>Ga0115568_10001888_pt1 | contig 14819 bp, 11 predicted proteins | sample COGITO_mtgs_1204_FD_87296 | JGI IMG/M metagenome (GOLD analysis project Ga0115568, IMG submission 87296) | Pelagic marine microbial communities from North Sea - COGITO_mtgs_120426 | ecosystem: Environmental > Aquatic > Marine > Epipelagic | place: Germany:Helgoland, sampling site Kabeltonne...
ATCGCGATTCAGCCACTCAGGCAAGTAAATCGATCTCCAAACAAAAAAGACCCTGGGAACAGGTCTCAGACCTCAAAGCGGCTACGACATCCGCGTTCCCAGGGACGGCGGCGTTGGGAACATGCGTCCCTTCGCAACACCTAGCTTTTCGATGAACAGTGAGCGTTGCTAGGACGCCACCACCTCACTCGCCGTAGTGCTACGTTGGTCCATTTCTACCTCCCAAAGCCGGCATAGTCGTTTAAGGCAAGCACCCCAAAGCGCTTGCCGGTACCCGGGCCGAGGTGGCCGCCGTCGCCGCCCCTCCGAGCCGCTCCCACACTTCGCCCCGTTATGGACGAAACGCGAAGAACTCGGGGATGAGTGATTCCCCTCTCCCTAAATTTATCGGACGACAGCAAGACAGGCCATAGCTGAAGTAAAACCCATGCTCGCAACTACCTGAGGCGGTCTCCGCTACCCTACGCCGGTATTTGCTCCACGGAGAAATCCTGATGGTCCTCCCCAAGAAAGACTCTACGACTGCCACGTTGTTGGTGAGCTGCAGCGATCGACCCGGATTGGTCGCCGCACTCTCTCAACTGCTCTTCGCGCTCGGGCTCAACATCCTCGACTCTGACCAGCACACAGATTCCTCAGCCGAAAAATTTTTTCAGCGCATCCGCTTTGACCTCGCCGTACGCGACAGCGGGTCTGTGATCGACGAGGCAACGCTCTTGGGTGCGATCCGTGAAGTCGCCGATCGGCACGAGATGGAATGGGATCTGCGCCTCGATCGCGACGTTCCGAGAATGGCCATCTTCGTTTCAAAGACCGACCACTGCCTCTATGACCTACTACTACGCCATAGATCAGGCGAGCTTCATTGCGACATTCCCCTCATCATCAGTAACCATCCCGACCTTGAGCCGATCGCCGAACAATTCGGCATCGACTATCGCGTCTACCCCATCACAAAAGATACAAAGACCGCGCAGGAACAGCTCGAGATTGAGCTCCTTCGCGAATACCGAATCGATCTCGTCGTGATGGCGCGGTACATGCAAATCCTCTCGGACCAAATGATCGAAGCTTTCCCGAAGCGGATCATCAACATCCATCATTCATTCTTACCCGCCTTTCAAGGTGGAAGGCCCTACCACCAGGCCTACAGCCGAGGCGTAAAGCGGATCGGGGCGACCGCGCATTACGCGACCCTGGATCTCGACGAAGGCCCAATCATTGAGCAAGACGTCCAGCGGGTCTCACATAGGGACACGCCTAAAGACCTCGTGCGGAAGGGCCGTGATGTTGAACGAACGGTTCTCTCCCGCGCGGTCGCATGGCATCTCGACGGACGCGTATTGGTATACGACAACAAGACGGTGGTCTTCGACTAAATTATGGACGGAAAACTCTTCTTCATCGGACTAATGCTCGCCATTCTTGTTCTTGCGTGGGTCGGAGCTGGGGTGTTATGGCGAGCCGCTGAAATGGCCGAGATCGTCGCACCGATCGACGAGGTCGCCTACGAGGGCTTGACCGTCGTCACGATTGGAACTGGTAGCGCGAACGAAAACCCGGAACGCCATGGCCCGTCGACCGTCATAGGCTTTCGGAATTCGTTGGTATTGATCGACGCAGGCCGCGGCGTCGCCGAGGGACTCCGAAGCGCACAGATCCCGCTGAACCAGCCGGCGACCGTTCTCCTCACAAACTTGCTGCCCGTAAATACGATGGGCCTCGACGACCTTCTCTTTACGGGTTGGCTCACGCCGCGGGAATCCCCCCTTCGCATTATTGGCCCGATCGGCACTCAGGCCCTTGTGGAAGGGCTCAGCGCCGCTCACTCCATAGGCCGCGACGCACTCGGGGCAGCACTCGAGCTGCCTGCTGCAGGCGGACGCATCGATGTGATCGAAGCGCCCAATGGCTACTCCGAAGAAATTGGCGGCATGCTCCTCGAGGCCCGATCGCTACCGGGCGGACCTCTCCCGGCCCTTGCTTGGCGCTTCAGCCAGGGTGCTACCCGCGTTGTCGTCTCCGGCAGTGGTTGGGGTCGCGAAGAACGCGCTGGTTTCGCCGGAAGAGCGGACGTCCTAGTGCACGAAGCCGCCTACATCCCAACGGTCGAAGAGCTAGAGGGAACCGGCGCAGAGATCCCCAACCCCGAGCGCATCGAATTCGAACGCAAGATGCACACATCGATCGAAGATGTGGGAAAGATCGCTTCCGAGGCGCAGGTTGAGCAACTCGTCCTCGTCAGGCTTCGTCCCCCGCCCTTCTTCAAACTTCAGATCTCGAGCATTGTCGGCGCCGACTTCAACGGCGAAATCTCAGTCCCCGACGACGGCGACGTAGTCTTCGAAGGCAAATAGAGTCACGTAACTAACACTCAGGATCACTCTACGGCAGCAGCGACCGGAAGCGCGTACGCAACATAGAGCGAGCCAGAGGGTTGTCCGAGCTTCCCACCTCCGGCCGCTACGACTACGAATTGACGACCGCCGACCGAGTACGTCGCGGGCGTCGCGAAGCCCGCAGCAGGCAGCGTGTCCTCCCAGACGATATCTCCCGTACGCTTATCGAAGGCTCGAAGCTTCGCATCCGGTGTCGCCGCAAGAAAGATGAGTCCCCCGGAGGTCACCACAGGCCCACCGTAATTTTCGGCGCCCGCTCCCAAAATGCCTTTGGCGAGTAGCTGTGGGTAGTCTCCCAAGGGCACCTGCCACCTGAGTTCTCCGGCCGCGACATCGATCGCCGTCAGCGTCCCAAAGGGAGGCGCATTGATCGGCACGTCTTCTTCGTCGCGCAGGTAGATGTAGCCCGCGCTCACATAAGCTGAATCGCTCCCTGGTCGCCCTTCCAGTTCCGCAAGCGCCTTCCGCTCATCCTGCGGATCGGTCACGTACGCCGCGAGTCGCTCCATAATCGGCAAGGGCAGATCGATAAAACCAGGCATCCGGCCGCTTCCAAGGGCGATGGTCGTCAGTACCTCGAGGTCCGTTCGGCGCTCTATCACGCCAACGAGTGACGGTCCCACGCCCGTCCCGGCAAGCTCAGGCCCGTGGCACATTCCGCACTTTTCCAGATAGAGGCTACGCGGATTCACATTTTCGGGCCGTCTCATCAGAGGCAGTACGGCACCCACTTCGTTCGCGTTGACGTAAAGCAGCCCCGTGGACGGGTCCCAAGCTGCCCCACCCCATTCCGCGCCCCCGTCGAATCCCGGATACATGAGGGAGCCTTCGAGGCTCGGAGGGATAAAGGGCTCGCCCATCCGCATCCCTGTTAGGCGCTTGGTCTGCTCCGCCACGAACGCCTCCGAGCGAATTTCTCGATCAATATGAGACAGATCAAAGTTTTGACGGGTGAAGGGCGGCGGTGCCGTTGGGAAGGGCTGAGTCTTCGCAACCGACTCCTCTGGGAAATGTGAACCGTGCACGGGGCGCTCTTCGATCGGGAAAATTGGTTCGCCCGTTTCGCGATCGAAAACGAAGAGATGTCCGCTCTTCGTCGTCTGAGTAATCGCGTCGATCTGGCGGCCGTCTTTTTCGAAGGAAACTAAGGTGGGTGGCGCAGGAAGGTCGCGATCCCATAGATCATGGTGCACGAACTGAAAATGCCAGACGCGCTCTCCTGTTTCGGCATTCAGTGCGATCAATGAATTCGCATAGAGATTGTCACCCGGTCGTTCGCCGCCCCAAAAATCAGGGGTCGCCGAACCGGTTGGCAGGAACACAAGGCCCCGTTCACGGTCGAGGGTCACCCCCGCCCAGCTATTCGCACCACCGTGGGTCTTCCAGGCTTCGCTGGGCCAAGTCGCGTTTCCGTATTCGCCGTCGCGTGGAATCGTATGGAAGGTCCACCTGATCTCGCCTGTGAGAAGGTCGAAGGCGCGAATATCTCCTGGAGATGCGCCGGCACTCTCCCCGACCTTCGATCCCAAAATGATTACATCGCGGTAGATCACACCGGGCGTTGGCGAACTTACATCCGCCGCTTTCGTCCCGTGCGCGAGGCCCTTCCTTAAATCGGCACGGCCGCCTTGCCCAAAGGACGCGACCGGTTTTCCGGTCTGCGCATCGAGCGCCCATAAATCGTGCCCGGACGCGGCTATGATCCGCCCGCCCGAAGGCCCATCCCAATAGAGCACGCCTCGGTTATGCGCCTGTGACGCACTTCCGTGTTCCGTAGGATCGAAGCGCCAAAGCGGGTTCCCCGTCAGAGCATCCAGAGCGAAGACATGCGCGCGAGACGTTGTCGCGTAAAGCACTCCGTTCACCACGATCGGATTGCACTGAATTTGGGTCAGCGCCCCATCGAGCGGCCCAGTATCATATGTCCAGGCAACCTCGAGCTGGTCGACGTTCCCCGCGTTGATTTGGTCAAGCGGCGCATAATGCGTGCGCCCAGCATCACCGAGATACTCGCGCCATTCCCAATCAGCCGGGGGCAAAGTTTCCTCATCAACACTCAAGGTCTGAACGCAGGCGCTCAATGCGACGACGCAGGCGAGCGCGATCGGCTTTAGCGTGGATCCATTTCGTTCATGGCGCATGGGTAGCTCCTCGGTTTATGGGCGAGTCGAATATAGGCGCTTTAGGCTTCATGCGACGACCGCTGGCAAACGCTAGTACTTTCCTGAATCGCTTGTCCGTATTCCCCAAGAGAGGCCACCCCAATGAATCAGCTCGCAGCAGGCTTCGAAGTTCTGGACGTACACCATCATGTAGGCAACGCGTTTCGCGCCCTTGGTGGAAACCTTGAGAGCGCCCCCCATCTTGCAGCGGAAGACTACGCATGCAGTGAAATCGAATCGCGCCTCACGATCATGGACGCAGCAGGCGTCGCCCAGGCTCTAGTGATCCCCGGTCATGGGTATGAGCGGGCGGGTGGGATAGCGGATACGCGGCGCGAGAACGATGCAATCGCTGCTTATCGAGATGCCATGCCCGATCGCTTTCCCGGGGCCATCGGGATCGTTGAACCGCGCGACGGCGAAGCCAGTTTCGAAGAACTCGACCGATGCAAAAATGAACTAGGACTGGCTGGCATCAGTTTCCACACGCGCTTCCAAGGCGTCTCACTCGATAGCCAATGGATCCTTCAATACGTCGCAAGGATGGCCGAGCTCGGACTCGTGCCGGTCGTGCACGCGATGAACGAGACTCCCGAGGAAGCGCTCTGGAAGCTCGCCGTCGTCGCGCGGTCTATTCCGGAGACGCAGATTCTCGCCCTGGATGCATTCGGCTCCTACGAAGCAACCCGGGAATGTTCATTCATCGCTGAAGTCGCGCCGAATATCATCTTCGATACCAGCCTTAGCTATAACTTCGACTTTATAGAAGACTTCGCCCGCCGATTCGGATCGGAGCGCGTCGCATTCGGAACGGATCTCTACTCGACACCAGTCGGCCGGCGAATCAGCCACCTGCTTCCCCAGATCATCGAGTCATCACTCCCCGATGTCGACAAGCAGCTAATTCTCGCAGGGAATGCCCGACGGCTCTTCGGGCTCGACTGAGCCGCGGACGCGCACCCGGCAAACCGAGGGCGACACGCGAGAGCGACTCAAATTCGTAAGTCGTAAGTCGTGTTAGTTAGGCGCCTGGGATCTGGACAGTGTCTGTATCTCGCCCTGATCGCATCACATGGCCAGGAAGCGCGTCCGTTGGCGTCCCGTCTATGAGCGTCACTTCGCCGTTCACGAAAACTCGACGGATCCCGGTCGATTCTGCGAAGAGGCGCGCGGCCCCACCTGGCAAATCGCTTCGCTCATGAATCTCACCCGACCCGATCTCAGACGGATCGAAGAGCACGAGGTCGGCATGAAAGCCCACTTCGATGCGCCCCCGGTTGCGAAGACCAAAGAGTCGAGCGGGTCGGTCGCTCAGCGCCTGAACAGCCTTTTCGAGCGGCCACAACTTTCGTCCGTGCAGACAGTCGGCAAGAAAGTCCGTCGTGTAGGGCGCGCCGCACATTCGGTCGAGATGAGCACCGGCGTCGGATCCGCCTAGCATTACATGCGGATTCTCCCACGCACGAAGCCGGAGACCCCAACTTCCGCCGTCCTCCTCCGGCGGCTGTGGCCAAAGAACGGTCCGTAGTTCGTCTTCCAGAACCAGATCGACGAGGGCGTCGAAATGCTCCTGCCCTCGCTCCTGCGCAATATCCCTAACAAGCCTACCTGTAAGTCCTTCGTTCGCCTTGGAGTACGTTTCGCCGATTCGGAAATTGCCCCAATCCGCGACGCGCGCGAAGACACCCGCTTCTGGCGACCGTGCACCCTTTAGCAATTCGGCTCGAATTTCAGGCTTTCGCAACTCGGCCATTCGTCGAACAACTGGCAGCGAGAGAATCGGAAGCCATCCAGGCAGTTGATGAATCGCCGAATATGTCAGGAAGCTCATGGTCAAGCCGACAACCGTCGGCATAGTCAGGGCAACAATTTGCGCGCCTTGTTTAGCGGCATCTTCTTGCGCGCGGAGTTGATTCTCGAACCGAGCCGGTTCTGATACATCTATCGTAAGAACGTTCCAATTGAGCGGCCGCCCTGCGCGAAGCGACATGCGCGTCATCAGTTCGATTTCCGGGGCCTTGAATCCTTGAAGACATCCATCCGTGATGAACTCGAGAGTGGTTCCCGGCAGGCTGCCTGTCACATCGCATAGCGACAGCAGTTCTTCCTCTGTCGCCGAACGAGACGGCACGGGGTTACCGTCCCCATCTCTATGCGTGAACGAACGCGAGCTCGACAGACCGAAGCCACCCGCCTCGATCGACTCACGAAGGAGCTTGCTCATCTTCGCGACTTCATCTTCAGTCGCTTCTTCGCCGACCGAGCGAGCACCCATCACCGTTCGCCGGAGCGCGCAATGGCCTACTAGAAAGCCTGCGTTGACGGCGGTCTTGCCGTCGAGACCATCCAGCCATTCGCCGAAAGATCGCCAATTCCAATCGATGCCTGTCTCAAGCGCTTCGAGCGGCATCCCTTCGACCACGGCAAGCATTTCACGAATATATTGGGCGTCGTCGTCTCCGATCGGAGCGATCGAAAAGCCGCAGTTGCCTCCGATAATCGTCGTCACGCCGTGCAAATTTGAAGGCGAAGCCGTTGGATCCCATCCGAGCTGGGCATCGTAATGCGTGTGCGGATCTACGAAACCTGGCGTCAGAATCAAGCCGGTCCCGTCGACTACCTCGCGATCGACTCCGTCACGACCGCTCGCAGCAATTCCGTCATCGCTTCGCGCAATGAAATCGATCTTGCCGTCACGTACACCGACATCACCCAAGAAAGCGGCCGCCCCGGTTCCATCCACCACCTTAGCACCACGAATAACAACGCTGGACATCAGGAAACCCGAACTGCCGGCGCATCTACTTCAGTGCAGTTCTGCGGCCACGGCATAAAGAACTTCGACGAAAGATCGAGTGAGATATCAATCTGGGCATCCGGGGACAAGTAGAAGTGACGGATCAAAATGAACTCCCAGAGGCGTTCGGAGGCCTCGTAATTGCGAAATCGCGATCGAGAAAACAGTTACTTCCGGGTCCAGCGCTTGAAGGCTAGAGGCGCTTCAAAACAGCTCCCTGGGAATTGAAGAAAAATCCGCCACAGCCAATCAAAGCCGTCGACGCCTCATGAACCTGGCGGTCTCCAGCCTCCCTTCGTAGCTGTGTCACCGCTTCTCTCAAATGACCAGTGCCGCGGGACGCGCCTTCAGATAGCGAACCACCGTGGGGATTCATGGGCACGCGGCCATCGATCATCACGCAGCCAAGGTCGTCGTCCCAATGCTCCTGCATGAAGCGCCCCGCCCCACCCGGCTTCGCGAAGCCCATGTTTTCGATCCAGCCAAGCGTGATGATGCTGAATCCGTCGTAGGGAAAGAAGACATCGATGTCGTCAGTCCAAACGTCACTGCGATCTTTGAGCGCTTCGACGACGACATGTTGTCCGTGTCGCGCCAAGCTGGGCAGCTGGTCTTCAGTATTGCTGCCGACCATGCCGGCTGTTGCCGCATGCACGACGACCGGGTTAGGCGTCAACTTCTTCGCCTTTTCCGTTGTGGTCAAGATGAAAGCATCCGCACCATCGACCGGGATATCCATGTCGAGCATGCAGAGCGGATCGCGAATCATCCTCGCCTGCAAGTAACCCTCCATAGTCAACGGAGCCTTCATGGCAGCTTTCGGGTTCCGTGCCGCATTTGCGCGCATGTTAAGTGCTACGCGGCCGAAATCCTCACGCGGCACATCGTATTCATGGATGTAGCGCGCGGCCCAGGCCGTATAGGCAGCCGACGGATCAATCGACTCGGGCATGGGCGGCGCCTTAAGGCCACCCCCCATCATTCCGCCGAGGTAACTACGGAAAGGGTCCTTCGCCGCAGAACGAGAGTTCCAAGGCGCGCGCGTAAACGCGAAATACAGCAGGACCGTGTCGCACTGGCCCGAGAAAATCGCGGTCATCGCATCTACGAGACCAAAGACCGCCACGGGCATAGGACTCGAATGATGAGTGATGTCCTTGAGCCCGAGAATCGTCGACATCTCGTTGGCACGCGGAGCCCCCGGCTCGAGAGCGCCAACGACCCCGTCGATCTCACTCTTATCGATCCCAGAATCGCGAATCGCATTGATGCATGCTTCTGCAGCCAAACCAGCGGCAGAAGTCCCTCCCGAATCGCGGCTGAAATCAGTCGATCCAAGTCCAACGATCGCGATCTCATCGCGCATGGGATTACGGCGACTCATGATTCACCTCCTGCAGTCGCTCGTTTGCGGAAAACGGGGAACGGCGAGCCATACCGCTCGACCCAATCGAGTTTAACCGGCAGCCCAATCACCACTTCCTCAACAGGAAGATCGATCACCGTGCTGCTGAAGCGAACACCCGGAACGTCGTCGAGGTCGACAGAAACCACCGGGTGAGCCCCCTTTGCGTAGTCGACTCCCGGAGCCGGAGCCCCTTGATGCAGATGCATCGCAAGATGAACCGTGCCACTTCCAGAAACCGCGGTCGGCGTCAAATTGCTCGACCAACACTCCGGGCAGATCGGTTTAGGCGGATGATGAAATTTGCTGCAATCGTCACAGCGATTAATCAACAACTGCTTGTCGAGCCAGCCTCGGAAATGGTGCTTAGAATCGTGGTTAATTTGAACCCACGGAAAGCGCGCAACCAGCGCGGCATCGTCCACAACTTCGCTCATCGATCCTCATTTCATTATTTCGAAAATACAGCCACTTAAGGTGCCTATTTCGTTGCTAGGCCGCGGGGGTCTCAGTGATATCGGCGTCGAGATCTAGGCCGTAGTAGTTCGCCGGATTGGTCAAAATCATTTGCTTCCGAAAGTTGTCATCGATGCCATCGAAGCACTGCCCCAGGAAGGTCTTTGTGTTCGGGTATGTGCCTACCGAATGCGGAAAATCCGATCCGAACATCAGACGATCGAAGGGCAGATGGTCGCGCATTTCGACTGCTCTCGGGTCGCGAATGATCCCAAACCAAAAATGATCCAAGATGTATTCGGAGGGCTTCCGGTCGAGTTTTCGATTGAAGGGGCCGCGGAAGATCTCGTAGTTGTCGTCGATGACGAAGAGGCCCCAGGGCAACCAGCTCGCGTTTACTTCCGCGAAGTAGAATTCCAGATCCGGGAATCGATCGAAGACACCCGCACAAATCAATTGACTCATCGTATACATGGGGGGCTGACCCGAAACGCGCTGGACTAATGTCCCCGCGAAAGGGTCTGCGGTCACGCCGATCCCGACGCTGCTCATGTCCGGCGAAAATTGTCCGAAGCCGAAATGCGGTGAGATTTTCATACCGATCTCAAGACTTCGCTTCCAGAAGGCGTCGTCTTCCGGCTTCGAAAACCCGGAGCCGTTAGGAAACATGTGGAGCGACACGGAACGGATTCCGTTGTCGATCAAGAATTCGATTTCCGCGATCGCGTCATCGATCCCAGTCGTTGGAACGACACCATTGCCAATCAGACGATCCGGCGCGACGGCGCAGTAGTCCTTGGCCAGAAAGGTGTTGTACGCGCGGATCAACGCGCGATAAACGTCCTTGTCCGCAATCGATTCAATCGCACGTGACGCGAAAATTGGAGGAAAGAGCACCTCTGCATCGAGTCCGTCGATATCCTGCTCACGCAGCCGCTGTGCGCCGCCGCCCGCACCTTCTGCGGCGGAGCCGTCCGGATTAAAATAGCTACCGCCCTCGGTTCGCACTGGGCCTCGGCCCGTGATGTTCTGGCCGTTAGGGATTAAGGGCTGGCCTTCGATCATCCAAGCCTCGCCGCCCTTGGGCAGATGGATGAGTCGCGGCGCACGCTCGCGATGTTCCTCCGGCATGTACTTGACCCAAGATTCCGGCGGCGTCTCTACATGTCCGTCGCCCGAGATGACTTGATATTTTCGTCCCATGCTCGTCTCCTTTTTGAGTGAGGTCTGTGCAGCTGAGCCTCTCCACACTCTACACACCACGATTGCTGGAACCAGTCGTCATTTTCGGTGCACAAGAGCTGACCGCTCAGTCCCGTGACAGGCTATAACGCTGCGCGATCGCGGCCTGTCTCTCGGCAATTTGTGCGCGGCGTTTCGTCTCACCAAATTCTGGCTCGTCTGCCGGAAATACAGACCTCAAGCGGTCGAAAGGCACCCTCTCGATGGTAGGCTCATGACTAGACCCCAGCTCGCCCACCCTTTGCCATCGCATCAAGATCTGCCCTTGCGGCGCCGCAGAGGCGTCAAGCCAATTCGCGACTCCCGGGTCGCGCGTGCTGATCACGAAACGGTAAATCCCATCTGAGCTCAACTTCGCCTGCGCGGTATTTAGACTCGTCGTCTGATTTACGAAATCAAGCGCCTCAAACCATTCGGTCCCAATTTGAAAGCCCTGATAGGCCGCATCCGATGGACGAGCCGTCACGACGATCGCGTGTTCATCGTCGACCGCATATCGGCCCGTCACGTTGTACTGATTCGACAGTCCACCCGCGGCACCGGACAGGCGACGCATGGGGCGAAGCGAATTCAGCTCGAGGCCTTCATAGACCTGGTCGACGACCTTCATGTAGCCCGTCATTGCGTCTTCGAGATAGGCAGAAGTATTCCGGATCCGGTCCGCGACTTCCGCATCGCTCACGACCCGCGCAGCAAGCCTTCGCTTCCCTAACCGCTCGACATGGATCTCCCCAGCTTCTTCCATCGCCCAATCGCCGTAGGTGAAACGAACTAGTAGACGGCGTGATCCAGGCTCCAGCGGGAGCCAGTTGGGGCCCCGTTTTTCGCCGCCTATGAAAATTTCAAAGCGCCCCTCCTCGTCGGCTACTACCAGTTGATCGAGGCCGATCGCCCCCTTCGCAATAAAGGGACGATGGACACCCGGATAACCCTGATAGATTTGTAGACTAAAATCGGAGGTCGTTCCGAGCCGCCCCGCTACCCGGTAGGCGGCGTCATCATCCAAACGCGCGACGAGATAGAGATTGTCCGGATTGCCCAGCGCGAGCTTCGCATAACGTTCATCCTGCGCTTGGAAGTACGGATAATCCGTATTCGCCCAGGCGATCTCTTCGTCGATCGCGCGACGCAGGAGCCGTAATACGTGGAGTGCCCCTTCCCCCTGGCCACCCGGAACCTGGGAAGCGCTGTCTACACGCGCCAACTCCGCCATCGCCGAGACCTGACGAGACAAGCCATGCAATGCGGCGAAGGGATCTTCAGCATGAGGCGCCTCTACCGATTGAGGCTGAAAGCGCAGGCACCCAATAGCCCCGCAGGAGAGCAGTAGGCAGATCATCAAAAAAAAGCCGTCGCGCATCAAAGCTCCTTTTCTTTCGATCGCGCAAACACCCAAGCACGCGCGGATGCTCAGTCGCTCAGCGCATCCGGACGCTTGTGCATTGGGCCGTTAGGAAGCGTGCCATCTACATCCTTGAAGCCATAGTCGTCCGCCAAACCGCGCGAAGTCCACGCGCGACCAGTCCGTTCGAGAATGGCCTCGTCCGTCGCCAGAGCCGCGACTGCGCGACCCGTGAAGTAGAGCGATTCCGCTGTGCTGAAATCGAGGCCCTGCACCCGCCCCCGATTCGCTTCATTCCTCTCGGTCAGCACAAGCCCGGGCCAAAGCGACACGACGGCCACACCATGTCGGCGCAACTCGTGCCCAGTATCCGAAGTGATTCGATCAAGCGCTGCCTTACCCACCCCGTACGCGACGTGCCAAGCATATTCCGCCGCGCCGGAGGAACTAATATTTGCGATCAGGCCAGAACCTTGCTCGATCATCATTGGGGCCGCGAGCCGGCTTGCTGCGTACGCAGACCGTGTCCCGACATCGATCATGTCATCCCAATTGGAGAGTGGGACTTCCCAGAACTTCTTACCCGAGGTGAGTTCGTTTGGGATAATGAAGGCGTTATTCACCAGGACATCGAGACGCCCCGCCTCTTTCGCAATTCGCCTAAATAGGGTTTCGACGGCTTCGTCGTCACGATGATCACAAGCGACAGCGATCCCGCGGCCACCGACCGAATCGACCTCCGCAGCAACCGCCTCGACCGTTCCGTCTTCAGGCGGCTCCGAGTCGCTTGTCCCACGCGCAGTGCAGTAAACCGTCGCACCTCGCGCGCCCAGGCCGACTGCGCAGCCTCGGCCAATTCCTCGGCTGGCTCCCGTGACAATCGCCACGCATCCTTCAAGGGCGCGGTCGACCGAAGTCGGACCGTTCATGCAGAATCCCCCGCGGCCACGACCCGACGCGCTTCTCCTTCAACCCGCGTCCCTTCGAAGAAATCAGGATTCACGGCGGTATAAAAGCGGATCGGATTGGTACAAACGAATTCGCGAAACTGCGATTCATCGAGCAGCTTCTTCTCCACGAGCTCATAGGCTTCTTCGAGAATGCCCGTCATGTCCGGGACATCCCAATGCCCCATATCCGAGCTAAACATGGCTCGCAGCTGTGCGCCCATCGGATTGACCCGCTCATCAAAGGCAAACGCTACCGTCCCGTCATCCGCCTCACATCCGAAGTAGAAGCGCGGCACGAAGAGGTCGCGGATATCTTCCTTCTTCTCAATCTCACAGGCCTTGTACTCATCGTATTCCGGTGGCTCGGGTTCAAGCTTCCGAAACGACTCGGCGATCGCCGCCCCGTCCTTTTTCATGCGCTCGTCGCCGTAGCGATCGAAGAGATCGAGCATCATTTCGGTATCGATCTTTGCTGGATCGAGATGATGAATCGTCTCTGAGTTCCGCTTCTCCCAGTGTCCAACAAGACCCGCATAGAGCTCGCAGGCCCATGCAACGCCGCCTTCGAGCAATCCGAAAGAAAGCTCGGGGAAACGACGCGTCACGCCGCCGAGAAAAATCGACCGGCAGGAGGCTTCCATGCTGACGCCGAAGGAGCCGATGTGATTCGAGACATAACTCGACACCGAGCGGCGACTTCCCCAACCCATCCCCGGCGTATGCGAGGCCGGAGCAACCTTAAGGTCAACGCATCGCTGCCAGAAGGGATCGTAGTCGTAGTCGGAATCAAGGCCGAGCGCATCGATCCGCTCGCCCGCTCCCGCACCCCAATTAGGCTTATCCCGACCGCCTTCAGAAGCGACTTCACCGATCGGCCTATGTACCAGACCGTTGATCATGATCGCCTTCAACCCTAGTTCGCCTACGGCATGGTCGAGTTCCGCAATCGCCTCTTCCGGCGTATGTGTCGGAACAAGGGCCACCGGTGTCATACGGTCGCCGTACCCTCCGTAGAGTTCTTTGTGATAGAGATTCAAAGCGCGGCAAGCGATTTGTCGAAGTTCCGCTTCACGAATCGCCGGCGTCGTGAGCGTACGGCTCGGATAGAGCACGGCGAAGTCGATGCCGAAATCATCTAGCCGTTCATAGAGCAGCCGCGGAAGGTGGGCCGTCGCGCGGTCGAGGGTATTGGCCGCGGGCAGCGTCCACCAAGGCGGTCGCGGCGTCCATTGCGCACGGCGACCCTCCTCGGACATTTCGCTCCAGGGACGCAATACGGTGTCGTCGTAGTCAAGACCACCGCTCGCTTCGAAGCGAGCCATGAGGTCGGCGCCACCAAGGTCTTTCACATAGTCGAGAAAGAAGCCCTTCATCACAGGAGCCGTCTCGATCCAATGACCATCCGCATCAACGACGGGATGCCCCATTTCCGCACGCAGGGAGGCGGCGCGAGTCGCGCGAGAGCCTATGCCTTCAGCGCTCATGACGTTGCCCCTGCAGCTTTCCCAACGGGAACCGCTCCTGCCATCGCTCCCGCGTGCACTGCCGCATCGTCGTGCGAGAAGCGTGCGTGGTAGGCGGCCTCAGCGATCTTAGGCAGCGCCGCTTCGAGCGCTACGAGATCGACCCGACCCGCCAGTTCCTCGGCGCCGGCGCGAGCCAGCATCTGTGGCAAGCGCGTGCGGATTCGATCGAGCGCCCAAACCAGTGGGTCCCCTAACGCTGCGGTCTCTAAATGCACCATCTCGTTCGTATTCTGCTCGTAGGACACGTAGTGATAGTGCGCGTCTTCCTCAAAACAATCGAATCGCAGAAATTCGACCGGAGTCGCGCCCGGACGTAGCTCACCGAATACATGTAAGGACACGCCGCGATCGTCGATGGCCGGGGCGTCGCCCTCGTAGCCTTCGGTCACGGTATGCGCAGCCGCAATTGCTTCGTCGAGCAATCGGTATTCGACCCAAATTTCGATGGGGCCGACCGGGAAGCGCACGCTCTGCGCTTCAACAGGTGGAATAGGCATGATGTCGTACTTAGTGACACCGCGATCAAACTCGTGCATCAGG
>Ga0115568_10001893_pt1 | contig 14800 bp, 13 predicted proteins | sample COGITO_mtgs_1204_FD_87296 | JGI IMG/M metagenome (GOLD analysis project Ga0115568, IMG submission 87296) | Pelagic marine microbial communities from North Sea - COGITO_mtgs_120426 | ecosystem: Environmental > Aquatic > Marine > Epipelagic | place: Germany:Helgoland, sampling site Kabeltonne...
TTGCGATCTGGCCGAGTCGCACTCTCTAGAGCGCAAACTCTGCCTTATTCTGCATTGGTTCTTATTTGCTTGATTAAGGTAACCAAACCTAAGGATATAATATTTTCTGGTTATGGTCTTCGAGAAGGACAATTTTTCAAAATGCTCAAGAGTTCATCCAATGAAATCGATCCTCTAATAAATGCTTGCACTGGTTTTGCCCTTCGATCTGGTCGTTTTTCAATTAATGGTGGAGAAATAGCTTCTTGGATGGGTCCTCTCTTTGCTAAAGAAACAGATAATTATCATCGTCTTTGTCACGCAGCGGCTTTGCTAAGTGATATTGGTTGGACAGAACATCCAGATTATAGGGCAATACACTCATTTATACGAGTGTTACGATTTCCTATTTCTGGCATTACTCACAGGCAAAGAGTCATGTTGGCTATTGCAATCCTCATCAGGTACAAAGGAAACTTGAGCCAGTATGAAGTAAAAAGTGTAAAAAAGTTAATTTCTCAAACAGATCAAAATCGTGCACAAATAATGGGATTAGCATTAAGATTTGCTCATTTAATCTCGGGTGGAGTTCCAGGCATTCTAACGAAAACAAAGCTCAGAATAAAAGATAGATTGTTAGAATTAAGAGTTGATAATGACAGCTCGGCCTTAATTAGTACATCTGTTGAGAGGTTATTTTTAAATTTGGGTGCTAAATTAAAATTAAAAGGGAAAATTGAAATCTTATCCAATATATAACTGTGTTCTCTGTTAATCAGTTTTCTGCCTATATGTTGCTAACTTCAATTTTTGTTCCTCTACTATAATTGTTGATCTACCTTCAATTAAATTGATGGCGTCTTCTCCAAATAGGTCTTTACGCCACCCTGATATTGCGGCAATACCAGCTTTTGATCCAAAGGCTGCAAGCTTTTCTATATCTGCTGAATTTGCGATTAATTTTTGAGCAATGCCGTGTTCATCGCATTTCATTTTCAATAGTACTTTGAGGTAATCAGTTATTGGGCCAATATTCTTAGGTATACTAGGGCGACGTGGAACTTGGGGACACTGATTTAATGGTATGTTTTCACCAACTCCAACCGCTTTTAGCAAAGACTGCCCCACATAACCTTCAGCTGTGCGTTGGCCTAGACCGCGAATTCTGTTAAGACTTTTTAGCGATTTTGGGGAGCTGTGAGCTATTTCGACCAAAGCTTCATCTTTTATAACGTGATTTCTAGGTATATTCTTTTTTTGAGCTTCTTTTTCTCTCCATGAAGCTAATTCTTTCAAAACTCCCAAGAAACGAGGATTAGTATTACGAGATTTTATTCTTTTCCATGCGTCTGGCGGTGATGTTTGATATATACCAGTATCATTCAATTTCTCAACTTCCTCTCGCAGCCATTCGCTCCTGTCGCCTTCTAATAGGTGTTGGTTTAAATTTTCATATACTAATCTTAGATGGGTGACATCCCCAAGGGCATAATCAATTTGTTTCTGTGTTAGTGGCCTTAGAGACCAATCAGTGAATCGAGAAGATTTGTCTATTACCTTTCCCGTTATTTTATTTACTAGCGTATCGTAGCCAACCGAATCACCAAATCCGCACACCATCGCCGCAATCTGCGTATCGAAAAGAGGCTGCGGTAATCTATTAGTTAATTTGAAAAAAATTTCTAAATCTTGTCGTGCAGCGTGAAAAACTTTGAGAACTTTCGGATCATGCATTATATTTAGCAGTGGCTCAATGTTTATGTTTGGGGATAAAACATCTACAACTGCGGCATTTTTACTATCGGCGACTTGTATTAAGCATAGATCAGGCCAATAGGTTTTTTCCCGGATAAATTCGGTATCAACCGTGACGTATTCTGATTCTTTTAGTTTATTACAGAGTTCGGATAAGGAATTTGTTGTTGTAATTAATGTCATTTTCTAGTGTTTACACATTTTTTACACTAACTAAAGCTCGTTTTACAAAATAAAGGAGATTAATAGAAATTCAGTGCCCAGACACCTCAATTAAATTTTGATAAACAAAGCTGTTTAGGTTAACGCGTTACCTACAATTTAAATAGAGCAATGCTTTTTTTGATTCGCACAATTCTCTGCATCATATTTATTCGTATATTTTCAAAAATTGTTCCCTTTTTGTCCGAATTTGAGAATGAGTCCTAGCAATCCCATTTATTTGATAAGCGATTATCTCTTTTAGAGGTTTAGGATATCTTTTTTGCCTTTATTGTTACCGACTTGAGGTAAGAGAATGGCTTATGGTCAGATATGAGAATATTGCTAAAACCAGCGCTCTCAATTATCGATGATATCTTATCTTGGCTAATTGCGCCTCCCAACGACGTGGTGTGAGAGAGTGGATCAGTATAAACCTCAGCAGGTAATTCTTTGTTTTTAATGAGGTCTCTGATAATTAGCGTTCCATTATTTTTAAGAACCCGATGGGCTTCACCAAACACCTTTTCTTTACTGACCGCTAAATTAATTGATGCGTTTGCGACAATTAAATCAATACTATTATTCGCTAGTGGAATATATTCAAAATCAGCGCATAGAGGAAAAATATTTTGTTTATTATGATTCGATAAGGCGCTTGGGGTTAAATCGAGAGATATTACCGTTCCGTGCATAACCTCGTTTGCTAGAATGTAGCTGTCTATTCCCGCACCAGATCCTAGGTCTAAGATCGTTTCGCTGCCTTCTAGACTTATTTGATCTAGAATAAAACCACAGCCATGATAATTTTGTATGAGTTTTGTAGGTATATTTTTTAATAGTGCTTTGGGATACCCTGAATCAATTATTTTTTCCACAGACACATTGCATACTTTATATTCCTGAGCGTATCTATTTCTTATTTGTAATTTTAGCTGAGATTCCCAATTAGATTGCATCTTTATACAACAAAGGGGGCAATTATTAAGCCCCCTTTGTTAATCCCCTTTAACTTATATTTTTAATGAGGCATATGGTCTGGATTCCAGAAAGTACCCGATCTGATCATTCCAGCAATACGCTCGCCATGTTCAATCCAGCTGTTTTCATTGAACGCGGCCTGTTTTTCAGTATCACACTCGACCCGTTCAACCCTACAATCCCAATTACCATTTCCGGTGTATTCTACAACCGCATAAGAGGGGCGTGGATCGCCATCCCAACTCATTCCCACAGCGGCGGCACAAACTAGTTGATTAATCTTTTCTCCATTCTTGATATTTCTTACTGATGGCCCGTGAATATGACCATGGGCCATAACATCGTAATTATAGTCAATAAGTTTATCAGAGATTTCGTCATCAGTGAGACGGAAAGGAAAGGCATCGGAGTCACCAATGTCATAAGGAGTGCCATGAAATACATGAAAATCATGGCCCATTTCTGGGGTATATGTCATTGAAAAGGGACGCTTATCCAACCACTCGATTTGCGCATCATTAAGACGTTCCCTAGTTTGTTTCATCATTCTAAACATCCACTCTTGATGGGGACTCTTCGGCTTTGTTGTTTCCCACACTTTGCGTGTGACCCAAAGGTCCACATTGCCGACGATTAGGTCAATTTCAGGTCGGTCCATCATACGCTGAACAATTAGCTCAGGTTCTGGACCTAGGCCAACCAAATCACCTATTACGATTACTTTATCTGGATTTTCTTTTGCCACTTGGCTCTCTACGGCGTCCAATTGAGTAATTTGACCATGGATATCTGAATAGAGACAATATTTGAAACTCATTACTTTTATTCCTTTTCAATCACCAAACAAAACGGATTTATTTTACAATAACAGATTTCTCTCGATTTAATTGCACATTTGTATGTCAATCAATAGAAGTATAACAAAACTTTTTATTCCACGGCAAACTCTATTATATTCGGTGTAAAAATTTTGTTGGCTAAGTCATTTAAAATTTTGGTTACTAATTTTGTTCATTTTATATAGCGGATATTCTAGTCCTATCTAAAATAACGTAAAATACTTGTATTCTTTGCCGATTCATTTAAAACGCTCAAGAAAGTAAACCACACAAATAAATTTATTATTTAATTTTTTAATAATCGAGAATGTTACAACCATGGTCAATAGTTGCAATCACCCTTTTCGCAGTCACAACTGTGGTGAACTGAGAATTGAACAAACAGGTAATAAAGTTCGCTTGTCAGGCTGGATCCATCGAAAGCGAGACCATGGTAATTTACTATTCATTGATCTCAGGGATCATTATGGGATTACCCAGTTGGTGATAGAAAATAATGGAAAAATTTTTGAGGCTTTAGAAAAAGTACGACCGGAGTCAGTCATAACTGCTTCAGGCTCACTCGAGAAACGTTCTCTTGAAACAGTAAACAAAGATATACCCACGGGCGAGGTAGAACTTCGCATTGAAGACCTTAATATTGAAAGCCCGTCTCAAGAACTGCCATTGCAGGTATTCGGTGATGGTGATTTTCCCGAGGATATTAGGCTAAAATATAGATTTATTGATCTGAGGCGCGAGGAAGTACACAAAAATATTATCTTACGAAGCAAAGTTATTACTTCTATTAGGCAAAGGATGATAGATCAGGGTTTTTTGGAGATCCAAACACCTATACTTACTGCAACATCTCCAGAAGGAGCGCGTGATTATTTGGTTCCTAGTCGAGTTCATCCTGGGAAATTTTATGCTCTCCCTCAAGCTCCACAAATATTTAAGCAAATGCTTATGGTATCCGGTTTCGATAAATATTTCCAAATTGCTCCGTGCTTTCGCGATGAGGATGCCCGGGCTGATCGTTCTCCGGGAGAATTTTATCAACTTGATATAGAAATGTCATTTGTTACTCAAGAGGATGTTTTTAATGCGGTAGAACCAGTTCTTCAAGGGGTTTTCGAAGAATTCTCGGGAAGTAGAGTGGTTTCAGAGTCGCAATTTCCTAGAATCCCGTATAAAGATTCAATCAAATTTTATGGTTCTGATAAGCCTGATTTGCGTAACCCTATAAAAATGAGTTCAGCTACGCACGTATTTGCTGGATCGGGGTTCAAAGTTTTTGCAGGCATGATTGAGAGAGACCCTAAAGTAGAGGTTTGGGCTATTCCTGCTCCGGGTGGTGGTTCTAGAGCATTTTGTGACAGAATGAATTCGTGGGCACAGGAGCAAGGGCAACCAGGGTTAGGATATATATTCTTTCGAGATGGTGAAGGTGCTGGCCCACTTGCAAAAAATATAGGAATTGAAAGAACTGATTTAATAAGGAACGAGTTATCTCTTGGAGATGGTGATGCAATTTTCTTTGTAGCAGGTCTTCCAAAAACATTCACTTCTTTTGCAGCTCAAGCCAGGATGAAAATTGGCGAAGATCTCGATTTAGTTAGTAAAAATCAATTTAAATTTTGTTGGATTGTCGATTACCCAATGTATGAAATGAATGAAGATAATGGTAATTTTGAATTTAGTCACAATCCATTTTCAATGCCTCAAGGAGAAATGGAGGCGCTGGAGACTGAGAAACCTGAAGATATTTTAGCTTATCAATATGATATTGTTTGTAACGGTGTTGAGTTATCTTCGGGGGCAATCAGAAATCATCGGCCAGAAATTATGTTTAAAGCATTTGAGATAGCCGGTTATTCTGAAAGTGATGTAGAAGAACAATTTGGCGGATTGCTGAACGCTTTTAAATATGGAGCGCCTCCTCATGGGGGGTCGGCGCCGGGAATTGATAGGATTGTAATGTTGCTTGCTGACGAACCTAATATACGAGAGGTTATTGCTTTCCCAATGAATCAGCAAGCAGAGGATTTGTTAATGGGGGCGCCAATGGAAATCCCAAGCGGAAGATATAAGGAATTGCACCTTAAGGCTGACTTGCCAAAAGTTATTAATAAAGTTGTTGATAGAGATTAGACTGACCTTTAAATCTTTAAAATTTGTTGTTTCTTATTTTTTTGATTGAGCGGCCCTTTTTAATTGAATCTTCGCCATATTTTTGTCGGACAAGATCGATTGTTTTTTCAATAATTTCTATTTTCTCATTCGTTTCCAGTGGTAATACACTTTGTTCCTCATCACAATTTGGCTCCAATTTTGATGCATTTATTCCGATAAGTCGATAAGGTGTTTCATGCGTCTCTTTATCGAGAAGTATTTTAATTTCTTGATAAATTTCCTCAGCCAAGTACTTGGGCTTTTTATAAGTTCTGGAGCTAGTTTTAATTTTAAAATCTTTTCTTTTTAATTTTAATGTAAGATTTTTAGCTTTGAAATTCTTTTTCTTTAAAGTTTTGGATATCCGTTCGCATAGTGGCCATACAACTTTTAATAATTCATCTCGCTTACCTGTATCTTGTGGAAAAGTTTTTTCGACTGAAACACTCTTTCGTTTAACTTTGGGTTCAACTTTACGCTCATCTATCCCGTTAGAGAGTTCACTTAGCCTGAGACCAAATTTACCATACTTTTTATAAAGGGTTTTCTTTTCTAGCTTTCTCAGTTGACCAATTGTTTTTATTCCCTCTGATTTTAGTTTTAGTTGCAGCGACTTTCCTACACCCCAGATAGAATCAATCGAGCGATTCTCAAGAAAATCTAGAGTTTCGTTCTCGCCGATTATTGAAAATCCTCGCGGTTTATTAAGATCAGAAGCCATTTTTGCAAGAAATTTATTGAAGCTCAGACCAATTGACACAGTAATACCTATTTTATCTTCAATTAAATTAGAGAGTTTAACTAAAGTTACTGCTGGACAGGAACCGTGTAATTTTTGAGTGCCACTCAAATCTAGAAAAGCTTCATCAATTGAGAGTGACTCAACTATCGGTGTTGTACTAAGCATGACTTCTTTAATCTGATTGCTAGTTTCTTGATATTTATCGATATTTGGATGGATGACTATTGCGTTAGGGCATAATTTGAGTGCTTTAAACATTGGCATGGCAGAATGAATGCCATTAATACGAGATATATAACAACAAGCAGCGACTACCCCGCGTTTCCCACCCCCAACGATTACAGGTTTATTTTTGAGCTTTGGGTTATCTCTTTTCTCAACACTGGCAAAAAATGAGTCGCAGTCTAAATGTGCTATTGAAAGTTGGTCTAAAGATGGGTGTGCTATTATTCTATAAGCACCGCATAGTCTGCAGTTTTGATCTTTTGCGATTTCTTTATCAAAAGCCAAACAATTTCTACAAATCTGTGGCATTACATTATGTTTACTTTGTTTGACCAAAGCCATGCCGCACCACGCACCCCACTCGAGTCACCGTGCTGGTTTTTAACCAGTTTGGTTTTTATTTGATCAGAGAAAACCCATTTATGCCATGAATTGGGAACTAATTCATATATCTGATTTATGTTTGATAATCCTCCTCCGAGAACAATTATGTCCGGGTCAAGTAAATTAATAACGGATGATAGTGATCTTGCTAGTCGAGAAGCGTAAATACCAAGAGTTTTTCTTGCTTGGCGATCATTTCTTTCGACTAATAGGTTTATTTCTTTAGCACTTAAGGCTATCGATTTGAATGAGACATTTGAATGCAGTTTGGTTAGCCCTGAACCATTTAAAAAGGTTTCGATACAACCTATTTTACCACAATAGCATTTGCCGGCCATTTTAACTTCATCTGCTGATTGCCAGGGTAGTGGATTATGTCCCCATTCACCAGTTATTGAATTAGAGCCACTCATGATAACTTTATTGACCGCAATTCCTCCACCTACACCAGTGCCTAAAATTACACCGAACGCGACAATAGCATCCTTTGCTGCACCATCAATGCATTCTGATAGAATAAAGCAATTCGCATCATTTGCTAATTTTATTGGTTGACCAATAATATTTGTTAAATCGTCTTCAAATGGCTTTCCGATCAACCATGTTGAATTTGAATTTTTGACTAAACCAGACAATGTAGATATCGATCCAGGTATGCCTATTCCTACTGAAATTGGATTATTAACTAGTTTTTTTATATCTAAAATAATCTGAGAAACGGCTCTTATAGTTTTGCTATAATCACCTTGAGGTGATGGAATTCGTTTCCTTAAAACTTCTTCGCCATTTGGCTTTAAACAAATAACTTCTATTTTTGTTCCGCCTAGATCTATACCGATTTTCATAGTCATTTAAATACCGCTGAATTATTCAGTAAGTTTATATAATCTAATTTTACTTAATAATTTAATACTTAGATTTATTAAATTTAAACACTTTTGAAAGACTTTTCTGCAATATTCTAAGATAAACAACCTATATTAGGTAAAAAATAAGTTATGAAAATAAATCTCTCAACCATTTTTACGTTAAGAGATATAAAAAGGGCGAAATGAAAATGACGGATTTATCTAAAGCTGAAGATATACAGGACATTGCTAACTCATCTAATGGAAATGTTAAAAATGAATTGGGTTTCACACGAGAGGGGTTGAGGCTAGCACTTGAGTTAAAGGAGAGATATCATTCTCATGAACCTTTAATTGTTCCAGAGAATGGCAACAAGTTGCTAATGCCGGAACACTTGCTTAATGACGATATTAACTTACTTGGACTAGAAGACCCCTTGCCATTAGCGATGGTGGCCTCCAGAGATCCTGACTCGCCAATGTCTGTTGCGGCAACAGTAAGAATTAGCGGTATGCCTAAGCGAACACCTCTAATAAATGAAGTATTCAGTATGTTGGGACAAACTTCTAAGCATCCAGCTGTAAAGCAGTGTGTTAATTTGGTCAAAGAAAGCGCTTTTAATCCTGAAATCATAGGTAGGGTTAAGCGAAACGCTAAACAGTTTGTTGCTTTGAGCCGCAAACGTTATACTCAAGCTCTAAAAGAAAATCTACGTCAATTAATTGAAGGAAATTTGAACCCTAGAACGTTCGTTGCTGAATTTTTTGAGTTGTCGGAAGCAGGAAATTTAAGGGTCGATATAAGAAAAAAATTAATTCTGGGTCTTTTAAATTCGGATACTATAAGGCCGTCCATCAAGTTTCTATTTTTGGAAAATCTAGAGAGGTTGCCGTCTACGATTAGGCTCGAGGTTATTAACGAGGCGATGAATGCTCCTGACAAGCCGATACTAGAAGCTATAAAACAAGAATTAGCTTGGATCCGTCAAGGTTTACGCAAAGAAACGATCAATTAATATAATACTTGCTGGCTATATTCGTAATTCTTTAGTCTACTTTTTTAGAGTTTTTTGATTTTTATAATAAGAAATATTAATCAAAATAATGGAGGTTTTATATTTTTTGACTTATAATTACGTGCGCTATCTTTTATATTAATACTTGGTTCTGGCTGAATGAATAACTCAAATATTCTATTAATCATCGGCATAATATCCCTATTTGCTACTTTATAGAAAATCGTTTGGGCAGATCTTCTTGTTTTTACAATTCTATTTTTACGCAGAATTGCTAAATGTTGAGATAATGCTGATTGACTTATACCTAAAATCGGCTCCAACTGCCCAACAGGGTATGCTTTCTTACTTAAAAGTTGTATTATCAACAAACGATGATGGTTTGCTAGGGCTTTTAATAGTGTACTCTTTAGATGCATAGATTTTTTATTATCATTGTGATTTTTATTATCATTGTGATTTTTAATATCAGATAACATTATTATTGGTCCTTAAGTTTTGATCATTTTAATAACGTGAATATTGATTTTATTTAACGATAAGTCGATAAAAATTTATGTTTTTTTTGAGATAAAAGGTTGGTATTTTGAGTACGCAGTTCTTCTATCATCAAGATTGTTTAGATCATTACGCTGGTTTGAGCCATCCAGAGTCACCTAAAAGGTTGATATCGATTACAAAAACACTCTCGCACACTGATTTTGATAGGCTTTCAAGAGTTCAATCTCCAAAAGCTGAATTTGATACAATAACTCTAATGCATGATCCGTATTATGTAGAGACTATTTTTAACTCATTACCTATCTCAAATTTTAAACAACTCGATCCGGATACAATATTATCACCTGGTTCTGGCGATGCTCTTTTGCGAAGTGTTGGGGGCATTTGTTCAGCAGTCGATAACGTCTTAAGTGGGGTATCAAATAATGCATTTTGTTGTATGCGTCCACCTGGACACCACGCTGAATACGGAGAAGCTATGGGTTTTTGTATTTTTAATAATATAGCTGTGGCAGCAAAATACGCTCAGAAGAAATATGGTATCGATAAGGTGGCAGTCGTTGATTTTGATGTCCATCATGGAAATGGTACTCAGCATTTATTTGAAAATGATCCTAATTTATTTTATGCTTCTACTCATCAGTATCCTGCCTATCCTGGCACAGGAGCTATCTCAGAGGTTGGTTCAGGGAATATTGTAAATGTTCCTTTAAAGCCCGGAACTGGTTCGGAGGCCTTTAGAGAGGCATATACAAAAACTATTTTACCAAAATTAAATACTTTTGAGCCCCAGTTGTTGTTGGTTTCCGCTGGATTTGATGCACATAGAAAAGACCCTTTATGTCAACTCAATCTTAACAGTGATGACTTTAGTTGGGTAACAAAGCATTTAATTGAGGTCGCAGATAATCACTGTCAAGGAATGTTAATATCCACTCTCGAGGGAGGATATGATTTGGATGCCCTAGCCAGTAGTGTAGCAAAACATGTTCAGGAATTGTTAATGTATGGCTAAATAATTAATTTTTGTCTATAATTTTCAGAGTTTTAGTTTGCTCAGCTAATAAGCCAAGTAGTAGAGTTATCTAAAAATTTTATGGATGTATTAATCAGGAGCGTTTTTATATGGGGTCAAAAAAACTTGATAAAGAGATACAAACTAATATTGAAGAAATGAGTTTTGAGGAAGCTTTGGAACAACTTGAGGTAATAGTTGATAATCTTGAGGGGGGAGAGAGTAAATTAGATGATGCCATTAGCGCTTATGAGCGGGGTATTTTATTGAAAAAACATTGTGAGACCAAGTTACAAGTAGCTAAATCTCGCGTGGCTAAACTCTCGATTGGACCTAATGGCGATTTAGAAGCGAAAGAGATAGAGTTTGCCTAAATGATGGATTTTGAGCAATCTTCTCAAGATTTTTCGGATGCTCTCTCTGACGCTGCCGCAGCTACTGAAACAGCTTTATTAAAACTTATTCCTGTGCGTGATGGCCCCGAGTCGCAAATTATTGATGCTATGCGTTATTCTGTAATGGCAGGCGGTAAAAGAATGCGACCTTTTCTGGTGATTGCTACTTCAGATTTATTCAACGTCCCGCGGTCATCATCAGAACGGGTGGCAGCGGCAATAGAAATGATTCATACGTACTCACTTATTCATGATGATTTGCCAATGATGGATAATGACGATCTTCGACGAGGTGTGCCCACTTGTCATATAAAGTTTGATGAGGCTACAGCGGTCTTAGCAGGTGACGCACTTCTATCTTTGGCATTTGAGGTTTTGAGCCATAATGATACACATGAGTCAACAAAGGTTAGATGTGATATTATATTAGAAGTTTCTCGCGCTATTGGCGCGAATGGTATGGTTGGTGGGCAGATGTTGGATATCCTTGCAGAAACAGAGAAATTTGGTGTATCCGAAATTACGCGACTTCAAAGAATGAAAACAGGCGCGTTAATTAATTGTTCATGTCAAGCCGCGGCTATTTTGGGTAAGGCCAGCGCAACGCAAAAGCATTTATTAAGTGCTTATGCGAATGATATTGGCCTCGCTTTCCAGATTATTGATGATTTATTAGATATGATTGGAGATCCAGTGGTGCTTGGTAAAGCTGTGAATAAAGATACCAAGGCTGGTAAGGAAACATTTGTTTCATTGCTGGGTCCAGATCGGGCAATGGAACAGGCTGAAATTTTAATTGAGCAAGCGATAAGCAACCTTAATATTTTTGGAGATAAGTCAAAATATTTAATTAATCTTGCAAAATTTATATTAGCTAGACGTAACTAGGATTTTACAATAAAAGTAAGCGGATCAATTTTTTAACTAAGAAAGATGTGCAATGGCGGATGATAGCAAAACGCCTCTACTAGATAAAGTCACTGATCCCTCAGATATTCGTGAATATTCAGTGGCAGAGTTGAAGCAATTGTCAGCTGAAGTTAGGTCAGAGACTATTGATACGGTTTCGATAACTGGGGGGCACTTGGGGGCGAGCCTCGGTGTTGTCGAATTAACGGTAGCATTGCATCATGTTTTTAAAACACCTATCGATCGACTAATTTGGGATGTAAGCCATCAGGCCTATCCACACAAAATTTTAACTGGACGTAGAAATCAAATTAGGACACTTAGACAAGGTGGCGGGCTCTCGGGTTTTACGCGGCGCTCTGAAAGTGTTTATGATCCATTTGGAGCTGCGCATAGTTCTACTTCTATTTCCGCTGGCCTTGGAATGTCTGTTGCCACTGATCTTAGTGGTAGTAAAAAAAATGTGATAGCGGTTATTGGTGATGGAGCTATGAGTGCTGGAATGGCTTATGAGGCCATGAATAACGCTGGCTCATCAAAATCTCGATTGATTGTTATTTTGAATGATAATGATATGTCAATTGCTCCACCAGTTGGCGCCATGAGTGCATATTTATCACGTTTGATTTCATCAAAGTCTTACCAATCCATACGAGATTTCGTCAGAGATATAGCTGAAAAAATGCCGCGGAGAGTAGAAGAAACCGCTCGACGGGCCGAAGAATATGCGCGTGGTATATTAACAGGTGGAACACTTTTTGAGGAACTAGGTTTTTTTTATATTGGTCCAGTGGATGGACATAACATAGAGCATTTGCTGCCCTTACTTAAAAATGTAAGGGATAGTGAATCTAATGGACCTATTTTATTACATGTAGTGACAAAAAAAGGTCATGGTTACGAGCCTGCAGAGAAATCGTCTGATAAATATCATGGTGTTTCAAAGTTTGATGTTATAACTGGAAAGCAGGACAAGCCCGTTTCAAATGCTCCATCCTATACATCTGTTTATGCGAGAGCTCTAATTGATGAGGCAAAAAAGGATGAAAAAATTGTCGCTATCACGGCAGCAATGCCGGGCGGAACTGGTTTAGACAAGTTTGGCGATGCTTTTCCGGATAGAGTATTTGATGTGGGAATTGCTGAACAACATGGAGTAACATTCGCTGCTGGGATGGCAACAGAGGGTTATAAGCCTTTTGCGACAATCTACTCTACCTTTCTTCAACGAGCATATGATCAGGTTGTGCATGATGTCGCGATCCAAAAATTGCCAGTTCGTTTTGCAATAGATAGGGCAGGATTGGTTGGAGCGGATGGTGCAACTCATGCCGGTTCTTTTGACATAACCTATCTTGCTTGTTTACCTAATTTTATTGTTATGGCGGCTTCCGACGAGTCAGAGCTTGTTCATATGGTTGCCACAGCCGCCGCCATTGATGATTGTCCAAGTGCTTTCCGTTACCCAAGGGGAGAGGGCCTTGGTGTCGAAATGCCTGAGATTGGCAAGCCTTTTGATATAGGTAAAGGAAGAATTTTACGCGAAGGCACTTCAATTGCGATTTTAAACCTTGGTGGACGTTTGAAGGAAGTTATGGAAGCCGCTGACGAATTAGCTTCTTTAGGGTGGTCATCAACAATTGCTGATGCGAGATTTGCAAAACCGATAGATGAGAGCTTGATATTAAATTTAGCTCGTGATCACGAGGTGTTAATTACAATTGAGGAAGGCTCAATCGGTGGATTTGCATCTCACGTTATGCAATTCTTGGCAAATAAAGGTCTTTTTGATAAAGGACTTAAATTTCGAGCAATGACTTTGCCAGATATTTTTATTGATCATGATAAGCCAGAAATACAATATGCAATCGCAGGTTTAAAGAGATCTGATATTGTTTCAGTAGCTTTGAAGGCTGTTGGCGAAGATGCCAGATTACGTTTAGATGTATCACCCGCTAGTGCGTAAGTGGTAGTTTTTTGATGCAAAAAAAAAAGACTAGATCAAATTTTGGTCGATCGAGGATTAGCGTCCTCTCGCAGTCGTGCTCAGTCTCTGATCATGGCTGGAAAAGTATATTCTGATACCAAAAGATTAGATAAATCAGGTGTTCAATTTAATGAAGATCTGATCATTGAACTCAAGGGTGAAGATCATCCTTGGGTATCTAGAGGTGGAGTTAAACTTGAGCACGGAATTAAAGCTTTTGGACTGGATGTTCTAGATTCTGTTTGTTTGGATATTGGTGCGTCCACCGGAGGATTTACTCATGTGCTTTTGAAAAACGGCGCACAAAGAATTTATGCTGTTGATGTTGGTCATGGACAGTTGGCGTGGGAAATAAGAAATAATGATAGAGTTGTGGTTATAGAGCGTTTCAATGCTCGATATCTCACCCTTAATGAAATCCCTGAAAGAATTGACTTTATTTGCTGTGATGCAAGCTTTATCGGTCTAAAAACAATTTTGCCAGCAGCGCTTCAATTAGCTGGTTCCGGTGCTCATCTGTTAGCATTGATAAAACCGCAATTTGAAGTTGGCAAGGAGCATGTAGGGCGAACAGGAGTTGTGCAAGATATATCATTGCATCAATTAGTTTGTAGAGATATTTCAGATTGGCTGACTAACATAAAAAACTGGAGGGTTTTAGGAATAGAACAAAGTCCTATAAAAGGACCGAAAGGCAATATAGAATTTTTAATTTTAGCTAAATTTAATCAGTAACAAATTGGTTTCTTTATCTACTTTGCGAGTGGTACTCAGAGTTAGGCATCATATCTAAACCATGAGCCATTCGATTTGTGTAATTAAAAAAAGCTGTCGTATCACAAATATCAAATATATCCTTTTCGCTAAAA
>Ga0115568_10001899_pt1 | contig 14782 bp, 14 predicted proteins | sample COGITO_mtgs_1204_FD_87296 | JGI IMG/M metagenome (GOLD analysis project Ga0115568, IMG submission 87296) | Pelagic marine microbial communities from North Sea - COGITO_mtgs_120426 | ecosystem: Environmental > Aquatic > Marine > Epipelagic | place: Germany:Helgoland, sampling site Kabeltonne...
GAAATAATATCAGCAATTGCGAAAAGGAATAAAATTGTTTTTTTCATAGTTTAGTTTTTTTATGCAAAAAAAGAAATAAAATTTTGTTTTTAAAAATAGTTCACTCAATTTTAGATAAAGCTAATAATATATACTGTAGAGTAACGAATACCTTATAAGTTGAAGTACATTTCGTTTAGAATTTCTATGGTCATGATCAGCAATGTGAGACAAAGTTTTGCTCAGAAGTAGGGTGTGTAGAATCTCTTTTGTTACAATTTTAAAAGCATAAAAAAAGCCTACTAAAAAGCAGGCTTTTGATCTATTATAAATTAAAATTATATTTTCTTAAAAACAATATAATTTGAAGTATCCTCTGGATCTATAAAGTTTAAGGTATTAAAATCTTCAGATAAAATTATCGAAACATCAGCATCATCCCAGTCATCACCGTCTAATTTTATTTCATAAATACCATCATTATTTTGCCAACTTCCTATTTCATTATCTACAAAACAACTGTCTATGGCAGGTTGACGATGAGAAAACATTTCTAGTGTAAGATCACCTCTTTCGCTAAATTTAGCGGTTGATTTCTTGTTGCATTCAGTAGTAAAATCAACTCCATCTTCAAATACAGATTGAACTTGCCAAGTACCAATAATTGGATCTACTTGAGTTTTTGGGATAGTATCATTCTCTGTACAAGAAATAATACCAGCAATTGCGAAAAATAATAAAATTGTCCTTTTCATAGTTTAGGGGGTTTAGTTTTTTATACAATAGTAGAGGTAAAATTTTATAAAAAAAAATAGTTTTCTAAATTTTAGATAGAGCTAATAATATATACTGTGGAATACTGAATATGTTATAAGTTGCAGTACATTTCGTTTAGAATTTCTACGGTCATCATTAGAAATATGAAATAAAGTTTTGCTCAGAAGTAGGGTATGTAGAGTCCCCTTTTTTTACAATTTTAAATGCATAAAAAAAGCCTACTAAAAAGCAGGCTTTTGATCTTTTTGACTGTATTATTTCCTCTTATAAGTATTTTGATTACCGAAAAGGTTAAAAATACATTTATCCTCTATAGTTTTACTTCTCATTATAATAGAATTATTGTCTTGAGAAAATGTTACGTGTTTTATACTATTATCAATAAGGAAGTAATAATTTGAACTGTCAATATTTTTCCAAGTTGAATTGACTAATTTATCGGAACATTTTTTTCCGATATCTTTGGAATAAACTATTCCTGTAATTGTACCATCCTCGTTAAATTTATAGGTTGATTTCTTTTGACATTCTGAGGCCAGATCACGAACTGGTTCAAAATAGATAGATTCTAGCTGCCATTCTCCGATAATTGGATCTGATAGTGACTTGTCAGGATCATTGTGCTTTACACTACCTGAATCTGCTTGATTGTGATTGTTTGATAGGGTGTCATTCTCTGTACAAGAAATAATACCAGCAATTGCGAAAAATAATAAAATTGTCCTTTTCATAGTTTGGGGGTTTAGTTTTTTATTCAAAAATAGAAGTAATTTTTTTGTTTTAAAAATAATTTACTCAACTTTAGATAGAGCTAATAATATATACAGTAGAATAATCAATACGTTATAAGTTGAAGTAAATTTCGTTTTGAATTTCTACGGTCATCATTAGAAATATGAGCCAAATTTTTGCTCAGAAAAATTAGGGTATGTAGAATTTTTCTCGAGTAGGGTATTTTTAATTTACATTTTAAATATCTTACTATTCTTCATTATTTAAAACGTTCGTTTCTTCTTTTTCCCAACTATTTTTCTCTCTTATTTTTTTGTAAAGCTTGATCGAGAGCATCATTAAAAGTCCGAAGAGAATAATTCCTACAACCCCCCAAATCCAATTGATTGCGTTTTGTAGCGTTACTAAAAATACAATAGCAAAAAGAATAATAGTCGCTACCTCATTCCAAATACGGAGTTGTAAAGCAGAATATTTTGTGATGTTATTTTGTAATTGTGTAAATATTTTATGACAAGAATAGTGGTAAAAATAGAGCCCTAGAACAAATGTTAATTTGATGTGCATCCATGGCATTTTTAAGTAATAAGGGTTTTTGTATAACATCCAAAAAGCAAAGATACTCGCAAGAATTGCCGAGGGCCACGTAATAATGTACCAGAGCCTTTTGCTCATCAATTTGTATTGTGTTTGTAAAATTTCTTTAGCAGGCTCTTCTTTTTTCTCTGCTTCTACATGGTATATGAATAGGCGAACGATATAGAATAACCCAGCAAACCAGGTAACTACAAAAATAATATGTAACGACTTTACGTATAAGAAATCCATTTTTTTAATTTAATTACATGGTTTTAAAATCCATGAGTTTTTACGAATATAAACACATCCTGTCAATTCAATTAGTTGTTTACTTGTTTTTCCAGTCATGAATCCAAGAAACCATTACGGCTACCCAATCATCATTGTCATTCATGCAAGGAATGTGTTTGTAGTCAGTACCGCCAGCTTCCAAGAAATCTTCTTTTCCTTCCATGGCAATTTCTTCCAATGTTTCCAGACAATCTGAGACAAAAGCAGGAGTAATTACAGCTACTTTTTTCTTGCCCTCTGATGGGAATTTTTCCAATTCAAAATCTGTGTAAGGTTTTAACCAAGGGTCCTTTAATAAACGAGATTGAAAAGAGTTGCTATAGGTTCCTTCTTTTAAACCTAAGTATTCTGCAATCCCTTTTGTAGTCTCAAAACATTGATGTCTGTAACATGTGTAATGAGCTACAGAATTTCGTTCACAACAAGAACCATCTAATTTGCAGTGATTTTTAGTAGGATCTGATTTTTTAATATGTCGTTCTGGAATTCCATGGTATGAAAATAAAATATGATCGTACTCAAACCCATTCAGATGATTTGCAATATTGTCGCTCATTGCTTTAATATAATCTGGTTTATTATAAAAAGGCGGTAAGGTATCTAATTGAACTTCTGGATATTTTTCAGCCAAAATTTCCTCAGCTTGAACAACAACTGTTTCATAAGATGACATTGCGTAATGGGGATAGAGTGGGGCTAGGAATATTTTTGTAACCCCTTTGTCTATTAGGTTTTTAATACCCTTTTCCATACTCATAGAGCCATATCGCATGGCTAATTCTACAGGGATGTCTGTTTTTTCAATTACTTTTTCTGTAAATCTTTTAGAGATTACAACCAACGGAGAACCTTCTTTCCACCAAATTTTTTTGTAGGCTGCACCAGATTTTTTTGGTCTTATTTTTAAAATGATTCCTTTGATGAGTATCCAGCGTTTCCAGAATGGAATGTCAATAACGCGTTCGTCCATTAAAAATTCACCTAAGTATTTTTTTACATCTTTAGTTTCTGTTGAATCTGGAGATCCTAAGTTGTTCAGTAAAATTCCTTTCATTTTTATATTAGTTTCAATATTGTTGGTCTCAATGTTGAGATTAGACTCTTTTATTTTCTGTTGCGATTTGATTGGTTACTTCATACAATGTTATGGCTAAACTATGGATGACATTCATGGACGAATTTCTTCCAAACATTGGTATTGCAATTGTTGCATCTATGAAATGTGTGTTTTTAATTCCGTTTCTTTCACTACCCAAAAGTAAAACGATTTTTTCATGATTTGTAAAATTAAAATCTTGAATATTGATGCTTTGATCAGTTATTTCTATGCCTATAATCAGGTTGTCTTCTTCTTTAAGTTGCTTCATGAGTTTTTCAAAATCGGAATACACACAATGCGATGTCTGATGGATGGTATTTCTGGCAGTTTTTTTTACGATTTTATTTTCGATGTTTGGAGAATTCTCATGAAAATAGATTTTTTCTACGCCAAAACTTTCAGAAATTCTGAAACACATTCCTATATTTTCCGGAGTTCTAATTGCATCACAAACAATAGTGATTGGAAATTCCCTTTGATTATTTTTGACATCGTAGTGTGTTAATTGTTTCAAAGCGCCGTTATTTATTTATTCAAACTCATTACGTATTTCTTTGGAGTTGTGCCAAACTTTTTCTTAAACGCAGCAATAAAATGACTCGCGGTGCTATAGCCAACTTGTAATCCAACTTCATTCACATTAAATTGATTGCTTTCTAATAATTTTCTTGCAGATTCCATCTTGTAATCAAATAAAAAGCTATATACTGTATCTCCATATATTTGTTTGAACCCTTCTTTTAATTTTTTTAGATTTAATCCAATCTCATTTGATAATTCTTGTAAACTTGGGGGTTCAGACATTCTAGAAATAATAATTTCTTTTGCTTTTCTAATTTTTAAAACATTCTGTTCATCTACCAAGAAAGGACAGTATTCACCGTTCGTGTTTTCTTCTTTCTGAAAATGAAGGCTTAGTAATTCGTATGCCTTTCCTTTTATATATAAGTCTCTAATAGAACTATTGCTATTTGAATTAATAATTTGTTGTAAAACAAGCGAAACACTTGTTTTGATTTCCGTGTCGTCATAGTACTTTTTATTGCTGTTTTCATCACTTAAAAAAGGAATGTATCCAGATTCTTTAGAAAATAAAGAATGAAATTTTTCAATTGAGATTAATAAAGAAATTAAGGTTGTTTTGGGTTGAATTTCTAGATTGATTGGTAATACCCTTTGAGGATTATACAATAAAATAGACCTGTTATCCAATACATCAAAAGAATAGTTTCCGTTGTTAAATAAAAATTTTGAATTTCCTTTTAAACAAAAATGAATTTGAATATAACTACTATCGATTTCTCTTTCAAAATTTTCAACTCTATTGTTTTGATTCTGAAAATGAAGTATATAAAACCCTTTTTCTAATACAAATTCTTCAAAAGTACTTTCTCCGACATTTTTTATCATTTTATTTCATTTAATTTGGATTTCTTCTATTTAGAATCATTCTACATAAAAGACAGATAAAAGCCCAATTAGGCTGTAAAAATACTCATTTTGATTTATTTTTTTTGTTAAAAACTATATAAAAATCACGGAGCGTTATAAAAAGTACTTTCAGCGACATTTTTATCTAAAGGAAGGTTTTACTTTTGACAAACTTTAAGAAATTTAATGCAAGAAGAAAGACAAGAGCACTTTTACAATATTGGAGTTAGTTATAAAAAAGCAGACGCAAATACTCGCGGAAAATTTTCTTTATCGAAAGAAAATCAATCCTCTTTGCTGAAACTTTCCAAAGAGAAAGGTTACAAAGGGGTTTTTGTTATCTCCACCTGTAACCGAACAGAAATAAGTGGCTTTGCTGAACGACCTTGTCAGTTGATTGAATTATTGTGTGAATTTTCAGAAGGAACCATTCAAGAATTTGCAAAAGTTTCTACGATACATAAAAATCAAGAAGCCATTCATCAGTTATTTAGAATTGGAACTGGGTTAGAAAGTCAGATATTAGGAGATTATGAAATTGTAGGTCAATTACGTCAGGCATATAAACTTGCGAAGTCTCTAAAAGTTACCAACGCATACTCTGAGCGTTTGATCAATTCGGTACTTCGCGCAAGCAAGATGGTTAAAAATGAAACAAAACTGAGTTCAGGTACAACTTCTGTTTCATATGCTGCTGTTCAATACATCATAAAAAATTTACCAGATTACAACTCAAAAAATATTTTAGTTTTCGGTTTAGGTAAAATGGGCAAACATACTTGCAAGAATTTAGCGGAATACACACAAAATAAATCTGTTTGCTTGATTAATAGAACAGAAGAAAAAGCTACTGAATTTATAAAAGAACACGTTTCTATCAGGAAATCTGTTTTTACTAATTTATCAGAAGAAATTGAAAAAGCCGATGTTTTAATCGTTTCTACAGGTGCTGATAGACCAACCATTACAAAAGAACATATTGGAGCTCATAAAAAACTTTTGATTTTAGACCTGTCTATGCCAGAAAACGTTTCAAAAGAAGTAACCGATTATCAAGGTATTTCTTTGGTAAATATTGATGAACTTTCTAAAATTACAGATGAAACGCTAGCAGCTCGACAACAAGAGGTGCCTTTAGCAGAAGCAATTATAGAAACACACAAAGCAGCGTTTAATGAATGGTTGAATCACAGGAGATTTACTCCAGCGATTGCTGCCTTAAAAAAATCATTGGAAATTATTAAAAACGATGAAATTGATTTTCAAAAGAAAAAAATAGCTGGTTTTGATGAAGATCAAGCAGAAATTTTAACGTCACGTTTTATCCAAAAGATAACGACACAGTTTGTGAAACATTTAAAAGATGAAGAAACTTCTGTTTCACAAAGTCTTCAGGTAATTAACAAGGTTTTTCAATCTTAATAAAAACTCAATGCAGAAAATAATAAGGATAGGAACCCGCGATAGTCAACTAGCGCTTTGGCAAGCCAACAAAGTAAAAAAAGAGTTAAAAGAGTTAGGATATGAGTCTGAATTAATTCCCATTAAGTCTTTGGGAGACCTTGTATTAGATAAACCTCTTTATGAGTTGGGTGTTACAGGTGTTTTTACAAAGAGTTTAGACATTGCCATGTTGAATAAAGAAATTGATATTGCTGTACATTCTTTAAAAGATGTTCCTACAGTTTTACCAGAGGGAATTATACAAGCGGCTGTTTTAAAGCGTGCAAATTATACAGACTTGTTGGTGTTAAAAGATACAGAAGAGTTTTTTGGACAACCCAATGGAGTCATTGCAACAGGAAGCTTGAGAAGAAAAGCCCAATGGTTACACCGATATCCAACTCACAAGGTGGAAGACATAAGAGGTAATGTAAATACCCGCTTAGAAAAGTTAGCCGATAGTGAGACTTGGAATGGAGCAATTTTTGCTGCTGCCGGTTTGGAGAGATTAGGGAAAAGAGATAAAGGAGCTATTCCTTTAACGTGGATGATTCCTGCGCCAGGACAAGGTGCGATAATGATTACAGCTTTAGAAGAAGATGAATTTGTAATCGATGCTTGTGAGCAATTAAATCATCATGAAACAAAAGTTTGTGTAGGTATTGAAAGAGAGTTTTTACACCTTTTAGAAGGGGGTTGTACAGCTCCAATAGGAGCGTTGGCTTATGTAGATGAAAAAACTGAAGAAATTAATTTTAAGGGTGTCTTATTAAAAAGAGATGGGTCTAAAAAAATTACTGTAAATAAAACTGCAAAAATTGGAAGCCATCGTTATTTAGCAAAAGATTGTGTAGATTATGTGATTAATAGAGGAGCTAAAGAGTTGATCTCAGAAGATAAAGAAACTGCTGTAAAGTTAGCTACCGTATACTCGACAAAGAAACTTTCTGAACTACAAAAAGAGAAAGTATCTCCGGTAATTGGTATTGAAGACAGTGATTTTATTAAAATCCGTTTTAATAGAATTCCACCTAAGTTGATAAAAAATCAACTAGAGAATGTCATCATCACAAGTCAAAACGGAGTGGAAGCATTGTTAAATTCTTTTACAAAAGAGCAGTTAAATTTTAAAAATATTTTTTGCGTAGGCAGAAGAACTAAAAAATTAATCGAAAAAAGAATAGGTTCCGTTGTTCATGCTGCAAAAAATGCGGCTAAACTAGCAGAATATTTAGCAACTGAGTTAAAAAATAAAGAAGCAACTTACTTTTGTAGTGATCTTAGATTGGATGTTTTACCTTCTTATTTGAAAGAAAAAGGGATTCTTTTAAATGAAGTTGAAGTGTATAAAACAATGTTGAGTCCCGTAAAAATTCATGAGGATATTTCAGGAGTGTTATTTTTTAGTCCTTCTGGGATTGAGAGTTATTTAGAAGTTAATGATACAAATAAAATAGCTTTTTGTATTGGTGAAACTACAGCAGTGCAAGCAAGGAAGTACTTTGAAACTGTTCATGTTGCAAATTTACCAAGTGTTGAGAACTTGCTTGAATCACTAAATACGTATTTTTCAAAATAACTAGATAATGTTTAGAACTCGAAGATTAAGAAAGTCAGAAGGAATTAGAAGATTGGTTCGAGAAACGAAATTATCTGTAGATGATTTAATATACCCACTTTTTATTGAAGAGGGTACCAATATCGAAACAGAAATAGTATCGATGCCAGGAATTAAGCGTTTTTCTTTAGATCGAATCTCTAAAGAATTAGAAGAGGTAGTCTCTTTAAAAATTCCTGCAGTCTTATTATTTGGAATTCCATCAAAAAAAGATGATGAAGGGACAGAAACATGGAATGATACTGGAATCATACAACAAGCAATTCGTTTTATAAAGAAAAATTATCCGAGCTTATATGTAATTTCAGATGTTTGTTTTTGTGAATATACTTCGCATGGTCATTGTGGTATTCTTCATGAGAATGATGTTGATAATGATGCAACTTTAGTAAACATAGCAAAACAAGTTGTTTCACACGCAAAAGCAGGAGTAGACATGGTCGCACCCTCAGGAATGATGGATGGTACTATAGACATGGTACGTCAATCTTTAGATCAAACAGGTTTTTTAAATTTGCCTATCATGGCCTATTCTGTAAAATATGCATCTGCCTATTATGGTCCTTTTAGAGATGCTGCCGATTCTGCACCAAGTTTTGGTGATAGAAACACCTATCAAATGGATCCGTCAAATAGAGATGAAGCAATGCGTGAAGCAACCTTTGATGATCAAGAAGGAGCAGACATTTTAATGGTAAAGCCAGCCCTTTCTTATTTGGATATCATTAGAGATTTAAAAAATAATTTCGATAGACCCATTGCCTGTTATAACGTAAGTGGAGAGTATTCTATGGTAAAAGCAGCTGCAGAAAAAGGGTGGATTGATGGTGAAAAAGTTATGATGGAAAGTTTACTCTCTATGAAAAGAGCTGGAGCAGATATCATCATCACTTATTTTGCAAAAGAGGCAGCAAGACTTTTAAATCCTTCATGAGTGTTTTAACCTTGCTAATTTGTACTTAAAAATAATATAAAATTAGAGAGTTGATACCCTTATGAAGATTGAATTATCAAACAAGATAAACCTAACAAATGAATTTTAAAAACTCAAAAGAACTATACAAAAAGGGATTGGTAAACTTGGTAGGAGCTGTGAATTCTCCTGTGAGAGCTTTTTCTTCAGTTGGAGGAAATCCTTTGTTTATTAAAAAAGCAAAAGGAAGTAAAATTATTGATGTAGATGGAAATGTATTCATAGATCTAGTCGTTTCTTATGGGCCAATGATTTTAGGGCACCGTCATAAATCTGTTGAAAAAGCAGCAAAAAAAGCTTTAAAAAATGGGTATTCATTTGGTGCATCTACAGAAAATGAAATTAAACTCGCAAAAATAGTTTGTGATGCTTTTCCGGAAATGGACAAAGTTCGTTTTGTAAATTCGGGAACAGAAGCGGTTATTAGTGGAGTTCGTTTGGCAAGAGCATTCACAGGAAAAGATAAGATTATTAAATTTTCAGGTTGTTATCATGGACATCAAGATGCTTTATTAGTCGCTGCAGGATCTGGTTTAGCAACTTTAAGTCTTCCAGGTTCTAAAGGAGTTCCAAAGGGTGCTATACAAAATACTTTAATCGCAGAATACAACAACTTAGAAAGTGTAAAAGCACACTTTGAAGCCCATGACGATATTGCAGGGGTTATTATTGAGCCTGTTGGAGGGAATATGGGGGTTGTAATTCCTCAAAACAATTTTCTAAAAGAATTAAAAGACTATCTAAAAACAAAAGGCGCACTCTTAATTGCCGATGAGGTAATGACTGGATTTCGTTCTAAATTTGGAGGCGCTCAAGAAATTTTTGGAGTGACGGCAGATATTACATGCCTTGGTAAAGTAATTGGAGGGGGATTTCCTGTTGGAGCCTATGGCGCTAGGAATGAAATTATGGAGCAGGTGGCGCCTCTAGGAGCCATGTATCAAGCAGGTACGTTATCGGGTAATCCTATTGCTATGGCAGTTGGAATAGCTACATTGTCAGAGTTAAAAAAGCAAAATCCGTATGACAAATTTGAAAAAATAGGAAATACCATCGAGGTTATTTTACTTACCGCAGCAAAAAAATACAATGTAGCTATAGTGGTTAATCGATTTGGTTCCATGATGAATCCTTTTTTTACTAATAGTAAGGTTACTAATTTTGAAGAAGCACAAACTTCTGATACAGAAAAATTTGCTGTTTTCTTTTGGGAGATGATTAAGAATGGGGTGTTTTTACCACCAAGTCAATTTGAAGCTTGGTTTTTAAATTCTGCAATTTCAGACAAAGATATCAACGTAATAGCTAAAGCAACTGATAAAGCAATGTTAGCAGTTTCAAAAATATAATTATGATAAAAAACGATTTATTTTTAAGAGCATTAAAAGGAGAAACTGTAGATAGACCCCCAGTCTGGATGATGCGTCAAGCAGGAAGGTATTTGCCGGAATTTATGGAAATTAAACATAAATACGATTTCTTTACACGTTGTAGAACTCCCGAATTGGCCTCTGAAATTACGGTTCAGCCAATCAAAAGATATGGAATGGATGCTGCTATCTTGTTTTCAGATATCCTAGTCATTCCACAAGCAATGAATATTGAGGTGGAGATGAAGCCAAATTTTGGACCTTATTTGCCAAATACTATTCGTTCACAAAAAGACTTAGATTCTGTAATCATTCCAGACATTGAAGATGTTCTTGGATATGTAATGGACGCTATAAAAGCGACCAAAGAAAAATTAAATGATGAAATTCCACTAATAGGTTTTGCTGGTTCACCATGGACAATATTATGTTATTGTGTTCAGGGTCAAGGGTCTAAAAACTTCGATAAAGCCAAAGAGCTGTGTTTTACAAACCCTGTAGTCGCACATTCATTGTTACAAAAAATAACAGATACTACAATTGCGTATTTAAAAGCTAAAGTAGCAGCTGGTGTAAATGCTGTTCAACTTTTTGATTCTTGGGGAGGAATGTTGTCTCCAGTAGATTACCAAGAGTTTTCATGGCAATACATGCAGCAAATTATAGACGCTTTAAAAGATATTACACCAGTAATAGCATTTGGAAAAGGCTGTTGGTTTGCTCTAAATGAAATGAGTAAATCTGGCGCTGCTGCTCTGGGAGTCGATTGGACATGCTCTGCAAGAAATGCTCGTTATTTATCTGGAGGTAATATTACTTTGCAAGGAAATTTTGATCCGTCAAGATTGTTATCTCCGCCCAATGAAATTAAGAAAATGGTTCATCAAATGATTGATGAATTTGGAAAAGATAGATATATCGTAAATTTAGGTCATGGAATTTTACCAAACATACCCTTAGACAATGCAAAAGCATTTGTAGATGCAGTAAAAGAATATAAAGTTTCTTAAGGGATCTTTCAAGGGATTTTTTAAGGGGTGTTTTAAATTGATTATTCCATTTGTCTTTGAGAGAAAAGAACTAAGTAAAGGTGGTTGTAAATTATCATAGATGATTAAACAAATATTTTCTGGAATAAGTGCCTACAAAGAAGCCTTTGTTTTGTTGTCAAAATTAAAACTTTGGAACTACTTTATAATTCCAACAGTACTAAGTTTGTTGACATTTTTATTTATTGTTTATACAGCTATAGGATATTCAGCAACCATTGGACAATTATTAGCCGAAATTTGGATTTGGAACTGGGGAAAAGAGATTGTTATGATGCTAAGTTCTTTTGGAGGCGGACTTGTTATTTTAGTAATTGGTTTGATGTTATACAAGTATATCGTTTTGGCCATATCAGCACCTTTTATGGGGGTGGTTTCTGAGAAAATAGAACTTCATCTTAATGGGGGTTTTTATGCTGATTACAAAAAAACAACTTTTATAGCACAATTATGGAGAGGGATTCAAGTTAATGTTAGAAATTTAGGAATGGAATTATTTTTTACATTTCCTCTTTTATTACTAAAATTTATTCCTGTGGTAAACTTGTTTTCTAGTGTTTTATTATTTCTAATACAAGCTTATTATGCTGGTTTTGGAAATATGGATTATACCCTAGAAAGGTATTTTAGTTTCAAAAAGAGCCTAGGTTTTGTTAAAAAGAATAAAGGGTATTCTATTGGAAATGGAATTGTTTTTATTGGGTGTTTGTTCCTCCCTGTTTTGGGAGTTATCATTGTCTTACCTTTGTCTGTAACTGCAGCGTCCATTCAAACAATCGCGTTATTAAATAAAGAAAATGAAAGATCAATTTTATAAATACATAGAAGATTTACAAGAAACGATCACTTCTAAGTTAGAAGAGGTTGATGGGGTTGGTAGATTTAAAGAAGACCTTTGGAAAAGAGAAGAAGGAGGAGGAGGTCGAACTCGTGTTATTGAAAACGGAGCTGTTTTTGAAAAAGGAGGTGTAAATATCTCTGCTGTTCATGGAGAATTACCAGCCGCTTTGAGAAATCAGTTTCAAGTAGAAGAGGGTAATTTTTTTGCATGTGGATTGAGTTTGGTATTGCATCCAAAGAATCCTTTTTTACCAACTGTTCATGCAAATTGGCGCTATTTTGAAATGTATGACGAGTCAGGAAATATCGTTACACAATGGTTTGGTGGGGGGCAAGATTTAACTCCTTATTATTTATTCGAAGAAGATGCTATACATTTTCATTCAGTTTGTAAATCGTCTTGTGATTTGCATGATTTGAGTTTTTATCCAAAATTCAAAGATAACTGTGATACTTATTTTTGGAATTCACATAGAAATGAAGCCCGCGGAATTGGGGGTCTATTTTTTGATTATTTAAAGGAGACTGATGAGTTTTCCATTCAAGATAGATTTAATTTTGTGACTGAAGTCGGAAATCATTTTTTAGAAAGTTATGTGCCTATTATAGCACTAAGAAAAGAAGTTCCTTTTACGATAGCTCATAAGAACTGGCAAGAAATTAGACGTGGACGTTATGTCGAATTTAATTTAGTTCATGACAGAGGAACCCTGTTTGGTTTAAAAACAAACGGACGAATAGAAAGTATTTTAATGTCCTTGCCTCCAAATGTTCAGTGGGTCTATAACCACCAGCCAGAAAAAGACTCTAAAGAAGCAAAACTAATACAAGTTTTATCAAAACCTGTAGACTGGATTTAATTATTTATTATATTCTCAAATAAAACACCAATAATTAGTTTTATTAATAAAGTAAAACAATATAATTACATATTTTTTGTGAATAAATCAATATTTGTCTTTTTGTTTGAATATATTAGAAGATAAAATTGTAACGAATATCAACGATTTTTAGTATTTTTGCAATCGTTAAACCAAATACAAATGGCTAGATTTGAGTTAAAGTTACCAAAAATGGGTGAAAGTGTTGCTGAAGCAACCATCACAGCTTGGTTAAAAGATGTTGGAGATCTAATTGAATTAGATGAAGCTGTTGTAGAAATAGCGACAGATAAAGTCGATTCTGAGGTACCAAGTGAAGTAGCAGGAACTTTGATAGAAATATTTTTTGAAAAAGATGATGTGGTTACGGTTGGAGAAACAATAGCTATTATAGAAATTGAAGGCGAAACTTCAGTTATTGAAACAGTTGATGATACTCCTATATCCATAGAAGAGTCAGTTAGCAACGAGGTAGAAAAAACGATTGAAAATGCCGAAGAGATTATTTCAGTTCCAGTTTCTAAAACTTCCGATTCAGGAAAGTTTTATTCACCGTTAGTTAGAAGCATCGCACAAACAGAAGGTATATCTTCCCAAGAATTAGAGACTATTTCTGGTTCTGGTAAAGATGGAAGAGTAACCAAACAAGACATTCTTACCTATCTAAATAACAGGAGTGAATTTTCTGAGTTGCCACCCTCTACAATTTCTTCAGACAGGCAAGTTTCAGAGAACTCTATACTAAACGTTACACCAATTTCTGTAAATGGAGGTGATGAAATTATCGAAATGAGTAGAATGGGTAAATTGATTGCAAAACACATGGTTGATTCTGTTCAAACATCTGCTCATGTGCAATCTTTTATTGAAATCGATGTGACCAATATTGTAAAATGGAGAGACAAAGTAAAAGATGCTTTTTTGAAACGTGAGGGACAAAAGCTAACCTTTACACCGATATTTATGCAAGCAATTGCAACAACAATAAAAAAATATCCTTTAATCAACATTGCTCTTAATGGTACTACAATCACTAAAAAGAAACACATTAACTTAGGAATGGCTGCTGCATTACCAGATGGTAATTTAATCGTTCCTGTCATTAAAAATGCAGATCAGTTAAATCTCGTAGGCATGACAACAGCAGTAAATGATTTGGCTAATAGAGCGAGAACCAATGCTTTAAAACCAGATGAAATTCAAGACGGAACGTATACCGTGACTAATGTTGGTGGTTTTGGGTCTGTGATGGGGACTCCTATTATCAACCAACCACAAGTTGCTATTTTAGCCCTTGGAGCCATAAGAAAAGTTCCTGCAGTTATAGAGACTTCTGAAGGAGATTTTATAGGAATAAGACAAAAGATGTTTGTTTCACATTCGTACGATCACAGAGTCGTTAATGGTGCATTAGGAGGGATGTTCATCAAAACATTGAAAGAAATTTTAGAATCTTGGAATGTCCACCAAGATTATTAGTAAAACGATACATCGTTTCAATTTTTTTAAATTTAAATTATTACTTTTAACCAACTATATTTATAACCAATAAAAAAAATAAAATGAAAAAATTAGTACTCTTTTTTTTAGTCATTTCAGTAAACATGAGTGTTGCTCAAGAAGGTGTGTTACTTCGATTAAATTATGAAAATAATGCGACCTATTCGACCAAAACGACTGTTTCTCAAGAAATGGGAGCGATGATGTCTATGGAGATGTC
>Ga0115568_10001913_pt1 | contig 14740 bp, 9 predicted proteins | sample COGITO_mtgs_1204_FD_87296 | JGI IMG/M metagenome (GOLD analysis project Ga0115568, IMG submission 87296) | Pelagic marine microbial communities from North Sea - COGITO_mtgs_120426 | ecosystem: Environmental > Aquatic > Marine > Epipelagic | place: Germany:Helgoland, sampling site Kabeltonne...
ATCCGTGCGGCCAGAGAATGCAATGCTGATCCATCCACGCCGATGATCACTCTCTCGACTGCGCATCCGGCTAAGTTCAGCGATGCCATCAATAAGGCTGGACTGAATACTCCAGAGCTGCCGGCTCACCTAACAGGCTTGTTTGAGAAGGAAGAGCATTACAGTGTCGTAGAAAATGATTTGGCGGCAGTGACAGAATTCGTAACAAAACACTCACACAGTTAGGGTTCTGATGTCACGACTCGTTAAACGTAGAGCGGCAAACACCACACTAAACCTTCCCGATTCTATGCACCCGCTTCTGCGGCGTGTTTACAGTCAGCGCAATATTAAAGCTGTCGAAGAGCTAGACCTTGGCTTAGAGAAACTCATCCCTCCCGAACAGTTCAAGGGTATCAATGAGGCTGTTCAGTTGTTGATCGATGCTTTGCAGCGCCAGCAGCGTGTGCTTATCGTTGCCGATTTCGACGCAGACGGGGCGACTAGTTGCGTTGTAGCGCTAAAGGCTCTCCGGCAATTTGGTTATCTGCACACCGACTACATCGTTCCTAATCGATTCGATTATGGCTACGGCCTCACACCCGAGATAGTTGAGCTGGCAAAGACACGCAACCCCGACCTCATTATCACTGTCGACAATGGCATCTCCAGTATAGAAGGAGTCGCGGCAGCGAAATCCGCGGGAATAAAAACTCTCATCACCGATCACCACCTGCCGGGTGCTACAGCGCCGGATGCGGACGCCATAGTTAATCCAAATCAACATGGATGCAATTTCCCCAGCAAGAGTATCGCCGGTGTAGGCGTTATTTTTTATGTAATGTTGGCGCTGCGGGCGAAGCTGCGGGAAACCAACTGGTTCGTAGAAAATAGACTTGCAGAACCCAAACTCGCAGATCTTCTAGACCTGCTTGCTTTGGGCACTGTAGCGGACGTGGTCGCACTTGATCGCAATAATCGTATATTGGTAAGCGAAGGCTTAAGAAGAATTCGTGGCGGACGCACTCGCCCGGGGATTACTAGCCTTTTAGAGATTGCGGGCCGCAGTAGCGCTAGACTTACTGCCTCCGACCTTGGCTTCAGCGTTGGTCCTAGATTGAATGCGGCGGGAAGATTAGATGACATGTCCACGGGCATCGAATGCCTGCTGACAGATCATGAAGGCACAGCGTATAAACTTGCCTTACAGCTCGACGGAATGAACAAAGACCGCAAACAGATAGAAGGCGATATGCGCGAGCAGGCTTTCAAATTTCTACAGGAATTTTCATTGGAAGAGAGTGACCTTCCTGCGGCGCTTTGTATTTATGATGAAAGATGGCATCAGGGCGTTGTGGGCATTCTCGCTTCGCGTGTGAAGGAGAAATTCAATAGGCCGGTTATCGCCTTCGCAGACGCGAACGATTCAGGTAACGAAATTAAAGGCTCCGCTAGATCTATCAAAGGATTCCATATTCGCGACGCATTGGATGCTGTAGCCAGCAGTAATCCTGGCATGATCAGCAAGTTCGGCGGTCACGCGATGGCAGCGGGCCTCAGTCTTGAGAAGGACAAGTTGCAAGATTTTACCGAGGCATTCCAGAAACAAGCCGCTTTACTGTTAAACGAAGAGCTACTTCAGGTGCAGATATTAAGTGACGGAGAAATCGAGCAGAGTGAGTTCTCTATGGAGGCTGCAGCAGCGTTGATAAAAGCAGGTCCCTGGGGGCAGGAGTTCCCCGAGCCTGTCTTTGATGGTAAGTTCAAAGTAATCCAGCAGCGCAGAGTAGGGGAGAATCACTTGAAACTAGTGCTAGCGCCGGAACTTGCGTCGCAGCAGACCATAGATGCGATCGCCTTCAACATCGACAAGCAAGACTGGCCGGCTCCTGAGATGACCGATATCGAGATTGCCTACAGGCTCGATATCAACGAGTTCAGAGGAAATCAAACGCTGCAGCTTATGGTGGAGCATATAATCGCCTGGCAATAGATTTTGCTTGTCAAAAAAGATCAGTTAGCTTCAACCATTCCATAGGAATTGTTATGAAACCCTTACTACTCGCCTTCCTCTTCTGCTTAGTCCCCCTAGCCTCTTCTGCACAAGAGTCAGAATTCAAATGCCGAAATGACGACAGGCCCGCATTCACAAAATCTGTAGATGTCGCCCAGCTGAAAAAATTACCAGCCAGTGAAGAGGCCTTGGCGCTAGATGTTCGCTTCCAGAAAGATTTCGCCAAGAACCCAAGTTTGATTTCAGGTTCAAGCTACCGGAACCACGTAGACCTGCCTAATTGGATCAGCCAGATCGACAAGTCAAAAGAGGTGGTGGTGTACTGTGTGGGCGGGAAGTGTAGTGGATAAGTTTGGAACACCATGGGAAATCAGCTGTGCGCAAGCGCCAAGCCAAAGTGAACGACTTACAGCCAGGCCGGCACATTACACTCACAAGTTGTGAGAGGGAGGTAGCATGACTTTTCTGACTCGAACGCTTAGCACGCTGCTAATTGTAGTGTCTGCCCAAGTTTTTGCTCAGACCAACTTGGTTACTAATCTTCCTAAAACCGAATATGGCTATCCTGACTTTCAAGGGTATTGGGAAAATCTCCATCAAACACCACTACAAAGACCCGAGAAACTTGGAGACAGACAGGCCTACTCTGAAGAAGAGGCTTTTGCGCTGATTGAGCAAGCAAGTGCTAGCCTGCGAGACAGAAGTTTACCCCTGGATCCGGATCGAGAGCCACCCCAAGGAGGTAGAGTTACTAATCAGGCAGACGATGACTTTGATGATTTTCCTATTGATATAGCGATGATTAATGGCGAATACCGCACGTCTTTAATAATCGATCCGCCTAACGGCCGAATACCCCATGATATTGTTAACCGAGCACAAACCAATGAGTTTTATTTTTATCTCGAAGACAATAACTTGAGGTTCGATGGGCCAGAAGCAGCCTACGGCGGCGAGCGCTGTCTTTTCCCCGGTCCACAATTGTCGATGATGTATCAGCGCGGCCTCTCCCCTTATACCCAGATTGTGCAAACTAAAGATTACTTAATGATACTTGGGGAGTATCCGTATCATGCTCGGATCATTCGGATTGAAAGCGATCACCCAGCGATTGGATTTGCCAAATGGATGGGAGATTCAGTGGGCCATTGGGAAAACCAGACATTAGTAATTCACACCGAGAAAATACGCAGAGAGCAGTCGTTTCCACCGATATTTTCTACGGACCATACACAGATCACAGAAAGGTTGTCACTTGGCGAAAACGGTAACATTGTTTATGAATACACCGTGACAGATCCGGAATTATATTTGCAATCGTTTACAGCGCAGATTCCATTTACGCGTATGCAGAACGGGCAGGTAATTTATGAATATGCTTGCCATGAGGGCAACTATTCTTTTGTGGGATCATTGGCTGCTGCGCGATGGGAAGATGCCCAAAGTGAAATTGATAGTGATGCAAATTAGCAAACAGGGTACTCAAATCAGCAAGGACACGCTCAAGGGCGGCCTTCAATGTAACGCTTTTCTTGTGCCGGTTAAGCCCTCATGGCCTGCGTTATCGCCTTCGTGTGGTACGCGCCGCGTTAGTTTGTAATAAAGTCCCAACTACACGCTCTTTAAATGACAGAACGGCGCGTATTTGTTACCTTTTGGCACACAAACTACGGTCTTGTTCGCGTAGCATCTTTAGCATGATTTGATGGGAGTCAAAATGCGCATTAAGTTACATAACTTTCTGATATTGCTTAGTTTTATTCTTGTGGCTGGCGGCGTCCAGGCACAAGTGTACAAGACCGATCAGATTGAGGTTGAGCTAGTTTCGGAAACCAGCAATGTGGTTCCCGGCGAAACACTATGGCTCGCTATCCGGCTCGACCCTATCGAACACTGGCACACTTACTGGAAATTTGGCGGCGACAGCGGCGAGGCGACAGAGGCTAACGCGTGGCAATTGCCAGCTGGCGCGAGCGCCGGCAACATTGTCTGGCCGATCCCTGAGTGGACTCCATTCCCTGGTAGTGACCTCGTTACATTTACCTACGAGCGAGAAGTATTCCTACCAATTCCTGTCACTGTTCCGGCAGACTACAGTGCTTCGAGCTTTGATATTCATACTAATGTTGACTATCAGGTCTGCTACGAGATTTGCATACCCGGGTCAGCCGAGTTTGACCTGTCGTTGCCGGTAAGCAGTGCGGCGCAGATCGATGAGAAGTGGCAGCAAGGCTTTGCCGAGACGCGCGCGATGACTCCAGTACCGGCAGAGCAGCACAAGCTGCAAGCCAACTTCAACAGCTTCGATGGCAAGTTCAATGTCATGGTCGAGGCGGAAGAAAATTTATTCGATGATATCGATGAGGTGTGGTTCTTCCCAGAACAGCGCCGGATCATGAAGTACGCACCCTTTCGCAAGGTCATCAAAGACGGCAAGCGCCTGCAGATTTCTACCGACCAGCACCGCCGTTTCGATACCGACCTTAGGGAGCTTACAGGGCTACTCGCTTACATCGACGATGACGGACAGTGGCACGGTTACGACATCAAGCCTCAATCTGCGAACGTGGCCTGGGACCATAGCATTGAAGTAGAGCTCCTCTCGGAGACCACTAACATAGTGCCGGGTGAGACCACGTGGCTAGGTTTGCGACTGCAGCCGGCTGAACACTGGCATACCTATTGGAAGATGGGTGGCGATAGCGGTGAACCTACTAGCGCGAACGAATGGACGGCACCCGAGGGAACGAATATTGGCGAACTGCTGTGGCCGGCGCCGCACTGGCTGCCGTTCTACGACACCGATTTGGTTAACTTCGCCTATGAGCAAGAAGTATTGCATCCCATCGCAGTCACTATTCCAGCAGACTACCAAGGCGATACAGTTGAACTATCAACTTTGGCTTTTTGGAATGTTTGCGAGCAGATCTGTATTCCTGGCGAGCAGCGGCTGAGTATCACACTGCCGGTAGCGCAATCTCCCGAGCTAGACGCTGGCAACGCGCAGATTTTTGCTACCGCTAGAGAGCAACTCCCAATAATTGATCACGGTATCAAATCAATCATCGCCGTTGCCGGTGAGCGAGTGAGTCTTGGATTCGAAGCGCCAGATGCCGTTTTTTCTGATTACACTGACGCGTTCTTCTTTCCTGAGCAGCGCCGCATAATTAAACCTGGCCCGCTTCGGGATGTGAGCATTGCGGAAAATTTGCTGCAGATAACTCACCAACAACCAAGACGCATGTTGGAAGACCTCACTGAAGTTTACGGAGTTCTTGTTCTAGAGAATGAACTAGGAGAGCGCACTGCCTACGATTTTCAGAACCCAATAGCCGATGCGAACTTAACAACTATAGCGCCTCTTGCCGCGGCAAATAGTTCAGACAGCGATGGTGGAGCTGGCGGCGGACTGCTGCTGTATATGTTATTCGCACTACTGGGCGGTTTTATACTGAACCTGATGCCCTGTGTGTTCCCAGTTCTATCGATGAAGGCACTTAGCTTCGCTAAAAATGCGGGTGAATCTGTGCACAAGCAGCGCATGGATGGCCTTGCTTACACCGTTGGTGTAATTGCCGCCTTCGTAGCCTTGGCAACAGTTCTCATCGTGTTGCGCGCCGGTGGCGAACGCATTGGTTGGGCGTTTCAGTTTCAGCAGCCTTGGTTCCTCGCGTTTATCGTGTATGTATTCTTCATGATGGCGCTCAGTCTTTCGGGTGTGTTTGAGATCGGTGCGGGCCTCATGGGCGCCGGTGGCAGCCTTGCTCAGAAGAAGGGCTACCAGGGCTCATTCTTCACAGGTGTGCTAGCAACGACTGTAGCGACGCCTTGTACCGCTCCGTTTATGGGGCCGGCACTCGGCTTCGCTCTAACCCAGTCTTGGGCGGTTGCGATGATGGTATTCGTCTCCTTGGGCCTAGGCATGGCGCTACCGATTCTCGTGCTCTCTTATATGCCATCCCTAACGAAGTACATGCCCAAACCAGGCGCATGGATGGAAACGTTCAAGCAGTTCATGGCATTCCCTTTGTATCTCTCAGCCCTGTTCTTCCTTTGGGTGCTGGGTAATCAGGTTGGCGTTATGGGTATGTCACTGGTGCTTGGTGTGTGTATCTTGCTCGCCTTCGCAGCTTGGATGTATCAGCGCCGCTTCACCATGGGTCCGATATTGCGCTCGGTTAACTACGCGGTGGGCGCCATGGCGTTGGTCGCTGCAATCTATCTGATGCAGACGCCTTTCTTGCAGACCGTATCAACGGTGCAAGCAGCGAGTGTGGATGCAGATGGCAACTCTACGCAGAACTACGAAGTCTTCAGCACTGCTCGTCTTAATGAAATACAGGCCGAGGGCCGCCCTGTATTCGTTAACATGACCGCCGCCTGGTGTATTACCTGCCTCGCTAATGAGCAGACTACCCTGAGTACCGAACGTGTCGAGCAGGCACTGCTGGACAACGACATTACCTACATGAAAGGCGACTGGACGAACGAGGATCCGGAGATTACCGCGATTCTCGAGCATTTTAACCGTCCTTCGGTGCCGCTGTATGTCCTCTACCCGGGCGACAGTAGCAAGGAGCCGATTATTCTTCCGCAGATTCTTACGCCGGGTATGGTTGCTGACGTTTTTGCCAGCATTTAGTTAGTTAATTTGGTACGTTCCATCAGGCGTGCATTGCTCAGTTGAATCTATTTCAAAGTGAGTGATAATCGCCTTCACATTTCTCTCTCTAGTCCAGCACACTTGCTATGCGAATTCAGCTGCGTTTTCTGATTGCTCTATCCTTAGCTTCGGTCTCGGTTTTCGCGATTGCCGCAGAGCAAGTTGACGCGCAAGACAAATACTCTAAGGCGCATGCCGCAGCCAGTCAGCTACCACGGCTGCATAGCTTGCTGATTAGCCAGGGCGACGACCTTGTCTTTGAGCAGTATTACAACCAACGGGACCCATCGCGCCCAGCGAACATGAAATCTGCCTCCAAAAGCGTTATCTCGGCATTAGTAGGAATCGCTATCGATAAGGGGCTGATCGATTCTGTCGATGTGAAAGTAGCGGAGTATTTTCCAGATCTAATCGCCGCGAGTGATGACCCGCAGAAGCAGCAGATCAGCATAGAGAACCTGCTCACGATGCAATCGGGCCTAGAGACCACGAGCAATAGAAACTATGGCAAGTGGGTTCTTAGCGACAATTGGGTCGAGTTCGCCCTTAATCAGCCTTTAGTGGCGGAGCCTGGAACTCGTATGCTGTATAGCACGGGTAGTACTCACCTCTTGTCGGCTATTCTCACCCAAGCCAGTGGTATGAGTGCTAAGCAGTTCGCGCAAGAAAACTTAAGCTCTCGACTTGGTTTCTCGATGTCGTATTGGTCGCAGGATCCGCAAGGAATCTATTTCGGCGGCAATGATATGGAGATGACGCCGCGGCAGATGTTGGAATTTGGTCGCTTGTATCTAAACGAAGGCTTCTATGAGAATGAACAAGTAATTTCCAAGGCCTGGATAGAAGACTCGCACAAACCACGCGCAAGGTCACCACGCGGCCAGGGTCGCTTCTACGGTTACGGTTGGTGGCTGCGAGATCTCGCCGGCATGCAGGTTCCAGTTGCCTGGGGCTATGGTGGCCAGCTTATCTTCGTGGTGAAGGAATTGGACTTAGTTGTAGTTGCTACATCGGAAAGTACGCCGGGTTCGTCGAGGAGGGGCCACCTAGGTCGCCTCTACGACCTTGTTGAAGAGCATGTGCTCTTGCCTGCCAAAGGCCAATAGCTTGGCCGTCTCTAAGGACGCTCTCCTAGCGATCGGATAAACGGTAAACCTGACTGCAGCAAGATGCGGTTTTCATCTATCTAGAGGTAAAGACTCAGTGAAAATCAATGTCTATCAGGTCGATGCCTTTGCCAACAAGCCTTTCGAGGGTAATCCAGCGGCAATCTGCCCGCTAGCGGAGTGGCTACCTGAGCAGACCATGCAGGCGCTGGCTGCCGAGAACAATTTATCGGAAACGGCATTCTTTGTTCCTGAGGGAGATGGGTTCGCTCTGCGCTGGTTTACACCAGTAACCGAAGTGGATCTGTGTGGTCATGCGACGCTCGCTGCAGCGTATGTTCTGTTCGAAGAATTGGACTATCAGGCAGAAGAGGTTCGTTTTAGCACGAAGTCTGGAACGCTCAGTGTAAGCCGCAATGGTGATTTTCTTAGAATGGATTTTCCAGCTCAGCCACCTAATCCTTTTGAGTTGCCGATGCAGCTGGTTGAGGCGTTTGGCGCTACTCCCGAGGACTGCTTGAAGTTTGCCGACATCGTTGCTGTTTTCTCTTCGGAGCAATTGGTGCGAACTGTCGACCCGAATATGTTGCCGCTGGCACAGCTGGACTGCCGAGGAATCATCATTACAGCAGAATCTACGGAGTATGATTTCATCGCAAGGTGGTTTGGCCCCAGAACTGGGATAGCAGAAGACCCTGTTACTGGCTCTGCGTTTACTCAACTTGTGCCTTACTGGGCGACTCGCCTAGACAAGACTACATTTCGAGCCAAGCAGGTTTCAGAACGCGGCGGTGAGGTGACTTGTGAATTGGTAGGAGATCGTGTGTTGATTTGGGGCAAGGCAGTTTTGTTCATGCGCGGCGTTATCGACATAGATATCTAGCAGACTCGATAGAGCATGAAAGCTGTGCTAAACAGCGGGATAGTCTTCATTCTTTGGTTTTTGTGCGGACCTCAGTTTCCCCGTTGCTCATCAATAGAGCGCTCTTGTGTTCATTCTCGGGCTAGGTCTGCATAAGAATGACAGAAATATTGTCTTTGCCGCCGTTTAGGTTTGCCAGCGCAATCAATTTCTTAGCGGCCAAATCTAAGTCGGCAATGTTTTCAGCGATAGTTTCTGCTATCTGCCAATCAGAAATCATATCGGTTAAACCATCGGAACAAAGCATCAATAGATCGTAAGGTAGCCGTGGTATTTCTGCGGTGTCTACATCAACGGCAGATTTCGTTCCCATAGCTCTGGTGACCACGTGCCCGACGTTTGCTTCGCGCGCTTCTCTCTCGGTATAGAAGCCTCGATCGATTAGATCCTGAACTACGCTGTGATCCTTGGTAAGGCGTTTCACTTTTCGGTTGCGGTACAGGTAGAGTCTAGAGTCACCGACGTGCCCGACATAGATGTGCGACCCAATGATCAGTGTAGCAACTATCGTCGTGCCCATGCCCTTGTAGAGTTCTTGCTCTTGCTGAGTGCGAAATATCTCTGCATTGCTTGATGAAATTGTAGTAGAGACAAATTCCAATAACTGAGCGCCAGTTATCGATACAGAAGTTTTCTGCAAAACGAATTTTTGCAGTTTTTCTAACACGAATTTGACGGTCATCTGGGCTGCGATTTCACCAGCCTTATGCCCGCCCATGCCATCGGCGAGAACTGCTATGCCAAGCTCTTGGTCGAAGCCGATATGATCCTGGTTATATTCACGGCGCATTCCCGCGTCTGTATATCCAGCGATTCTGAGTTTTGTCAGTGCCTGGGGCATCAATCCGTCCTGAGTCCTGTAATCTGATTAGCCAGCCTAGTGTAAATCTCTGACAGGCTCTAACTGGTCTTTTTCTATCCATCAAAAAGAGTGAGATATTGTACAAAAATCAGCAACAACAGTCCGAATAAAAACTCAGTTCGGGCGCTTCTCGGTGATTTATTTCGCTTTTCAGGGGCTAGAAAAGTAGCTTCTGGGCTGTCAGGGCGTGGGGTCTATCGCGTGGATTATATTCGCAGGCGTCAATAGGGTGATAATTTTGAATCCGCGTTCGAAGCGGTATCTCGCTTCCTTATCACAACACAGGTCAAGTGCTAACACCTTGATCGCTACCGACTGCCGCCAGAATCCTGTATGCCCCAGTAGACATATGCCATAACGCCTTTGCCTATTTTCAGTCGCTTTGAATAGCCACCCAATTACATCAGAATTCCTGCTTTTGCTGACTACAGGCTGCGGATTGGAGTGTGGTGCTTAACCTGATGAGGGTGGACTCATAAAAGTGTGATATTCTGCGAAAAGCCTCGGTGTTAGGGTGCCAGCACAAAACCGCGTGCAAGGAATCTACTTCAGATGAAAATACCTAGTTTTGCTATATCCACCTTCGCTGTCGTTTTGGTTCTGTACCTCCTGATCGTCGGGGAGGCCTTGTTGCTCCCTCTGGTTATTGCCATAGCCTTGTGGTATCTGATTAACACCCTCGCGGCGGTATTCGCGAAAATTCAAATTGGTGCGTTTCAGTTCCCTAGTATTGTTTGCCGCCTGGCAGCTATATTCACATTCGTGTTGTTAATCTGGGGTTTGATAAATTCCTTAGGTGGCCGTGCGGATGATGTGATGCAGGTCATTCCTATCTATCAGGAAAACCTTACAGATCGGTTTGAGAATCTTCCACTTGTTGTCGTGTCTGCTTTTCAAGATCAATTGATCACTGATTGGATAAATCTCCCCGCCTACGCGACATCGGTAGCTTCATCGTTCGCGGGTATTCTGGCGAGTGGGGGGCTGATCATGATCTACGTTCTATTTTTGTTCCTAGAGCAGGGTAATGTCGATCAGAAGATTACGGCGCTATTCAATACTTCTGGGTCAGAAGATGATGTTCGAAAGATTATCAGTAGGATTCGCAACGACATTCAGAAATACATCAGCATTAAAATGTTCACCAGTTCCATGACTGGCCTGCTCAGCTATACTTTCCTGCGCATCGTGGAAGTCGATTTCGCCGGTGTCTGGGGCCTGCTTATCTTCTTGTTAAATTTTATCCCAACAGTCGGTTCTATAATTGCCACTATCTTTCCTGCGATGATCGCGCTCGCGCAATCCGATGGTTACACCTTGTTCATTCTGGTTCTGGCAGGCATCGGTATTTTGCAGATCTGTATCGGCAATATTCTCGAGCCACGGCTAATGGGAAATTCGTTTAACCTTAGTCCGATTGTGATTTTGCTTAATCTTGGATTGTGGCAGTACATTTGGGGCATTCCCGGTATGTTTCTCTGCGTTCCTTTTCTAATTATCCTAACGATTATTCTTAGCCACTTTCCGCGAACCCGACCAATAGCGATTATTCTTTCCAGCGACGGTAGATTGCGGGTTCCCGAAGACGCTGTGTTCGAGCAATTCGGTATTGCTTCTAAGGGCACCGGCCTATTGCCTGCCAGTAAGGGTAGTGACAAAGACTGAGTTCTGAGGCTGCTTAAAAGCACCTGCTACTGCGAAAAAACCCTGCAATATCCGCGTATTACGCGCTATAATTCGCTGCTTTTTTACACTTAGCTTGCCTCATACGGGGCTCGGCTCGAAATTCAGATTTACCTAATAGATTTAACGACGAGATTCAACAATGACTAGCGCTGAGATTAGACAGAAGTTTTTGGACTTTTTTGCCAGCAGGGGACACCAAATTGTTCCTAGCAGTTCGCTCGTGCCCGGCAATGATCCAACGCTGCTGTTTACTAATGCTGGGATGGTGCAATTTAAGGACACTTTCCTCGGTGATGAGCAGCGCGACTACAACCGTGCGACTAGTTCGCAGCGCTGCGTCCGTGCCGGCGGTAAGCACAATGACTTGGAGAACGTGGGCTACACAGCTAGGCATCACACATTTTTCGAGATGCTGGGAAATTTCTCCTTCGGCGATTACTTCAAACGTGACGCCATTAACTATGCTTGGGAATTCCTAACAGTCGAATTGGGGCTGCCCGCAGAAAAACTTTGGATTACTGTATTTGAAGACGACGCCGAGGCGGAGGCAATCTGGCTAGAGGAAATGAAGATCGATCCGAGTCGGTTTTCGCGCTTAGGTGAGAAAGACAACTTTTGGTCCATGGGCGATACCGGTCCTTGCGGCCCCTGTTCAGAAATATTTTACGACCACGGAGATGACGTGCCCGGTGGCCCGCCAGGAAGTCCTGATGAGGATGGCGATCGCTACATAGAAATCTGGAATCTTGTGTTCATGCAGTACGAGAGAAAGGCGGATGGCTCTATGATCCCACTACCCAAGCCTTCTGTTGACACAGGAGCGGGTCTCGAGCGTGTGGCCGCTGTTATGCAGGGCGTGCACAGTAACTATGAGATCGATCTGTTTCAGGATTTACTAAAAGCGATCTCTGCAATCACTGGGGTGGATGACCTTAACAACAATTCTCTGAAAGTCATTGCAGATCATATACGGTCTTGCTCATTCTTGATTGTGGATGGCATCCTTCCTTCGAACGAGGGAAGAGGTTATGTGCTGCGCCGGATTATTCGGCGTGCGGTCCGACATGGTTACCAGCTTGGCGTGAAAGATGTCTTCTTCTATAAAATTGTTGCGGCTTTGGTCGAGGTGATGGGAGAGGCCTACCCCGAGCTTGTGCAGAAACAACAGATTGTAGAGAAGGCTCTGAAAGCAGAGGAAGAACAATTTGCTCGTACCTTAGAAAATGGCATGTCCATACTCGAGAGGGCGATTGCCGAATTAGAGGGAAAAATCATTCCCGGCGAAGCAGTATTTCGCCTTTACGATACTTACGGATTTCCTGTAGATCTTACAGCGGATGTCGCTCGGGAACATGATCTATCACTCGACTTGGATGGCTTCGAGGCCGCCATGTCAGTGCAGAAGGAGCAGGCCCGCGCAGCGAGTAATTTTGACTCGGTAGCGAAACTGGAGATTGCCAGTAGTGAGGCTACGGATTTCATTGGTTACGAAAACCTGCAGGGTACTTCGAAGTTGCTAGGCATTTTTGCCGACTCGAAGGAAGTAACAAGCGCGAGTGAAGGCGACGAGGTGTTATTGCTTCTTGATAGTACTGTGTTCTATGGAGAGTCGGGTGGTCAGGTTGGCGACACCGGTATGCTCACGAGTGAAAATGCCTCGTTCGAAGTGTTGGATACACAGAAGCAGGGCGATGCATTCGTGCATAAGGGAGTACTCCGCAGCGGCGCACTTCGTGTGGGCGAACAGCTTTTTGCATCAGTAGCTGCGCATGCGCGTGCTGCCATTACCTTGAACCACAGCGCTACGCATCTGATGAACGCGGCACTAAGAAGCGTACTTGGCGAACATGTTCTGCAGAAGGGCTCGCTCGTTGATGCCGATAGGCTGCGCTTCGATTTCTCGCATACCGCACCGGTATCGAATGAAGAGCTGAGAAGTATCGAGAATCAAGTTAATGAAGAAATATTGAATAACTCCTCAGTGGGGAAGGAAGTTTTGCCTATCGAGAAGGCGCAAAAGAAAGGCGCGCTGGCACTGTTTGGCGAGAAGTACGGGGATGAAGTACGAGTCGTCACAATGGGTGGAGACTATTCGGTTGAATTCTGTGGCGGCACGCATGTAAAGCGTACCGGTGATATTGGTTTGTTCAAGATCGTTTCTGAGACAGGCATCTCCTCCGGGGTGCGCCGCGTAGAAGCTGTTACCGGCAAAGGCGCACTAGCACTCATCGAAAAAGAAGAGCAGACGTTAAGAAAGGTGTGTGAAATCGTAAAGTCCAATAGTGACGACCTGCTCGACAAGGTTCAACAGCTTGCGAATAATACCAAGGCATTGGAGAAACAACTCGAGCAATTGAAGTCGAAGATGGCATCGAGTACGGGTAGTGACCTTGCGTCTCAGGCAGAAGAAATCGCCGGCGTTAAGGTGCTGGTCGCTGTGGTAGAGGGTTTTAACCCGAAGACACTGCGTGATACGGCAGACCAATTAAAGAACAAGCTGGGTAGCGCTGTTGTTGTCTTAATGTCCGGGGCAGAAGGAAAGGTGAGCATCGTTGCTGGTGTTAGCAAAGACCTAGTAGGCAAAGTAAAAGCTGGCGACTTGGCGAACATGGTTGCCATTCAAGTAGGCGGTAAGGGCGGAGGTCGTCCGGACATGGCGATGGCTGGCGGTAGTGATATTTCGGCACTACCTGCCGCGGCGGCGAGTATTAAGCCGTGGTTAGTGGAAAGATTATAGGACTGCAAGGTGAGTACTTAATCTGCATGCGTACAAGAGATTAGGAAAGGAATTGGAATAATTTAGTTATGGCGTTGATTGTTCAAAAATTTGGTGGAACATCCGTTGGCACTGTCGAGCGAATCGAAGCGGTGGCAGACAAGGTCGTTGGCTTTCGCGAACGTGGCGACGATGTCGTGGTCGTCGTGTCTGCAATGAGCGGAGAAACTAATCGCTTATTGGCATTGGCGAAAGACATCATGGAGTACCCAACTCCCCGCGAGATGGATGTACTGCTGTCTACCGGCGAGCAAGTCACTATCGCCCTGTTGAGCATGGCGCTGGAAAAGCGCGGATTTGGCGCGCGTTCCTTTACTGGCACTCAGGTGAAAATTTTAACCTGCAATACACATATGAAGGCGAGAATTCGTGAGATAGACGCAACGCGTATTCATGCGCAGTTAGAGCAGGGAAATGTTGTCGTAGTTGCCGGTTTTCAGGGCACGGATGACCACGGCAATATTACAACACTCGGTAGAGGTGGCTCAGACACCACCGCGGTTGCCTTGGCTGCAGCGCTGGAAGCGGACGAGTGTCAGATATATACGGATGTAAAGGGTGTTTACACGACTGATCCAAGAGTTGTGGATGATGCTAGGTTACTTAGTAGTATTACTTTTGAAGAAATGTTGGAACTGGCAAGTCTGGGTGCCAAGGTTCTGCAGATTCGTGCTGTTGAATTTGCGGGAAAATACAAGGTGCCGTTACTAGTTTTATCAAGTTTTGAAGAGG
>Ga0115568_10001915_pt1 | contig 14732 bp, 10 predicted proteins | sample COGITO_mtgs_1204_FD_87296 | JGI IMG/M metagenome (GOLD analysis project Ga0115568, IMG submission 87296) | Pelagic marine microbial communities from North Sea - COGITO_mtgs_120426 | ecosystem: Environmental > Aquatic > Marine > Epipelagic | place: Germany:Helgoland, sampling site Kabeltonne...
CTGGCCCTCGTATACTGTATTTAAATCAAGCCCATATTGAAAGGTTCTTGGCCGAATACTATTGGCCGGAATTCTTTTCTTTTTTACTTTTTTTAGTAATTGTCGTTTTATCTTTTTTTCAACCGGTGGGCCGATAAATTCTCCTGATTTGTTAATAAAACAACCTCCTGTATAGCCGTTTAATTTGTCTGTTAGAGATTTTTTTTCTTCTTCGCTTATGGAAAAGCAATTGTTGACAATGTCTATGTGGTCGGGATGTAGAATTAGCTTTCCATCACTACCAATATCAACTGTTTTTTTACAATCGACATAAAAAGCTGCATAATCATGTATTTCAGTGAATGGTGAGTCGATAAAAGGCAAACCAGCACTTTTGGCAGCAAGCATAACCTGATTGCCGACGAAGTTGACATTCTCTTGATTCATACTTGCATTACTGTCTGCAAACAAGTCAAAAAGACCCAGTGAGATAGCTGTAATTCTATCGGAAGAGGAAGTGATTCGATTGATGTGTACAGTGGAGTACACAGTTTCAATGAGCGGAACAATTTCAAATACAGTTTGTTCTGTGCCTAATTCTTCTTCTATGTTTTTGAGCCAACGATCGATGACTTGTATATTTTCAACACGATTAATCATAGGGAGCATAATACCATCAAACACGCCAAGGCTTAAAAGCTCCATGTCTTTTTTTAATTCAGCTTCGTTTCCAAAATCGTTTACACGGAGTAATATTTTTCTATCTAATTCGCCCAAAAGTGTTGCTTGTTGTTTGATGTTCTCTCTGGCCATTTCCTTTAATTCGTTGGGACAACCATCTTGGAGATCCACTACGTAGCAGTCTGGCTTACTCCAGGTTTTGAGTTTTTCAAAAACAAAGGATTTATGAGGTAAAACAAAAAAATAGCTAGAACAAGAGGAGATGGCTTTTTTGGAGGTAAAGGCAATAGGCTGTAGTTTTTCCATGGGTAATAAAGGCTTTAATAATTAGATTATAAAGATAAAATGGATTCGCGCGGACAGCCCTATAGGCCGTCATTTTTACGGCCAGGTTCATGGCTGAAAAACAACGCTTCGTCATTTTGTTTATTTTATGAACGTGCTAATTACAAAATAGTGGCCTATAAAATGATTATTCCTACCGCTGGTTTATGTTGGATTAATTATTATGTCCAAGATAGAAACACGACTACAAAGTGCTGGTTTTACCTCCTGAAATGAAAACTTTTCAATTAAATTTCAGCTGTTGTGTTGGAACAAAAATTCTTCAAATATTTCGAGAATTTCAGGCATGTTCTTTCTGCCAAAACCGATTCGTGTATGTGCTTGTCCGTATTCGAATAATTCTCCGGGTAGTAGCATGATTCCAGTATCTTTCACCAACTTTTCGGCAAAATGTAATGCGGTTTCTGGCATGTTCAGTCTAACAAAGGCCGTTGAACCCGAAACGGGTGGATGAAAACTAATGAGCTGTTGGTGCCGTTGATGAAATGCAGCAAAGTGTGCACAATTATCAATTATTTTCGTCAGATTAGGTTGGAGTAAGCTATCCATATTGTTAAGTGCAATCGTAGCCAGTATTTCACTGGGAGCACTATTACAGATGGACAAGTAATCCTTAAATTTCTCTACTTTTTTCAACAGCTCTTTATTCTTGGAAGTAATCCAGCCGATTCTTAAACCAGCGAGCCCAAATGTTTTAGAGGTACCCCATAAGCTAACACAATTGTCGTAAAGATCACACATAGCAGGTAGGTCTGGAGCATCTGGGCGCGTTAAAAATCGGTACATCTCATCCGAAAATACGGTGATGTTGTGGTGGCTAGCCAGCTCTATTAATTCGCGGTATTCACTTAAAGTTGGACTGTAACCAGTAGGATTATGTGGGAAGTTTACGACGATGAGTTTCGTTTTATCTGAAATCAATTTTTTGAGGTCCGTAATACTGAAATCCCATTTCCCTGCCTCTTCGCTTGGCTTCCAAGGTACGATTGCACATCCCAAATCTTTAGCAACCTGATAAAGAGATTGGTATGATGGCAGCATGCAAATAACTTCATCACCTTTTCCCAATAAAACGTTCATCAATATGAAATTGGCTTCACCGGGTGATGCGACGACAATTTCATCCATTTGAATGGTTTGATAATGTGTCTGTATAGCTGCGCGAAGCGGGTCGCTTCCAATGGTTTCGGTATAGCCGAGCGTTAGCTCATTCCAACTGTTTTGCTCTTTGTCGGATGCAAGGTCTAGTACATCTTGCATGGCGTAACCGTCGCAGTCGGAACTCGATAATAAATATTGGGTGGTAAACTCGTACTTTGCAAAATACCGTTCTACTGCGAAATCTTTGATTTTCATAATGGGGCCATTTTAAATACGGTAATTTAATAACTTATGTGTTTTATCAGCCGTTTGTATGTGGTGTATTGCTAAAATTAGTGTTAGGAAAAGAGTAATTTTATCTTGAGTTAGGTATTGGCAATTTCAATCATTAAACAGACAATGAGAAACCTTTTTTCTTTTATAGACATGGATAGTAATGATCAATCTGTTCAGGATTTTGTAGAAGAAATGTATCTAAAGGATCCCAAATATTCCTGCAATGCAGCATCAGAAATAGACATCAAAACCCCTCAGGACAATTGGGTAAATCACCATTCCACATTACTGAAAATAGGATTTGAAACGGTATCCGATCGAGTAGCTATTTTTAGTTTCAACATGGGTTATGATGCCGAATTTAAGACGTTGATGCTTGATGATCCAATATTAGATTTGCTTGAAATAACGAGTAGGGAAGAGTTAAAAAGTGTGCTGGGCGCTCCTTTTAAGAGTAAGGCGTATTTCGATCAATACTTGTATCATGATAAAATTGTGATAGGTGCATTGTCTTACCCGAAAGGTGGAGATACGATTACTTCCTATCATTTTGGTTCTAGAAAAATTTTTTCAGACCCGAAATTAATTCCAAATCGGTTTGGGTTTAGTTTAGAGTCTGTCACCTTGTTGGAACGCGATGAATAACGGGCATTTTCAGTATACAATTAACGTTTTAGAAGTATGACCAATCTGGATTAGATAGCTGCCTGATTTGAGATTGCTGATGTCCACATTTTCAAATTTCATAACGGCTCCTGATTGCAAGATTCTGCCTGTGAAGTCAAAGATTCGATAGTTTATTTTTTGGTCTATAGGTGATGTAAGGCGTATGGCTCCTTGGGCAGGATTAGGGTAAAAGGACCAATCCAACTCTTCAGATTCACCAAGACTGGTACTGGTTTGATTGATGCCAAGGCGGACCGTAGGAGTTGAGTTTACGTAAAACCAGTCTATTTGGTCTGGGGTATACAAGGACGTAAAATCGGGAGAGTACTGTGCCATTTGTACTTTAAGTTGTTTCGTACCTGTATTGCCGACCATTCCAACATAATAAGACAATGGATCGGTTACCAAAGGCGGAGAGAAAAATAGCGTAACTGTGTCTCCTAAATCGTCCGAATCAATAAAATGTGTGGGAGTGGAAGCTACTGGAAATAAGTCGTAATCGTACATGCTAAAGAATATTTGTGCACCAATTTCTGTACTTGAATCCACCACGACCGAAGCTGAAGTAATTTGGCAGACATTAAGGAACTCGTATGTATTACCCAATTCGTAATTAGAGGTACTTCCAATCCATCCGTTGGTGCCGGAATAGCTGCCGTCGTCTCTTTGGTATAAAAATTCAGTTACTTGAATAGATTGCGTGGCTGTATTGTTCCCAGGGATGGCATCCACACTGTCTTGATACATGACGAACAGAAATGTGTACGTATCTACTGCGGGGGCATTGAAAGGCGTTGAAATTTCTATACTGTCTGTTGTGCCACTCACCACGGTTATGACTGGACTATTGTTGTCGTAAACCGTATCGTTACTCGAATTGATCACTTTGAGGTTGACATAAACGCCCGTGTGGTCATAGCTTCCAATGTTATCCAAGTAAGCTTTACATGTTAAGTTTTGCGCTTGCGGAATCGGCATCTTGTAATAGGAGAGGAAGTAATCTTTTATAAAAGCGTCGGTAAGTACTAAATCGTCTGCAGCTTTGCCTGAAAAAGCGAGAACAATAAACAGAAGAGTCAAATAGCGTTTTTTCATGGGTTGTTGTTTTAACTTACAATAACAATTCCCAATAACAATTGTTTTTGACAAATGAGGGAACATTCAAATTCTTGAAAGCAACGGGACTCGTATCTTCGTAATTTTATTATTTTTGTCTCCCTATTTAGTACTCAATGAAATTGCCGAAAATCAAGCTTTTATTGTTTGTGTTCTTATCAAGTACTTCTAGTTGGTCTCAACTGGATTACCTTGTAAATTCTTATAAACCAACTGAATATCATTCTGCTCCCCAGGTGCTTTCTATTGCGCAAGATTCCAATTCAATTTTTTATTTGGGTTTAAAAACGGGAGTGCTGGTATTCGACGGTGTTCGTTGGGAGGTGCTTGAAGTTGGAGGTGAACAAGCCGTTTGGAGTCTAAAAGAAGAGCGAGGCAGGATATATGTTGGTTCCGACAGAGATTTTGGGTTTCTAGAACAAGTCGATACGGTTGCTGCAGTTTTTAAATCATTGGCTCCTGATTCTGCTGTTGGTAGGGTAGAACGGATCCTTTTTGATACCAAAGGGAAAGGCTACTTCCAGAGCAGCAACCAAGTATACACTTATTTCGATGGTAAAACAGAAAGCCTCAATTGCGTGTCTGATGCAGACGAGATCGTTTTTTGTTTTTTAGTGGAAGACACGCTGTATGTGCAACTAAAAGAGTTGGGCCTTCAAAAATTAATTGGGAATAAACTGGAACCAATTTATACGGGCCTTGGTCTGGCCAGAAATAAGATTTTAGCGCACACACAGTACAATGGGAAGCATTTGCTTGCGGTTGACGGAGTTGGTTTGCTGACCGGAAAGAAATTGGATCAGCTTTCGCCCGTTAACAGCCTAAATTTCAACACAAATTTGATTCATGCCTTGACGCCGTCCGGCGGGAACTTATTGGCGGTTGGAACAATTGGAGAAGGAGTTTATTTGCTAGATGCGAACCTCAATTTCGTAAAAAATATCAATGCAAATAGTGGCCTGAACGATCAAGTTGTGAATACACAGTTTTGCGGCGCGGACGGTAATTTATGGGTAGGTGGCAATTACGGTTTCAACTCGATTTTGGTCAATACCTCAGTAACTGCGATTCTTCTAAAAGACCACGGGTTAAGTAGCATTGAGGATATTTTAGAATACCAAAACAACTTGTATCTGGCAACCCAGAGTGGCGTTTATAAAATGACGCAACACGCAGGTCGTGTTTCATTTGTTAAGATTCCGGTTACCGATAACGATACTTATGGACTTTTAAACTTCGATTCTGGGTTAGGGAAGTTGTTGATGATTGCAGCGAACGACGCCATCTATTCTTGGGATGGTGAAGCGGTGCGCAGATATGCCGATTGTGGCCCTTATGGTTTGATTGCGGATGTAATGGACACCAATCGCCTTATTATAGGTAACTACAACGGATTATCTGCTATTCGCTGGAATGGAACTTCTTTTATTGACGAAGGTTACATCAAAGGCGTTGATCTGGATATTCCTTCTATGGCTTACGATAAAAACGGCTGGTTGTACATCGGAACAGAAAATGACGATTTGCACCAATGCATTCCGATTGCAGAAAAGATGGAGCTCATTGCGCAGCCAGAATTTAAGAACAACCACGTGGTTGTGCGTAACATCAATGACTCGCTTTATGTGGGAACGGAAAATGGGTTGTATCGGCAATATGTCACCGGATGGGAAAAGCTCGCGCTTTCGGCTGAGGTTTGCAGCTTTGAGGAATACGGTGTACACCGTGTTTTTGAATTCAGTAATGAATTGGTGGGCTTGGCGTTGTATAATGGGTTCGATTTCGAGCTCGGCTGTTGGTCGTTTGACGGAACAATTCACCCGCTTAATCACGACCTGAAATTGCACAGGTCGTTGCCTCATTCAGGTTTTGCAGATGACAAAGGTAAATTTTGGCTGGGTGGAAATGATCGACTGATTTGTGTCGATACGGACTTCGAACACCACTTGTTGATGCCCAGAAAAACGTTTGTTCGGTCTTATGCTAAAAATGGAAAAAATCAGGTGAATCTATCCCGTACAGATGTACAATTCAAATACAGTTCGAGTACGTACAACTTTTATTTTTACCAAAATGACTTTTCAAATCCGAAAGAAAACCAATATTCCTACAAATTGATTGGTCAGGATGACACCTGGTCGCCTTGGTCAACACAGCCCTTTGCAAGCTACACGAACCTGATAGAAGGGAACTACGAACTAATGGTGCGCGGCAAAACTGCGCTGGGCGAACCAGCAATCGGCCCTTCCTTTCATTTCGAAATATTACCGCCTTGGTATCGAACGTGGTTGGCATTTGTGGGTTATTTCATCTTATTCGTATGTAGCGTCTGGGCTTTGGTCCGCATCCAAACCAGGCGTTTGAAGGTGCGTCAGAAAGAGTTGGAAGAAGAGGTAAGCAAAGCTACTGTGGAGATCAGAGAACAAAAAGATGAAATAGAAACCCTTTTTGAAGAAGTGACTGATAGCATTCGTTACGCGAAACACATTCAGAACTCGATATTGCCATCTGATGTATTAATCAAAGAGGCTTTCCCAGATCATTTTGTTTTGTACCAACCTAAAGACATTGTTTCAGGTGATTTTTATTGGTCTACAATTAGAAACGGAAAGTCGTATATGGCGGCAGTAGATTGCACGGGTCATGGGGTTCCTGGGGCTTTTATGAGTATGCTAGGGGCATCCGGTCTGAATAATGCGGTCAACGATCAGAATATTCAGAATCCCGGAGAAATATTGGACGCATTAAGCAATTACGCACATGTTAATTTGAATAAAGACAGGATAGAAAACAAGGTAAATGATGGCATGGATATGAGTCTAATTTCAATTGATTCGGCTTCAAAAACCTTAGAATATGCAGGAGCCTTTAATCCAGCTATTGTGGTAAGAAATGAAGAGCTCATTTTGTTGAAAGGAAATCGACAATCTGTCGGTAATTCTGTGGATTTAGGCTTGTTTCAAACTCAAAAAATGAAGCTCAAGACGGGCGACATGATTTATTTGTTCTCCGATGGATACCAGGATCAATTTGGTGGCGAACGAGGTAAAAAGTTCATGACGAAAAATTTAAAGCAGCTCTTTGTTCGAATTGCACATATGGATACAAACAAACAGTTGAAGGTATTACAAGACTCTTTACACAAATGGAGAGGCAATTTTGAACAGGTCGATGACATTTTGGTAATTGGAATTTTGTGTAAATAGTGGGCAAATAATGGATAGAGTTGCAATAGTATTAGAAATTTTGTGTTGAGAGATTAAATGTAAACGAAGCGATAAATTGATTAAATAAAGTAACCAAAATGAAGAAATATAGAATTCTAAAACTCATTTTAGCTGTGCTCATATCCTGTCAGGCCTGTGCTCAGCCAGTTTTCAACAGGTACTATGGTGTTTCAGAAACTGTGCGGGGCATACAGGACATGATCAAGACTTATGATGACGGTTTGTTAACGTTATTCAATACCAATACGATTGGGTACCTGCTGAAATTAAACAATCAGGGAGATACTCTTTGGATGCGGAATATTGGTGGCAGATCTGATTACATGTCAATTGCAGAGACAGACGATCACCACATCATGGTGAGCGGTATCGATCTGATAAAACTAGATGAATTTGGGAATGAGGTTTGGAGCAAACAATTTTTAGGACCAATAGACAGTACTCCGCAATCTAATTTTAGTAGTGTAACAAAAGTGGGCAATGGCTCTGCATTATTTACTTCCGAGAGATATCAATATTGGAATTTTGGAAGCTGGGCATATGAAAACGCCTTATCGGTATACAATTTAGATGATAACGGAGATACACTTTGGACAAAACACCTCTATGACCCTGCCTTTTTTCAGTTTTCAGGAATACCGGTAAGTGTTACTGCCAAGAAAATATTGGAAGACGCTTATGGCAATTTGTACGCTTATGCTGTTCTCTCTGAAAGTTCTGACATGCAGAATATTTTTTGGAAGATGGATGCTACTGGAAATACCATCTGGATAAAAAAATCTTCTTCCGGATCCGGTTTATACAATGATGGAATAATTAAATCAAATGGAAATCTAGTTTTCGTAGGGAATCCTGGGTTATCTGGAGCAAGCGCGCTTGAAATGGACACCAATGGAAATGTAATTTGGTCTAAACTGATTACAGCGGTAAATTCGGGCCAAGGCGCAGGGATAACAGAACTGCACAATGGTAATTTAGCAATTTCTGTTCAGCCGCTTCCGGGAGGTTCGGTGACCTATCAGGCGGGGTTGTACATATGCAATGACACACTGGACGTACTTTCTACTACTTTGCATGGTGGCGAAAATACCAGTGGATTTGGAAAAGTCATACAGAACGACGACTTAGGCATAGTCAATGTGATATCCACACAAGCATTTTCTTTCACAACCGAATTGAATTTTTGTAAACTGGATACATTAGGCGGCACTGTGGGTTGCCATGAACAATACCCGAATCCCTCGGTGATTGATATTGCGATTAATTTTACAGACTTCCCACTGAATGATACCATTGGCGGAAGTTCTATTCCAGTCTCGAATAGTCCGATTCATGAAAGTGTCGTTGAATACTACAGAAATTTTGATCTGGTAGGAAATGTTACTTCTGCAGATTGTTTTGAAGAACTGGGAGGTGTTGATATTAGTGTGAATGGCACTGCACCATATTCATTCAATTGGTCAAACGGCACCAGTGCTGAGGATCTCTTAGCATATACAGGAATTTACCAGGTTACTGCTATAGATGCTAACGGTTGTATCATTTCAGACACATTTGAGATTGATGAGCCACTTGAACTCGAAACCGCAGCAGTGACATCAAACGTATCTTGCTTTGGTTTAGGCGATGGAGAGATAGACCTAACCGTTATTGGAGGAACACCCGGTTACCAATTCAATTGGACCAACGGGGCAACAGTAGAAGACCTCAATGGCCTCTCAGGAGGGTTTTATCAAGTTGAGGTTTCTGATGCGAACGGGTGTATCGATTACCTCAGCGTTTCCGTAACCGAACCGCCTCAACTCACCGCTGTGATATTGGGATATGAAGACGTAACGTGCAATGGCAATTGTGATGGACGACTGAATGGTTTTGCAACTGGTGGGCGACCACCTTATGTCTACGAGTGGAACGATCCGATGCTTCAAGTAACGGATACGGCTAGTGGGCTTTGCCCGGGTACGTATTTGTTTCGCGTGACAGATGACAATGGTTGCATCAATTTTGTAAACGGATTCATCGCGGAGCCGGATGTATTGGTGGCAAGTGTCAATACCACGCCAACTACTTGTGGAGATTCCATTGGAACAGCCAGTGCCGACGCAATGGGCGGTACAACACCGTATTTTTACAGCTGGAATAGTGCCCCTTTTGCCTCGCAAGACTCTACATTTGGATTAGGTAATGGATTGGGCGAGCTGCAAGTGTCAGACATAAACGGTTGTTTGTTCAACACCAGCTTTGCCATCGGAAGCTATACCCAACCGGTAGACATCTGTGCGATAACCGTAGATTCTACTGAGAAGAATTTAGTTATTTGGGAAAAGCCTGCCGATTCGAGTTTGTCGGGCATCAAGATATACAGAAATGTGGGCGGAGCGTACAGCTTGGTTGGGTTTCAGCCATACGATTCGATTAGCCAATACGTAGATAACGATTTCGGAGTGAACCCCAACATGACTTCTTATCGCTACAAGATTAGCGCCATGGATACCTGTGGAAACGAGAGCGACCTGAGTGCTTACCACGAAACCATTCACGTAACGGCATCGCTGGGCGTTGGTGGCGAGGTAAACCTGATCTGGGACGATTACGAAGGGTTTACTTTTGGCCAATACGAGATCTGGAGAGATTCTACGGGAAATGGAGATTGGGAAACCATCGGTTCGGTTCCCAGTACAAACTTTACTTACACCGACTTTCACGTGCCTTCAAGCGCATCCATCAAATACGCCATCGATGTAGTATTGCCCCAACCGTGTATCGCCGAAAAAGCGATCAACCACAACAACGTGCGATCTAACAGGGGGTCTATTCAAGGCCCCATTGGTTTGGCTAACTACCAACGGGCAGGTGTTCGTCTTTTTCCCAATCCTGCAAATAACCAAATCACCATAGCCCTTTCTAATGCTTCTTCGCACTCCATGGTTGAGGCATTTGATGTCGGAGGAAGAAAGGTGATGGAAAAAAAATTGGAAGGTGTGATGAATACGATCTCGCTAACAACATTGAAGCCGGGGGTATATTTTTTCCGACTTTCCGGAAAAGCTGGACAGGTGGATCATCGAATTATAAAGTATTGATTAAACGCAGAACGATTGAAAAGGACAAAACAAATAGGCTGTGCATTGCTTTTTCTGATGTTTACATATGGCTCGGAAGCCCAGTCGACCTATTTGTATTTTCAAAACAATACCGAATTGAATCTAACTGTTTCGGCTACTCAATTCGGTTCGCACACCATGGATTCGGGAGAATGGGAGTCTAACACAACATCCATTCAATCCTGGCAGCTTTCTGAAGATGTGTTGCGCACCAATCGAGAGAGTGGCGTTCACAATGGAACGGATTTCTTTTTCGATGTGCAGGTTAGCCACGGCACCGATACGGTTGTGTTGCAATTGAAGCTCACAGGCAACTTCATCGGTTCAGACATGTGGCATTCGGTCAAAGGAAGTGGGTTTGACCACCCTTGGCGCAACGACGGTAGTTATTACGAACAAGACTTGACCTTTGCCGGTCGGGCAATGACGTTAAAGTACCGTTCTGCCCTAACCGGACTCTACGACGATGTTACCTATGTGCTGCACGAGAAAGAGCCTTATCCGTTGGATGTTTCCGACTTGACACAACCTAACATCCTCAACCTGATGAGCTACAACATCTATTGCCTAACACCACCCATTGCATTTACCGACCAAGACGAGCGATGTCGGTACATTGTAGATGTTTGCGCGAATTACGATGCGGTGCTTATTCAGGAAGCGTTTGACAACGACTCGAGGATCAATGAACTGATTCCGAATATGAGTACAGTGTTTCCGCACTACACCGCGATATTGGATACGTCAAACGCGCTGGAAGATGGAGGCGTAATGATTTTTAGCCGTTGGCCAATCTTAACAGAGGCGCAGTATTATTTTGATGCCTGTGAAGGCTCAGAATGCTTAGCCAATAAAGGAGTGCTTTATGCGAAAATAGAAAAGCTTGGCAGTCCGTACCATCTTTTTGCGACGCACACGCAGGCATTTACGTCTGCGGCCGAAGTGCTGTCAAGAATGCAGCAGTTGCGCGAGATTCGTTCTTTTGTGCAAAGTAGAGGGATTCCTGCTGCTGAACCGGTAATCATCGGTGGTGACTTGAATGTAGACAAGCTCGTCAACAACATGTCAGAATACGATTCGCTATTGTCTATTTTAACTATTCAGGAGCCAACCTACTTGGGGCATCCGACTACATTCGATCCCTCAATCAATTATTACGCTTCGGGCACTTCGGAATACCTGGATTACATATGTGCTGTTCCGAATCCTTTCCTTGCGGTAAGTACCACCAATGAACCACTAATCGAGCGTTCCATCAACAATGACTTATGGGGATCTTTTGACTTATCTGATCACTTTGCCATTCACGGTAGGTTGGTCTACTCAAATGCTACTGAAACGGTCGAAAGTACAATGGAAACGATTTTTGCTTATCCCAACCCCGTTGCCGATATCCTTCATTTTTCTAAACAGCTGGATGAGCTCAGTTTGATTTCAATGGAGGGCAAATTGATCTTGCAAGAAAAAGGGGTATCAATGGTTCAGCTAGCTGGACTTCCAAAGGGCGTCTATTTGGTACGTTATCAGAATAGCGGATCTGCAGGTACCATTCGATTTTTCAAAAAATAAAACCCGAAACCTTTCTAAGACATGTATTGTTTGGGCTGCGCAAAGCCAATGGTATTTGTTTAGCTAACCGTAAATAGATTACGTAGTTGTATTTTATCATCTTGAGTTAAAGAGATAGGATCAATGAAAATAATATTTCACGAAGGCAGAATGAAACAAAAGGTAAAGAGATTTATACCAACAGCAGCAGACAAAGAATGGCTAACCGACATGTATCATCAATTAGAGGATGGCAGTCAGCTGATTACAGATGTGGCCACCTACCAAATGAGCAACCGAACATTTGTGCTCAAGAAAATAAATGATTTGGCATATGAAGCTGATTTTGATGCACTAACCATTGAAAAAGAGATAGACAAAATGAGGGCTACTGCCGACGCCATTGAAGTGCGGTTCTTTGATGCCCGACCTGAAAAATCAAACTAGATGGAAAAGAATAAAAACATTCAAAAATCACCGCTTACCAATAATGCCCGGCAAACCAATCAAGGTTTGTCGGGCAGAGAGGTAGGTAGAAGATTTTTAGAAGTGCTAAAAGCGGGCGGAACCGATTCCCAATCAGCTAAAGATGAATAGAACAAAAGAGGCCATTTATGTGATCTTATATCAGGGTGGAAAGGTAGAGTTCGCCAGAACAGGTATTTATCCACAATATTTGCATTTTCATTCTGAACTGCATGATAGATGCTGGAAACATAAGCTAAAGAATGAAACAAAAGAAGGTGTTTTGAAAATCGAGGGTAAGGTGCTTTATTCGTATCGGTTTTCGTTCGAAGGTTGTGCGGTGATTAAGCCAAACGGTCAAGAAATTGAGGTAGTATTTTCACATCAGCTTTGTGATTGAATGGCTGTGTCGTGTTGGGTGCTTTTTCATTTGAATTCATTGTCGAGAATCCCTGTGTAATTTGGGGTGGTGTTATAAAGATAAATTTGATGGCCATTTAAAATATATGATTATCTTCATTTCAACTTAGGAAGCATCCTAAAGCAACTTATTTTGTCCTCAATTACTGTTAACCATGAGCCTACTTAAAGAAATAGAAACAGGTGTTGGAATTGCCAACCAATCGCTCGAGTTTATCGATTATGTTTTGGTTAAAATAGATCGCTACAAAAGCCTGCAAAGTGACAAGTCTGCTTATTTACGCTTGGTATATTTAGAAGTGATCAATAACCTAGAGGTATTGCAAACCATTGACCTCGGAAGATTAAAAAATTCAAAACCCAATGAGCCCGCTATAAAAACGGTGTTAAAATTGCTGCGTACTGATATTTTGGAAAGTATTTTCTATAAAACAGAAAGTGAAGTTTCACAAAAAATTTACGATCGTCTAAAGACCAAAGGTAAAATCGATAATAAATACGGCTTATTGAAGAGACTCACATCCAAAGGCGAGGAGCATCTTACGAATAAGTCGATTTACGAAAACATGCTGCAAGCCATTTCTTTTGTGGTTACCAAAGTGCATTTGCTTAAAACCCTCGAAAACCTGGATGAAGAGGAAGTTTTGGTCTTGAATAACGTTAATATTCAAGTGAGGTTAGTGAACATCAATCAGCGTTTGCTGATGGTCAAACGTAAATTAGACGAATTTGACGAAATCAAAGAAATGGCGCGTTAAGGAATTCTTTACCCAATTACATCCGTAATCAATCTACCTTAATGATTCGTTCTACCAAGTTCGCATTAGGCGCACGGCAACACAAAAAATAAATCCCTGGATGCAAGTCAGCGATGTTCATGGTCGTGTTGTTTTTCCAAGTTCTTACGGTTTGACCAATACAATTTCGCAATTCAATAGAACTTACAGAATTATGGAGCCCATCAATATTAATTTCACCTGAAGTGGGGTTGGGGTAGACGACTATTGGCCTTTGGATTTTAATGTTGCTTGCACCGACAGGAGCAGCTTGTAATTTTACTATTAGGGGTACATTGGAAAGTGATAATGTTACATTACCTCCTGAATAAGTAGGGAGTGCTGCTGGTGTCCCGGTACTGCTTAAACCGGCAATTGTCCAGGCGGAATCAGGTGCGTACGGTAAAGTAAGAGACAAGGAAGTAGTGTTTCCATCTCCTTCGTCAATAGGTTTCCAACCAACAAGGTAAGTGGGTATTCCTGCAGAATCGCCAAACAAGTACACCCAGTGGGCATCGTTTTCAGCCAAAGTATCCAAAAAGTACTGATTACCAAGGTGATGAAGTAACCCTTCAAATGCGGCAAACGATTTCTTTTCGGTAAATGAAGTCGCGCTGGAGCCAGTAAGACCAGATCGCGTGAAGAGTGAGGAGGTGGCATTACTATTGGCATAAAAGAACCAGGTCATGTCGTCTACACCCAGGCGATTCATCATCAGTGCATATCGAACGCCGTAAATGGCCTGGGCCGATTCTGAAACACACTCGTTATGCGTGCAAGCTTCTCCCGCACCGTCGGAATCCCAACCCCATTCTGACACAAACATCTTTTTTCCTGGGAAATTAGTGTCACGAAAACGAAGATCGTTCAAGATGTTCCGCATACCAGAAACTTTATTTTCGGGGTCAGTGGCTTTTCGAATTCCATTCGAGTCGTTGTAAAAGCTGTAGTAATGGCCATTGAAACCATCGATGAAAGGGGAGATGGTATCCAACAATCGTACACCCGCATAATTCCAATACGTAGCA
>Ga0115568_10001916_pt1 | contig 14728 bp, 13 predicted proteins | sample COGITO_mtgs_1204_FD_87296 | JGI IMG/M metagenome (GOLD analysis project Ga0115568, IMG submission 87296) | Pelagic marine microbial communities from North Sea - COGITO_mtgs_120426 | ecosystem: Environmental > Aquatic > Marine > Epipelagic | place: Germany:Helgoland, sampling site Kabeltonne...
CTTACTTTTGATCTTCGGGAAAAATACGGTTTGTTCTGTTCAATAGTAACCTACCCCGTAGTGCCTAAAGGAATGATTTTATTGCGTTTGATTCCTACGGCGGTTCATACGCTTGAAGATGTGAGCTATACCATAGAAACTTTTAAGGCAATCAAACAAAAGCTGGAGAATGGCGAATACCATTCTGATGAATTGTTAAATGCGAATGCTTAACCATTGATTCTCTCAAGAATCGACTACTTTATTTCCAATAACAGTCTAGTTAAAGACACGGCTTAAAGATATTTTTTCAAGATACTTAATCGAAGAATTTTGTTTACTTCGCAAATCGAAGCGTACTTTATAGAACAACTTTAAAGTTGATTCAACACAAGTCATAGAATCCACTTGACACCCATAGCAATATATGTATTGTCTATTTTAAATGCTTCCGATTAAGACAACCGGTTATTCCATCAATCACACTGTCTTAAACAAAAAAAGACCCGACAAGTCGGGTCTTTAAGCGGCATTAAGCCTTAATGAATTCGAGAATGATTAGAAACTGATTTTCAAACCAATATTAATTCCAACACTTCCTACTCCGACCTTTTCTTTTAGTTCGTCTCGTGGGCTCGTTTCAAGTACATTTGGATTTGCAAATGTATTTGACGTAGGTGTAATTTCATCAACATAATTTGTTTGCAGCTCGAAAGTAGTCGCACCATCAAGATTATTAGTTGTAGTAGTTCCTGAAGGATCAGTATCTGTCGATGTATCCGTCAATCTTATACCAGACATAGCTGCCCAAGACATGTTGTTCATATTCATTTCAGCGAACAATGACATTTTATCGTTTAAGCTATATGAAGCTCCTAATGCACCAGAAAATCCAAATCCTATTCCACCACTTAACTCTGAAGTTGACATACCTTCGCTTGAAGTCGTTGTAGTACCATCAGTTGATGAAGACGTAAAGGATTCACTTACTGTTGCTGTCCCAAAACCTAACATCACACCAAATTTTGCATAAGGTTTAATTTTGTCACCTCCACCCATTACTACTAAAGAAGGGTTGATTCTTAATAAATTAGCAGACATAGAGTAAGTGCCTCCAGAATTCGTAGTTATCGAAGCTCCGCCTCCAGAACCAGAAGTGGTAAATGTACCATCATATGTATTGGTATATTCGCTACCAATGAGGTAATTTACACCTAACTCAGCTCCAAAATTCTCGTTAAACATGAAACCAAAACCAGCTCCAACGTTAAGACCACTACCTAGAGAACCAAACACAGCAGTTTGAGTGTTTCCATCATTGGTACTAACAGAATTAGAACCTGACATAGAACCATCTCCGAAGCCAAATCCAGCTCCAACATTAACATATGCACCTTGTGCACTCGCATTGCTAGACATCAGTCCAACAACTAAAAAACTCATCAGTAAGTACGTATAATTCTTTTTCATTTTTTAAATATTTTGAGCGAAAATAGTAAAATCATTTAACTCATGCAATAACACGAGCATTAGAATTAATTAACATTGAACTGTTAAAATTCAATGAATGAAGAACAATTAGTTCCTTTTTTTTCTTGAAATAAAGACTATCCAATTAAACATCCGTAGAATCTTACAAATGCATGTAAGAAATTAACAAACATTAAAAATAAAAAGCCTGACAACAATGCCAGGCTTTCTGGGTGGAAGACGGGGTTCGAACCCGCGACCCTCGGTACCACAAACCGATACTCTAACCAGCTGAGCTACATCCACCATTTTACCTCCGAAAAATGGAGAGCGCAAATATATAAATTTTTCTACATGACTTTTATTTGGAATAAAAATTTCAACTTTACGTTTTATATCTTTCAAAGAACGGCATGAAGCTTACAGAAATTGCAAAAAAAGGATCCCTGTCTCTTTTACTCCAGTTTACGGGGTTAGCTGTAAGTTTAGTACTTAATCTGTATATGACCAATGTTGCCGGTAAAGAAGCCTATAACGTTTACGTAGTTTCTTTTTCTTGGATTACTTTTCTTGCACACATGGGCTTAATTGGATACGATGTCCTCTTAACGCGCGAAATCAGTAACCCCAACAATTCAGAAGAATTGAAAAGCGCTTTGCTATCACGGTCCATTAATTACGCCTTATTGATTTCATTTTTTCTGGGCAGTCTTCTGATATTAGGAACAATCCTTTTTGTGACCGACGACACACTCAAACTAGCTTTAGTACTTTCTGCTGCTGCGGTACCTTTTTTTTCACTTTTACTATTACTGAAAGCATACTTAATCGGCAAGAAAAGAAATGACCTGGCTATTGTTTGTGAGAAATTGATTCGACCCGGTATTTTCATCTTTGCAATCGCAACTATAATTGGTGTAATTGGCAGCCTCTCCATTGCATGGATTATTCTTATCAATACCGGCGCAATATTTACCGCATTGATGACCGCAATTATCATTAGCAAAATCAAATTGAACGATAAAAAAACCAGTGTACAGGTTGATGATAAATATAAAAAAGCAGCCTGGACATTTTTCTTCCTGTCTTTTGTTGCCATGACCAATAACTTAGCAGATGTCTTAATGTTGGGATTTTGGCCAAATACAGTCTCTGAAGTCGGAACTTATAAAATTGATCTGAACCTGACTAATTTTATTGCGATGCCTCTCTTAACGCTTAATGCTGTTTTTGCCCCCTATTTTGTAGAATATTTTAACGATCCTTCCAAATCAAACAATCTGATTGCTATCAAGAATTTACTTCGAATCGTGTTTGCCTTCGGTTTAGTTCTATGTATTGCTTTTACGCTAAAGCCAAACTTTTTCCTGAATTTCTTTGGTCAAGATTACTTGTTAGGAGCTACACCGCTTGTTGTTTTAAGCTTTGGCCAATTATTCAATGTATTCATGGGACCCGTGGGTAATGCACTGAATATGGCAAATGCTCAACAATCCGTTTTCAAAATATCAGCATTCACTTTATGCATAAATTTGCTTTTGAACCTGATTTTAATCCCTTATTACGGACTGCTTGGAGCTTCTGCGGCTACGGTAATCACTTTAGCCATTTGGAACTTACTACTCGCCTACCAGCTTAAGAATAAATTTGGAATCAATGTTACCATAATATGAATACTTTGAGCAACATATTGAATTTCGCCATTGTAGGAGCTCCCAAGTGCGGAACCACCTCACTTTTCGCTAGTTTAAGTGAGCGGTCGGAAATTTCGTTTCTCGGAAAAGATTCTCATTTATTAGGACAAGACCTGGAATTATCAAAGAGAGATTCCTCTAGAAATTATCAAGAAATAATCAATCAATTTCAAAAGAATCAATTAATTGGCGATGCTTCAGTTTGGTACCTCTACAGTAAAACTGCTGCTCAAGAAATCCATGAATTAAATCCTGATTGTAAAATAATTATTTGCTTGCGAAACCCCAAGGAGTTGATTCCGTCGTTGCACAACCAGCATTTGAAAGGCGGTGACGAATCCGAAATGGATCTTAACCAAGCATTGAAAGCAGATCTTAGCAATGAAAGAATTCCGCATGGAGTTCAATTCAAGTATCGGCCCAAATACCTGGATGCAGTCGATTTTGAATTACAGATTAAACGGTACACCAGACTTTTCAGTAAGGTTCTTTTCGTATTTCACGAAGATTTGAGGACCGATTATAATCAAACGGTTCAGGGCATTGAAGAATTTCTCGGCTTAGACAAGAGAGAACTGATAAGCGCAATCCAGTCTAACAAGCGGCAACAAATCAAACACCCTGAGCTACTTAAAACCCTTAAGAAAAAACCCAAGCTCTTAAAAAGTGTTTTCAGGGCACTTGTTCCATCTAAGTCCTGGCGACATAAAATAATGGAGCGGGCAGAAACTGCATCCATGACTGATTCTACGATCAACGAGAATCAGCTGATTTCTGAAGAAAATATGGAAGTGGTGACGGCATTAATTCAAAAACAATTGCCACATTTGAAGGAATTAACGGGAAGAGATTGTTCTAATTGGCTAAAAGTAATGGAATGAGTAAAATTGGCAAATTAACCCAAGCAATAAAGATTCTAAAAAAGAAACCGCACCTTATTAATCAAATCATTGATCACGATAGTGTGTATTATGACTTGGTTAATACAAAGTATGGTTTAAATAACGGCCTTCCAGTTATTGAATACCCAGATATTGTAAAGGAATCAAAATTATCAGAATACCTGTTTTTGGATGGCGGCAGTTTAATAACAGATTTGTTATTACTCCAATCTTTAGCCAAAGAAATCGACAACTGTAATTACTTTGAAATCGGAACCTGGCGTGGTGAAAGCTGTTCGGCGGTAGCCCTACATACTGATAAATGTTTCACCTTCAATTTATCTAATGATCAGATAGCTCAATTAGGCAACGACCAAGCTTATTTAAATCAAATTGAATTACTGAGCAAAAATAACCCGGCAATCAAACACGTTAAAGGTGATTCTTTAAAATTTGATTTTAAAGAATTGGATATTGAACCTAACCTGGTTTTTATTGATGGAGATCACCATTATGAGGCAGTAAAAAGTGATTCCGCAAAAATATTTGATTGGATTAATCCTGAAAAAGCTACCATTGTTTGGCATGATTATGGAAATTCACCAGAAAAACCCAGATGGAGTGTTTTAGCGGGTATTTTAGACGGAATTCCACCCGAAGAACATCAATATCTTTACCAAGTTGGAAATACGAAATGTGCTATATACTCACGCAAAGATTATCCTTCGAAAATTCAAAATTGGCCTCAAAGTCCTGGAATGACATTTGAAATTGATCTTAAAATCAAACCGCTAATCTAAAGCGGTTAAATCTGATACACCTAATGGTCTTTCAACAGTAAATCCCTCGCCGTATTTCACATTAATTAATCTTCCATGTGTCCTGGCCCTTGCTTCTATGTAATTCCAGAAATCCAAGCTTGAAATCGGTGTTTCAGGTTCTGAACTTTCAGGATCAAAAAACTGTGAAGAAAATGCTGAAATAGACTTAATCTTCGTTTCGTATACATCAGAAATGTCAACAATAAAATCTGGCATAATCGGTCTGTCTTGAATGTAATGATATACTGAGCTTGGACGCCAATGGTCTTGCACTTCATCATTAAAAACAGTAGTCACTTTTTTAAGACCGGAAAGAAAGCAAGCTCGAGAAGCCAGTTCTGCAGCGCGTCCGTGATCAGGGTGCCGATCTGAAATCGCATTACACAAAACAATTTCTGGCTTGAACCGCCTAATGTGTGTAATGACTTCTTTCAAGCTCTCTTCATTCAAATCAAAAAAACCATCTCCTAAGTCCAAACCAACTCGTGCATCAAGTCTCAGAATATCCGCAGAATTTAGAGCTTCTTGCTGCCTTATTTCACCATCACCTCTGCTTCCAAGCTCTCCCTTTGTAAGATCAAGAATTCCAATTTTCTTTCCCTGAAGCTGGTGTTTGATTAAGGTGCCACTACACGATAATTCGACATCATCCGGGTGCGCAGCAATTGCCAAGATATCTAATTTTACATCAACCATTTATCCAATTTACAATTTCATCGGCAATGGGTAAAACTCCCGAGGGAATAGATTCAACAACTTGACCTTTTTCATCTACCAAGAATTTCTGAAAATTCCATTTCACTGTGGAGTCTTGCGTACCGTTTATGGAAGCTTTTGTAAGGAACTGATAGATCTCGTGTTGCTCAGAACCTACTACACTAATTTTGGCCATCAAAGGAAAGGTAACTTGAAATTTAGTCGCACAAAATTTGGCTATTTCTTCATTTGAACCGGGCTCTTGACCTCCGAATTGATTAGAAGGAAAAGCAACAATTTCAAAAAATTCGCGACTCGTATTTTGATACAGTTCCTCCAGCTGTTCATACTGTGATGTATATCCACATTCAGAAGCAACATTCACAAGCATTACTTTTTTACCTTTTAATTTGGAAAAATCAAATTCTCCCCCTGAAATAGATGCTGCAGTATATTGGTGTAAACTTGTCATTATTCTTGAATTTTATTTTTTTTAGACTTGATGTAGAGTAGCGATGAAGCAATGGTAAAAAAGACCAGAACGATTATCGTTATGGTTGCCCACATTGGGAATGGCGGCGCATCTCCTTTCGCGTAAGAATGCAATCCGGATAAATAATAATTCACTCCGAAGAAAGTCATGAGCACCGTCCAGTAGCTCCACATAGCTAAAACACTAAAGAGAAATTTACTTTTCATTCCAGGAATAAATCGTAAATGCAGGACTATTGCATACCACAAGACGATTACGAGCGCCCAAGTTTCTTTGGCATCCCAACCCCAGTAACGTCCCCATGACTCATTGGCCCAAACGCCTCCTAAAAACGTTCCAATTGCGGCCATAATTAATCCTACTGTAATTGTCATTTCTGTGATGTATGTTAATTCTAACGTACTCAAATCAATACTTTTCACATTTCGTTTTGAACGAAACATGTGCAACATCATCGTGATAAAGCCCAAAATGGCTCCTAAACCTAAGAAGCCATAACTTCCAGTTATAACAGCAACATGAATGTTTAACCAAATTGATTTTAATACAGGAACTAAGTTGGAAATGTTCGGATCATAATTACTGTGGTGAGCGGTCATTAAGAGAATCCCTCCAAGCAATGCGCTTGCTCCCACGGTTAATCGAGAACCTTTGGAAAAGATTAACCCTGCCAGCACAGACATAAATGCAATAAATGTCAAGGCTTCATAACCATTACTCCAAGGAGCGTGACCAGAAATATACCAACGGCCACCCAAGGCATAAGCATGCCACAAAGCCAATCCGCCAATACAAATTGTAGCGGAAATTCGAAAGATCTTGTGCGCTTTTTCGCGGCGAACACTAAGCACAATAAATAAGATTTCAACCAATAAAATTAAAATGCCTAAGAGAAAATAATACCGATAGAGCTTATCCAAGGCCCTTTGATTATTATAACTGATTTCTACCTCCACTGCCCCCGCACTGGGCATAATTGCATCGGCGATTTCTCTTTGATACGAATTGACCTGCGCAATCAATTTATCAGCTCCGCTCCAATCATTTTCTTGCCAGCCTTTGCGCATGGTCACTTCATATGCTACTAATAATTGTAAAGCACTTAAACTATCTATTGCAGTAATAACTTGTGCAAGATCAGGCTCCGTTCCCGACGACCATGCATTATTCACATCTCCTTTAATTGGAAATATTTTAAGCGTTTGTTTGTTAAAAATTTGGATTAGCAGATTCAACTTATCATACGTCTTTAAAACCTCTTTCTGATAAGCATTTCGCCTAGATTCGGGCGTTTTAAATGCAATAGCTTGGTCAGCTTCAAGCTTAATTACTAAAGCACCGCTCTTATCCATACTTGTAAAATCCGTAAAAGCGGCATATTTACCTGATACACCTATTTTTTTCCTAACCTCTTCGTTTCTTACCCAAATTATGGGAACATCTTGCCAATGATCGGGTCTAAATGTCATTCCCAAATAGATTTGTGTAGCAGTTTGGCCATCGTAAGTATCTCTTTTCGATATTTTCCTTACCACTTCTGTCGCCAAGGTTTGAACAGGCTTGATTCTACCATTTATGTCCTGAACACAAATCCGACCGACTGCGTCAGCATGTATCTTTGGTACCGGTGTATACTCAGGGTCTTGTGCGCTGACAAGATTTACAGTCAACAATAACAAAATAGTCAGTGCCAGCTTCTGTTTTCGCGTTTTTTTAATCAACCTTGAAAGTTCTCTAAATCTGGATGTTTTAAAAAAAAGTGTAATCACAAAACCAAGTGCCATCAATAAATAACCTAAATAAGTAACAATTGTACCCCAGGCGTCTTTATTCACAGACAGGATGGTAATGTCCGCCTCACTATTGGGAACCGAAGAATCGTAAGAACTCTGGAACATTCTGTACCCTCCGTAATCTAAATATTTATTCATCAAAATGGTTCTTTTCAGCTCTTTACCATTTATCGTATCTGTGATCACTACATCACTCTCAAAAGAAGATGGCGAATTCGAACCGGGATAGTTAATCAGTCGGAAATCCTGGAGTCCAACCTGAAAAGGCAACGGAACCACTTTTGAACCATAAGTAGCCATATACTGAACACCATCAAAAATGAATGGAAACGGAATTCCTTGGCGACTTTTACCTCCTCTTAATACCAGTTGCCTCTTTTTATCTTTACTAAATGCGTTTAATACAAGAGCATCCAAACCTTCATCTTTCACATCAGATGTTTTCAATGTAAGTTGTGCGTTATCGTGTCTCTTTTTAAGTACCAATTGAACTCCATCAAAATTATACAGTATTCGCTCTTTGAAATCATATTGCGTGTTACGAATAATGGTATCCATAATAATACCAGACGCAATACTTCTGTCTTCAACAGTAAGAGATTCCATATTCTTGTAAAGACCGTCAAAGGGGGTTTCTACGAATAAGTCTCCCATATCAGATGTGATTTGAATCGAAGAGGTCTTGGACTCGTTGTTAAAAGACAAATACAAATCATCCTCCAAAGCTATGATTGCACCATCAGCCAGGTAGAATGTTTTTCCTTCTATTACGATCTCAAGTATCTCCGAACCAATAATTGTATCCAGTATCGTATCCTTGGCATTCGGAACAAACGCTGCATATTGAAATAATAAATCACCTGATTTTCTTGGAAATGCTATTTCAAAATCATTAGACGCAGGTGACGATCTTGAAAACCATTTTTGCATTTCTATGGATGTCTGCGATCCATCTTCGTTTAAACCAATGATTTTCAAATACGGTTCAGCAGAATACATATATCCTACCGATTCTTGTTCACCTACTTTTATAATTCCTTCTTCGCCTGTAAAGCGCGTAATTCCAGAACCAATCAAGATAACAACAAATGCGAGGTGAAAGGTTAACGTGGAAATTTTAGCCCATCGCCACATTTTGTATCGAAAGGTATTGTAAATGAGATTCAAGAGTAAGAGTCCTAAAACCAATTCAAACCAAGTCGCATTATAGACCAATATTTTAGCTGCTTCCGTAGAATCTGAGTTTTCAATAAAAGTTGCAATGCCAACAGCAGAAAGAAAAACAAGCATGAGAAGCCCCATGGTTGTGGTCGATAAAAAGATTTGTTTTAATGCATTCATTTCCGTTACAACTTGTGCTAATAGAAAATAATTCGGCACAAATGTAATTAAACAATTGGCTCGATGAATATTTTGATTAGTTCATAAAGCGCTTGAACGATTATGAAATGCGTTTATCTCATTTCCCAATTCAATTGTTCACCTCATATAAACAATTCTTTTTGTTTTTAAGTACATTTGCTACAGCAAAAATTGGAAGTGCAAGAAATCAAAAGAATTGGAATAATCGGTTCAGGAAATGTTGCTACAAACTTGGCCATTAAGTTCGCAAATACAGGAATTGAGTTCGCACAAATTTTCACAAGAAATCAAAAGTCTCTAAATGCTGCTATCACGCGTTGCCGGCCTAATGTAATAAAAGACATTGCGCGGTTTGACCGTTATTTACACCTCATAATAATTGCAGCACCAGACGACAGCATAGAAAAAATTTCAAAAGAAATACCCAACGAGATACCGGTCGTTCATACCTCTGGAAGCGTCGCTATAGATAGTATAGCAAATCGTTCTAACTACGGATCATTTTACCCACTTCAAACGCTTACAATTGACAACGATAACAAAAACATACCTATTCCAATACTCATCGAAGCCTCCAATACTGCTTTTGAATCTGAATTAATAAAGCTGGCAGAAACCATCAGCTCACAGGTCTCTGTATTTTCTTCAGAAAACAGAAAAAAATTACATTTAGCAGCGGTCGTTGTCAATAATTTTACCAATCATTTGTATAGTGAAGCGGAGCAATATTGCATAGAATCTGGTATTAGTTTTGATCTTTTAAAACCTCTTTTAAAAGAAACTGCGAGGAAAGTGCAAACACAATCTGCCGGATCTATTCAAACTGGCCCCGCTAAAAGAAAAGACATGAATATAATTGAAGGACATCTAAATATGCTTTCAGAAAACAAAGATTTACGTGACCTTTACCAGCTGATTTCAGCTCAAATTTCAAAAAAATCAATTCGATGAGCTCCTACAAAACCAAATTAAGTAGTATTAATACATTCATTTTTGACGTAGACGGAGTGCTAACAGACAGCACCGTAATTCTTGATTCTAGCGGAGAAATGGTGAGATCCATGAATACCAGAGATGGTTTTGCTATGCAATACGCAGTGAAAAATGGATACAACGTTTGCATCATTACAGGCGGTAGTTCTCCAATGGTAAAACAACGACTGGAATATCTAGGAATCAATGACGTTTATTTAGCTGCAACATCAAAAACAGCGTGTTTAGAGGATTACATCAATCGTAAAGGCATTAACTTGAGCCAAGTGCTCTATATGGGTGACGACTTACCAGACTTTTCTGTTATGAAGCAAGTTGGATTACCTGCGTGCCCCAAAGATGCCGCTACTGAAATCTTACAAATTGCTGAATATGTTTCTCATTACGATGGAGGAAAGGGCTGCGTAAGAGACGTTATTGAGCAAACGCTGAGAGCAAAGGGGAACTGGCCTAGCCCATCATAATGATCGCAAGTTATTTTAAAATAATTCGGCCTATCAATCTGCTAATCATGGCCTTGACCATGTACTTTTTAAGATATTTTTATTTTAAAACAGCACTGGATATTTTCAATATCGAATTGGTTGCCTCTGATTGGCAATATGGCTGTTTGGTCATTTCAGTACTTCTCTCGGCAGCAAGCGGATATGTTATTAATGACTTTTATGATTACAAGGCAGACATCATAAATAAGCCAGAATCTGTAGTTGCTTTCAGGCTATTTACTCGAAAGCAGTTGGTGACTTTGTACCTCATTTTGGTTATTTTGAGTCTTTTCGGTGCCTGGTTGGCCGTTCACGGGTCTGTATTGCCGCTAATCGTAACGGTTATTTTTAATAGCTTACTATTCTTGTATTCAAGTAATCTAAAAGCAATGCCGTTTTTGAGCAATGTCATTGTAAGTGCCATTATTGCATTTATTCCAGCCTACGCACTCCTTTACGACATTCCTTCTACGTTGTATCAGGTAGATGAAGCCTCCTATGAACACCTATCAAAAGAAATTTTAGAAGAGAAGTTCAATCGTTTTATTTTCTTCTTTATGGAAATGGCCTTCTTCATCAATCTATCCAGAGAAATCATTAAAGACATAATTGACATAAAAGGAGATAAACAACTTACAATCAAAACTATACCAATGATATACGGTGTTGATGGTACCCGTGTTTTCGTGGTAATCTTACTGTTAACAACTGGTGGCTTGATTCTTATACACCCAGCATTAAGCAACATGACCTATAGCTTCATCTTTTTCCTGGTTACCATCATTCCTTGTATACTTGCAGCCTCTTATTTACTGTGGCATTCTAATTTCAAAAAATCAAGTGTCTTCTTGAAATTAGCTATGTTTATTGCTTTAATGTATTTGCCTATTTTCCATTTTATTCTTGGACATCATGATGCTTGAAGAAAAAATTGCAGCATACCAACTAACGCTCGGGTCTAAATCTCCCAGAAGAGACTACCTACTGCGAGAGCTTGGGCTCGATTTCAATATCCGTGTGATAGAAACGGACGAGTCCTATCCACAGAATCTCAAAATCCCTGAAATTGCCCCCTTCCTAGCTAAAATGAAGGGAAATGCACACCTGTTGAAAATTCAAGAAAATGAAATTGTAATAACTGCTGACACAATCGTTACTGTAGATAATTGCGTATTAAATAAACCTAAGAGTAAAGCGCAAGCAACATCTATGTTACAGCAACTATCGGGCAAATGCCACACGGTTTACACCGGTGTTTGTTTGACCAATTCCATAAAACAAATGGTTTTTTGCGAATCTACCGAAGTATGGTTTCATGCACTTTCAAATGAAGAAATTGAGTATTACATAGAAACCTGTCAACCATTTGATAAAGCAGGTTCTTACGGAATTCAAGAATGGATGGGATATGCTGGAATCAAAAAAATTAATGGAGACTTTTTCTCAGTTATGGGTCTTCCATTGCAATTGCTCTACAGAAAATTAAACAAATTTATTTCAGAATGAATGAAACGCGAAGACCATCTATCCTACTTGCTATAATTCCGATTATAGTTCTGGTATCATTATTAGCGCTGAACGTATATATTTACGGTGAAGATGCTACCTATGGATCTAACCAAATTGCACTGCTCATTGCTGCAGCTTTTGCCACTATAATTGGGTTTTCACTCAAGTTTTCATGGAAAGAAATGCAGCGTGGAATTGTAAAAAGTATTTCAGCCGCCCTTCCCGCCCTCATTATTCTTTTATTGATCGGATCACTAGCAGGCACCTGGATGATTTCAGGCATTGTTCCAACCATGATTTATTACGGTCTACAGATATTAAATCCAACTATATTTCTTTTCGCTGCCTGTGTGGTAAGTGCAATTGTAGCCATAGCCACAGGAAGTTCATGGAGTACCATTGCCACGGTAGGACTGGCTTTACTTGGCATAGGAACTGTGCTCGAGATAAACCCAGGAGTAATCGCGGGCGCAATCATTTCTGGAGCTTATTTTGGGGATAAAATGTCTCCGCTCTCTGACACTACTAATTTGGCTCCTGCCATGGCTGGAACTGATTTATTCACGCACATTAGATACATGGCCCTAACGACCATTCCATCAATTATCATTACGTTAATTGTTTTTCTCATTTGGGGTTTTACGATTGAATCCAATCCAAGTGAAGAGAGTGTGCAAGGGATATTATCGCTTCTTGAGTCTAAATTTTATATTTCTCCCCTTCTATTTCTGGTACCTGTTGTGGTTATCATTTTAATTATCAAAAAAATAGATGCCATTCCTGCATTGTTTATTGGTGCATTACTTGGGGCAATAGCGGCTGTAATTTTTCAACCGGAGCTAATTGCCCAAATTTCTGGAGAATCTAGTAATTACTTATACGCTTCATACAAGGGAACAATGGACGCTATGTTCGGAGGTATCTCCATTTTAAGTGATGATTACGGTCAATTTGAGCCTTTATTGAATCATTTTGGTCAAGCCAAAGATATTCCAACAGCACAAATTGCTGCGTTAGAAATGGATTCTAAAGAATACCAACAACTCATGATGAAAGATGCCGAAACGTACAAATCAGTGCATAAACTTTTCGCAACTGGAGGTATGTTCGGTATGATGAACACCATTTGGTTAATTATCTGTGCAATGGTCTTCGGCGGCATTATGGAAGCCTGCGGGTTACTTCAGCGCATTACCTCCGCAATAGTTACTTTAGCGAAGACTACGGGGTCTTTAATCTCAACAACAGTGGGTACTTGTATATTTTTTAACGCAACCGCATCCGACCAGTATTTAGCGATTGTTGTTCCCGGTAGAATGTTTGCAAAAACTTATCGAGATCGAGGCTTAGCACCTCAAAACCTAAGTCGAACCCTGGAAGATTCGGGAACTGTAACCTCTGTTTTGTTCCCATGGAACACGTGTGGCGCTGCACAATCAACCGTTTTGGGTGTAGCTACTGGCGAATATTGGATGTACTGTTTTTTCAATCTTATTAGCCCTTTAATGACAATGATTTACGGCTATTTTGGCATAAAAATTGCCAAGTTTTCGGCAGATGGTAAAAAGTAACAGAATTGATTGTTATTTTTTTGTAAATTGCAAGAACCACTTTTATTAAGCCTTTTATCGCTAAACCTATTATGTCATGAGAAAATTATGTCTATTCGTAATTTTAACTAGTTTTTGCCTTCCAGTTAATTTTGCTCAAGTTTCTTCCCAATTAAAAAAACAGATCAAAAAGCCTCAAGTATATGATCAATCAGTTATTGATGATGTATACGGGATTACTTTATATGAAGCTTTGAATCCCATGCTTGGAGGAGACTCCACAAGAATGTGTGATGGTTATGCTTGTAACGGTTGGGTTACGGATAAATACAAAAATGGAAATATCATTCACAAAGGCTACTATGTAGATGGCCAGCTTAAAGTTTACAAGAATTTCTACCCTAATGGAACACTCGAAAGAGAATTTAAAGGCCTAAATACTTTTTCAGCATTGGCTAAATTGTTCTATAGTACAGGTAAATTGAAATCAGAAATAAAGTATGTAGAAGCTACCCCCATGGTTTGGTCAGATTATTATGAAAATGGACAGTTGGAATACTTTGAAGAATACCACAAGAGCTTTGATTACCACATTGCGAAAAAATCATTCTTCAAAAATGGAAAACCGGAATCATTACTTGAGATGATCAATAAAAAGAAATTAGAATATACGCAATTCGAATTTTATTCTGCAGGTTCTAAAAAGCTAGAAGGTAGTTTAATCTATGATAAAAAAATCTACGATTATAGAAAAATTGGCACTTGGAAATTTTATTCAGAAACCGGTGACATTAAAAAAGAGTCCTTCTAGACGATTTCTTTAAAAATTATTCCGCCAATCGCTGTTTTTTGTCTCTGTAAAAAGCAAGGATTAATACTGGGAGCAAGAATAAATCAGACAATACCGCGAAGATTAAAGCAAGGGTGATTAAAAAGCCCATGTAGAAAGTTCCTAGAAAATCTGAGGCAATTAAAGTTAAAAATCCAGCACACAAAATAGCC
>Ga0115568_10001927_pt1 | contig 14697 bp, 19 predicted proteins | sample COGITO_mtgs_1204_FD_87296 | JGI IMG/M metagenome (GOLD analysis project Ga0115568, IMG submission 87296) | Pelagic marine microbial communities from North Sea - COGITO_mtgs_120426 | ecosystem: Environmental > Aquatic > Marine > Epipelagic | place: Germany:Helgoland, sampling site Kabeltonne...
TCATCAACAAGATCAGTGCTTATTGAAACGTTCGTGTTGACGTTGGACTCCATAAAAATACCGAAAGTGATGTTGTCTTCAAAGGTTTGCAAAGAACTAGAAGGAGGGAACGTTCGAATCCGAACGGCGTGTTGTGACTCGGTCAAGCGCGTGTGGTGAATGTTGAAGGCGACGTTGGACACGAGCGTTTCGCGCGAGTACGGTTCGTCGGCGAGATTGGACACGGGCCAGTACAAATAGCTCAAGTCGTTGTGACTGAAGCCGTCTTCCCATGGAGTGATTCCGTCCGCCTGTAGGGGGAGTAGATTTTTGATTTGATACGCACATCCTGGGTCCAAGTTTGCGAACACGATCTCGACGTTCGCGTCTATGATACTATTGGGTTCTAAAAACTGTTGTAATGTGGGACCATCGTTCGTCCATTCGAATCGAATCATTTACTATTTAAATCTGGTTTTTTGTAAACCGTTTTATGACGAGTACATGCGTTTCAACATGGACCGTACGTGGTGCCTACAATCCATGTACCCGATGAGATACATGCGAGGAAGATCGGCTTCGAGGAGCACGAGTTCTTCGATAGAATACGGAACGTTTGGCAAAGTGATGGCAAACTCGTCCCTCCAATCGCTAGACATAGACAAGGAATATTTTTCGCAGCAATAAAAGTCACACGTGCGATCTTCGTTCGGTACGAAGAACTCCAGAGACACGTGTCTAAATTGAGGATCGTCGCGATTGCGTAGCGCCGACGAAACAAATCGCACGCGCGTACGACCTTCGCTTTTTTTGTTTTGTACGATTTGTCGAAGATCCTTGTAAAGGAACTCGTAATGAGGTGCGTGACCGTCCAGTGTGCTCAAAGAACGCAAGATCGCGTCGGACATGTTATCATTTTACGGATAATAATATCTGGGTTAGGAAGACGCAATTCTGGGTCTCGTTCGGTACATCGCGTAACGAGGTCTTGAATCACGGGGTCGTCATCGATGTCGCTCAAAAACGTACGGATATTATTATGCTTCGCGTACACTATTTTTGCGTAATTGTTTTGGTAATCTTTCCAATACGGAACGTCGCCGTTGGTGAACACGAAATAAATCAAAAGTCCGAGCGAGTAAATATCCGACAAGTGCGAGTATCGCTCGCCATTCTTTGGGTAAAGGATCTCCGGCGCGGACCATCGCACGGTTCCTATACTGCCGTACGTAAGGTCGCACAAATGAACAACAGAGCCACTCGGGGACGTGCCTGGCGACTCGTTTAACATCTGTTTGGATATTCCGAAATCGGCAATCTTAACCTCTCCGTGGCGGTTGACGAGTATGTTCTCCGGTTTGAAATCGCGGTGAATGATATTGATGGGTTTGCGTGAGTACAAATAATGCATACCGATGGCAATGCGTCGGATAATCTCGCACTTTTGAGGATACGTCAGTTGCGTTGTACGCATATACTCCGACAGATTTCCATTTTCCATGTACTCGAATAAAAAGTATGCGTACTCCTCGTTGTTTTCGGAGATCTCCACGCATCCGCCGTAAAATTGGTACACGCAAGGATGTGCACAAATTTTTAACGTGTCAAATTCTCGTTGGACGTACTTGTGGTTACTCGTGGTAACTTTAATTCGCTTCACACACACCTCCTGAAACGTTCGCCAAATTGACTTGTACAAGGTCACGTTCTCATGCTCTGTAATCACGAGGACGTGCTCTAGATCTTTCAATTGAATCTTCCAAGTAGTGTCAATCATGATAATGGTGTCCATCTTTATAAACATTACTTAAAATAACCTTTAAGTAATGACCGTAGTGGTTTTCATAGTTCCGTTGAGCGCGGTGGAACCGTCGGTCGCGATCGTCACAATGTACACAAAAGGAGTACTAGTGTCGGATATATTTTTTGGTGTCGGTGCGGATACGTTCGCGTATGTTTGAAGTAGCTTACAAGAGTAACCTCCTTCGTCGTCTTCGTCGTCTTCGAACATTTGCACAACGGAATATTTATGATCAGTATTGTCCTTGTGGTTGAACACAAACGTTTGAATCGCCTCGTCTGAATCGGCGCTTTCAAAAGATACCGCGTACACATTCATGTTAGTAACATTAGTGTCCAGGGATGTATTAACCGTAATATAACTCATTTCAATATACAATAAGCGTCCGACTTTTTTTTCGGAAAAAAAAATGTACTTAATTCAGTGATGTCGATCGTACTGTATCAACATTTGATCGAAACGGTCCGACTGTTGACGAGTCCCGTGACGGGGGTTCCGCAAATTTCTAGAGGTATCGCCCAAGACATGCATAAACACATTCGAACACTCGGCGAGTTCATGAACCCTGCGGAAAAGCGATATATATTGGAATTTGATTTGGACGGGTTGTCGAATATCATTCCGTTAGTTCGATACCTCATCTTAGAGTTACCGTCCTTTTTCATGGCGCATGTTCCGATCGACGATCGTGAACTTTGTGCGTATTGTGAAACGTTGTTATCGATTGTTGAAGAATCCTTGAGAATTCTATTAAAGAAATGGAGTCTTAAATAGTAAATGCAAATATTTGTAAAGACGCTCACTGGTAAAACCATAACCCTCGAGGTCGATTCCAGCGACACCATCGATAACGTGAAGGCGAAAATCCAGGACAAGGAGGGTATTCCTCCCGATCAACAACGTCTCATTTTCGCGGGGAAACAGCTTGAAGACGGGCGCACGTTGTCTGATTACAATGTCCAAAAGGAGTCGACGCTACATTTGGTCCTCCGTTTACGTGGTGGGGTGTTCAATAAGTCCATAAGGACCCGTCAATTGTCAAGTAGTTTCCGTTGACGTAAAAGGAGTCCACGACGAGACAATCGATATGTCGCGTGATGAGTTCGTCGACCAGCGGGTCCGAAGGGTCGAACGGGGTGCATTGAATATCGTCAATCTTATTGTACCCTTGTTTGTACAAAGTATGAAAAGACACTTCGTCGGTGTTGTTACATTTCGATACCGTCCATACGAAGGAGCGTGTGTCCGCGCCACGGATTACTTCGTTACGGAACCGAAGCGCTTGTGCGGGTGAGTTAAATACCGGTAGCGAGCACGGATTCTTTGTGTTTCGCGCGCTGAAATACAGACAATGCGATCCGTTTTGTAATACGCACGCCATCTTGTTATAGTTTTATGCGACATTCTTTAAGTGTTTATTGTTTATGGTACAATTGCCAGACGTGTTCCACAAACACGGACGATCCGAGCCAAGTGAGGATGGGATTGTCGTACTGTATTCCGTAGTACACGACAAGGAGTCCCCACGCGAACGCGAGGATGTCCGTCATGGGTGTTGCCATAAAACTACAATTGGACTCTTTGGGTAACGATTTCCACATCATACAATAGTAAAGCGTACCCACGATTGTCGCTGCGAAGATCGCGTAGGCGTGTTGGGGGTTCATTTATATATTATATACAATCATATTATGATCGAGTGTATAGTTGCGGTAGGCAAAGGAGGTGGGATCGGAACGGCGCAAGGGATTCCGTGGCATATACCCGCGGACCTGAAGCGGTTTAAAGACATGACGATCGGTCACGTCGTGATTATGGGACGAAAGACGTTCGCGACGTTGAACGACACACCGTTACCTAGGCGCACCAACATCGTCGTCACCAAGTCAACAACAGATAAAAAGCACCCGAATGTTCTGTACATGTCATTGGAACAATGCAAGGCGTACATAAACGAGACTACCACCCAACGTATATTTGTGATTGGTGGAGAGCAATTGTATACGGCGTTGGAAGTGTTTATATCGACCATTCACATGACCGAGGTGTTTCATAGTGAAGAGTACTCATTCAATACGCATTTTTTCCCAATATCATCGCGGTATCATATTGCCGACGTTTCGGCAACGAATGTAAAAGACGACGACATTTCCTATCGGTTCGTGAGAATCGTTCGAGCTTAAGAAAATGGAACTATACTATACTAATGCGTTTTCCAGCCCAGATTTTCCAGGACCGATACACCGAACAACTCATGCAGGCGGACCTTAACAAACTCCGACTACCGGACCCACCTGGACAGGACGAAGTGACCCGTATGGGTCGTACTCTCCAAGCGATGTTCGCGGACAAGACGCTCGTGCGCATGTGGATTGACCGAGACACTCAGGAGGTGCTTTGTGAATGAATTTGCATCGTCTTGAAGTAAGAAAACTGTTTGGTCGGACGATGTTGATGCGTGTAGTTGAAATGGACCGTCGGAAGGATATCGTTCATTGTCAAACATTTTTCATTCAAAAACGACAAAAAATGTTTTGACCGTGGTGATTGAACTTGTCGGTTATAGTGTTCTTCGAAGACAATCCATGCCCAGTGTTCGTAGATACCCATGAGATATTCGAACATGAGGTTTGTCAAGATTTTATTGTTGAACTTGAATTGGTCAATCATGAAGCTTAATTTGTTCAATTCAAGAACGACACGCGACTTGTACGGGTCGCTTTTGACGTACAAGTCGTATCGCGTGTCTATCATCGGCGCCAATTGCTTGAATACCATTATATTTGTAAGGCACAAATGTATAACGTCTTGATTTTCGAGATAATTTCCGACAAAATATAACGCTTGTTCCATTGTACCAAAATATCGTGAAGAATCTCTTTAAGTAGTAATTCACATTCTTTTCATGAACGTATTTTGACGACCGTTTCTTGTCGCGAATTCTCGGACAAATATTCGGTTCAAAGCTCGTCTATACACTCGTCCACGGTTTCGTCAAAAACCATTCCAACACGGGATTTCACTCGGCTAATAATGGGGGCTGTTTTCGGAACGCGTGTGTTTCTGTAAACGACGGGGGCGTGTTTATAAAACGTGCCACCGATCTTTTCACTGCTTTAGCCGCGAGGTGCGTCTTGTTTTTAATCTCATCTTTTGCCATTTTTTTTAGGAGTGTTTCGGTAAACTGTATACGCGCGCTATTGTGTTCACCCGGACGTTGGGGGGGTGTCGATGTCGTGTTGTAGTACATATCAATTATATCACACTAAAAGTTGACCGATCTTGGACGTACGAAGCACGCACCGCTTCGTTCGCGGGTTCAATACCTTATCTGGGGGGCAGGTCGTCGTGACGCGAACTCGTGGGCGAGCAAGGGGGCGCTTGAAACAACACTGGTGACCCTTCGAGTTAGGTCGCGAGTACGGGTATTTTTCCGGGCACGCGTCGGTAAGTTCGTCGGGGCGGCGTTTAGAAGGGCACGAATTTTTCTTCTTTCGTTTTTTTTTATCCCGTTGGATTGAACCGAAGGTCAAGGGTTTCGTGATTTTTTTGGGAACCTCGTTGGTCGGAACAACCGGTCCTGGGGGGGGTATAATATTTGCCTGGTTGTTAGTAGGAACAATAACCGGTGCGTTGTTTGTTTGTTCCGTGGGTGCGTCGACAATAAGGGTTGAAAGGAGTCGGTCACGTTCTCGGTTGGATACGAGGTCGTGGCGGAAACAATGCTTTTCAGGGGGCTCGTTGAACGCACGGAACGTGTTACAATCGAAGGCGGTCTCCTGGAGAATCGTCTCGAGGATACGGATTTTGCGTATCTTGGTATTGGCCATCTGGAGTATTCGAAGGTCCACCGACAGTTTCTTGTCGGACGGAACCGCGTAGTAATGATATACGTCCACCTTGCGTTCGTTTTCGGGCAAGTCGGCGTGCGAACGGAAGCGAACGGCGCGGCCCATAACCTGTTCGGTTCGGCTACGGTTCCAGTACGGATCCAAGAGGTGAACGGAACGTACTCGGAGGAGGCTAACCCCCTCCTTCATTGCAGGGGACCCGATGATAACTTTAATCAGAGACCCGTCCTTGTTTTGAGGACTGTTAAAGATTCGTACGATACGGTTGTTTTCGACGGGGTCGTTTGCGCGGAACACCGCGTATCGAGGCATGGCTGAGCGTGGCACCTGATTCTTTATAACGGGTGCGTACATATACTTGTATCGTAGGATCCGAGCGAACGCTTCCGTCCCCGAAACGGACACGAAGTTGCTGTACACGAAAGCGGGACCGGGGTTCGAGCGGATGTATTGGATGCACTTGAAGAACTTGGGGCTATGTTTCCGTACGTCAAAGGTCTGGTCGACGTGCGTCAATTTACCCACGGTTGTCGACGTGAGCACGAGGTTCGCGCTTTGCCGAGGCGTTATTAGGAAGGCTCGTTCGAGGTGAGCGTTGAGCTCGTCCATCTCGATATGCCCTATGGATTTCATGTAAACCTTTTCTTGAAAAGACGACATAGGACACTCGACGACATGTTCGAGCTTTTGGGGGTACTCGCGCGGGTCCGCGCCTCTATAATAAGAGACCTTGTCTTTGAAAAAGGTGTAAACCACTTTCGGGTTTTCGGACATCAGTTTGTGAAATTTGCCCGGGTGGGTAGGCAAGCGGTACGGATCGTCTCTCGTGAGCAACAAATTTCCGAGTAACGCAATTTCAGACGCCCTGTCGAACATGGGTGTGGCGGTGAGGAGGACCGCGTTGAAATCGTCCTTGCTGTGAAACGCGGACAGGAATGTCTTGTACATATCACCGGTTTGGCTTAGTACGTTTTGTATCTCGTCGACAATCACCATGGATTTGTGAAGGTCGATGGAGCCCTGTTTGTATCGTTTGGTAAACCCTTGGTAACTCATAATGTCGAAATCCCCGGACGTCATGCGATTATGGACTCCACATGGACCGTTCGCCTCCTTGACGAAATTTCCGCGAAGCGACGCCGGGACAATCACGTAAATACGCCGCCTTGGAAAACGCCGACGAAACGATGCCGCTAAACTTACAGCGGTGCATGTTTTACCCGACCCAATCCCGTGATATAACAACAAACGCGGTGTGTTATATACCGATTTTAAAAGACGTTGATGTGTTTGTAATTGGAAGTCCATAATATAAAGAATTATTTTTATTGAAACTAAAGTTTACTTCGCGTCGGTTATTTGGACCCCGTTTGAATTTCGAAGATGTAACATTGGGTCGCCGAAATAACAAAATTGACCGTAATGATTGAGTTTCACAGTAAGGTCCGCGAATATTTGTCCGCCTGTTTTTTGATACAACCGGCAGAATCCGTAATCTTCGCTAAGATACCGACCGTCAAATACCTGACTTGGGAAAAGGTTAAAGAACCGATCATCGGGCGTGACTTGATAGGCGCGAACGTCGTTGCGATACTCCGATTCTGGGTACGTTCGCATCAAATCGCGAAAAACCTGCTTGCGAACCATCATGAACCCGGTGGGGGCATCGAGTACCTCGACCACCCCGTGTTCCACGCGGTGGGTACTTTGCGGCTTAAAATTAAACGCGTAATTCACCGACGATTGGATTAATTCCATGGTGTTCTCGATTTTTGAAATATGTTTTTTCAAACTCTCAAAGTCGAGTGCCTTTTTCGGGTAACACCCGCAGATGACGTCTTTGTTTTCACGCAGCATTTTGATCACACTGAGAGGATGAAACTGAATATCGGCGTCGACAAAGAGAAGATGGGTCGCGTCTTCACTTGCCATAAACCGAGTCACCGAGGCGTTACGGGCACGTGGGATCAGGGAATCGAAGGGTATGGTGAAAAACTCAAACCCGATACCGTTCGTAAACAGGGCGTGTTGGAGGGCCATTACACATTCCATAAACTTTACATGAACCTGACCAGCATAACAAGGGGTCGCCACAAACACCTTGGGTTTGGCATAGTCCTCTGTTTTGGTTTGATAAGGGACGTCTTTCATATCATAGTTTCAAGTTAATTTCTTAAATCGTCATTCGCGGTGTCACCCCGACGGACATGAGCTCCTGAAAAAGAAGCTTCGTGGCGAACGGGATATGCACCTGCACGACGTCGGGGACCTTGCACGCGTCACAGTAGTATCGATGGTTTTTCATATTCCCTGTAGCCATAAGCCCGCATTTTTTACAGACGAACACTCGGTACGCGTCTGATTGAAGAAACAGTCGCTCTCGAAGGAAGGACGCGGATCCGTGCGCTTGAATCGCGGTGGACTCCATTTCGCCGACGCGCAGTCCGCCGTCTCTGGACCGCCCTTCCACGGGCTGGCGCGTGAGGACCTGCACGGGTCCCCGCCCTCTTGAGTGAATTTTGTCGTCCACCATGTGCTTGAGCCTCTGGTAGTACGTGGGTCCCATGAAAATCGCGTGCTCCATCACCATCCCCGTCATCCCGTTCACCAAAATTTCGTTACCGTGGCGTTGATATCCCGTATTGTGTAAAGCGTCGTAAAGTTCTTGTTGGTTGTGGGTGGTGTTGAACGCGGTCGCGTCTTTGAGCTGGCCGTCGAAACACCCGACCTTCCCGGATACGCACTCCAAGAGCTGACCGATTGTCATGCGCGAAGGAATCGCGTGCGGGTTGATGATAATGTCCGGTGACATACCGGTCTGCATGGAGAACGGCATGTCCTCTTGCGTGTACGTCATTCCGATCGTGCCTTTTTGTCCGTGGCGAGCGCTGTTACCGCACCATACGGAGCGCATGTTTCTACGCACGTGTAAGACACCTGTTCGTACCGTGACACAATGAACGGTTCCCGAATATACGCGCGTCGACACGTCCCCGTCTGACCGAACCAACGGGTTCGAGTCCCGAATCGACGGGCGATACCCGCGCTTGTGTTTCGTTACGTCGACGTTCGTACCGGCGTGTAGCGCGATTTGTTGAACGACGTTTACGAAGAGGTGGGTCCATTCGGTTTTATCGGTCATGATGCCGTTCAAAAGAGACATGCTGTGATACGGTGACAGTCGGAAACACCATTCCGGCACACCGGACTGTGCGAGTAGAAATTCGGCCAAACACGCGTTCTCTATTAACACCATTCCATCCGTAATCAGTGGACGGAATCCACAACAAACCAAATGCCGTTCCAAGTCTTTTTTTAATGGCAGTCGAATTCCATCTTGTAACACGGAACCGGCCGTTATCCAGACTCCGTAAAAGAACAAAAAGTCGACGAAACTGCGTTTATGGGGTACCGGCATCGGGGGTAGCGAGTACGTACCGAACGGTAACCCGGTGTCGCAATTTTTCAAGTACCGGACGTCCCCCTTTATTTGCTCGGCTTTTACCAGCTCGTACTTGGAGCCGCTGTTCACGTACATTCGGTGGTTCGTCGTGGTACAGAGACTGACACTCTGGGTATTTACTTCGTATAACGTTTCTTGGGCGACCGAGTACGCGTGTACCTCGAGAACAGGCTCGTACGCCATCGAGTTCGTTTTGGGGTCGAGTGTCAGTACGGGGGTTCCAAGACGAGCGGTCGTCACCGGGATCCATCCGTGAGGCGTTAGGAGTTCGTGATCCGGTGTGTAACAAAACTTATCTCCGATGGTCGGGATTTTTGTTTTTCGTACGCGCACTTTCACCATACTCGAACCGCTCTCGGTGGTTGTGGTCATAGTCTTGACGATTACACCGTCCTCGTTATGACGCGCGATAGTGCTCGCGTCGCGCTCGTCGTCAGTGTGGCTAACCGTTTTACCGATGATAACGTCGTTCCCGTCAATATGCACCCCAGGGGATACGAGTCCGTCGTCTTCGATCTTGTCGTAATGCGCCAAACGCATTCCGCTGCATTCGGTCTTGGACTGACCCCATTGTTCTTTTTGAGTCGATTTGAGCTCGTCCTTGTACGTGCGATAAAACACACTTCGGAAGAGTCCACGATCGATCGAGCTTTGGTTCATAATGATGGAGTCCTCCTGATTGAACCCGCTGTAACAGGCGATTGCTACGATCGCGTTTTGTCCGGACGGTAGGTCGTTTACGTTTAAGAGGTCGCTCGCGGCAGTCTGTACAAGCGGTTTCTGCGGATACGTGAGAACGTGCGACAGTGTGTCGAACCTCTCTTGATAGTTCAACGCGTACATTCCGATGGCCTGCTTTCCCATGGCGGACTGGTACGTGTTTCGGGGACTCTGATTGTGATCGGGAAAAGGAATCGACGACGCGCACACCCCGAGGATCATGGCCGGTTTGATTTCGCAATGGGTGTACTTTGTATCGCTGTGCAAGTCGTGTGGGAACATCGCCACAAGCATGTTCTCTTCCTCGTCCGAATCTGAGATTTCGACGATACCGTTCACTAGCATGCGCATAAAAGACATCTTCGACGCGTCCGGAAACTCGTCGTAGACCAATTTCTGTGAACCGGAGACCACGAATAACGGTCTGCAGATGCGCCCCGCGTCCGTGTGGACGCGGAGTTCGCATTTGGACGTGTCGATGACGACGCTCGTGTCGAACGCGACTGTACCGGACCGTTTGAACCCGCGTAGCTGCTCGTAGGTATCGTTCGGGGTGTCCGTGGATCCCACGAGGTCGCCGTTTACAAAACATTTGACCGCTTGTGTCAAGTTGTTGGTGCGTAAAAAATCTTTCAAGTAGGTCGAGTCGGTTTGTCTCGAGATACACGCCATCATGGAGAGGTTCTTCACAAGACCACACGCTTGGCCCTCGGGAGTCTCCGCTGGACACACTTTACCCCATTGCGAGTTATGGAGTTGACGAGGACCCGTCAGCTTGCCGTCTTTTCCGATAGGAGAATTTACGCGCCGGAGGTGAGACAACGCGCTCGCGTACGTGAGTCGGTTCAGTACTTGCGAAACACCTGTACGAACGTTTTGCGACCCGATACCCCAGTTCCCGGTACTAAGAGAATATTTGATACCGTTCGTGATGATTTTCGTCTTCAGAATGTGATTGACGTTGAATATTTTACCCGACCTCAACGACTTGGCACACCCGCTGAGAAACTCCTTGTACATACGTCGAAACAGTTGCCTGAATAGATTAGCTAGCAGTTGACCGGACATGTCCACTCGTTTGTTTTTGAAATGGTCTCGGTCATCTTCCATAATCCGGTCGTTCCCACAGTCAACGAGCTTTTCAATCATATAAACCAGTAGTTGTATTTTCCCTTCCATATTCTCGACATGCGGGAAAATTTCTTTGACGAACAGATCGTGTGAGTACGAAGAAAAGACCAGTTTCGTCGAAACGAACTCAATCGCGCTTTTTTGGTCGTGCACGAGTGTCTCTTCGAGGCTCGGTAACAGATCATTCTTGTCGATGTTTTTGAATCGAGACATAATATACTCGCGATCATACCCTAACAAATAAAAGAATACGAAGATCGGTATGTCGGATTTTGTAAAAGGGGACTGCATACGAATGAGACGCTCGTTAACCGAGTTGGGGTATGTAAGTAGCGCCACAAACGTGCTGGTCGACTTGATATCTTGCTCGCGAATGCATCGGATTTCCGCGCTATGTGAAAACTTACTCGGGGGTTTTTTCTTGAATACATATATTTGATTGTTGTTCATTTTTTCTTGTGCAATAAGAACCTTCTCACAACCGTTCACGATAAAGTACCCGCCCATGTCGTGCTCGCATTCGTGGTTATGTTGAACGGTCGACAAGGTTGATTTTAAATTACACAATTTCGAATGAAGCATGACGGGTATTTTACACAACAGACAACGATCGAACCTTGTTGTTTCTTCGTCATTCTCTATAGATATATCGGCAAGAACGGACGTATTATACGTAAGATTTCGTAGCCTTGCTTCATTCGGGAAAACGGACCTAGACACACCGTCCGTTTCTGTATGGGACGGTTTTGTGTATTTAATGTTCGTAATGCACACTCGGTATTCCTTATTATCACCGATTATCGCGGTTTCAAATTCGCGGACGATATTCGGTAACAACACTTCTATAAAATCATTGTACGAGTTGATATGTTGTTGTACGAGAGACACATCTCTAAAGAAAGCGTCTACGACTTCCTTCATTGTTTTTTATGTAATCATTCATTTTCTTAAGGTGGTTTTTTAACGGAGAAGCACGGGTGCCACGTCGGTCTTCTTGATGGAGGGCTTGAGAAACTTCTTGGTAATCACAAACACCATAGCCGAAATAATGGTCACCACAAGGGCGTACACTACATGCATTTGCGCCACGTTGGCGTTGCTCTTGATGAACTTCTGGATGACCACCTTAACGGTGTCGTTCCAGGCGAGAGCGGTGGCCAGTGCGAAACCGGTGTTGATACCTTGTACCGAGGAGTTGTAGGTTTCGTCTATCATGGTGCGGGCGAGCGCAGTGCCATCGACAAGGATGGAGGGTTCGACGGGGGCGGGACGAGGAGCGGTCGCAACGACGGGAGTCTTGGGGGTGTTTTCGGGGATCATCATCATTGTATATTCTATATGTTTATAAAATAATTTCTCTAAAACCCGCAATTTCCTCACCGGTTTTATGATCGATACTGTACGGTACACCTCTAATGTTTTTACCGCTTGTAGCTTTCTTAAAGGCGTTATTCCCGTCCGGTTTATTCACATCGACGAACGTGTAAGACATTTTATGAGCCTCTAAATAATTAATCATTTTTACTGTATATCCACATCGCATAGACCCGTATACTGTAAAACGAGACCCTTCGCTCGCTTTCAGGACCTCCCCACTGCTACAGTGTGTATATAACGCGAAACATACGATGGCAATAATAACAATTGACACGATACTGTTTTTTCGAAACATGTATTATCATATACAGAAAAAAAAGAACTCGCGTACTAGTTTCGAAAAAAAAGTATCCAATGATCACATCAACATGAGTGTGTCCGGAGGTTCGGAACATCCTTCTCAAATCGAGTCTGACATGGAAGACCCCGACTTTGAGGAGGAGAGTCTTCACGCCGTATTAGAGACGTTCTTCTTAGAATCTAAAAAGAACCGTAATGTCGTCGATATTCTTTTGGAAATCAAGAGAAGTTTAGAGATGCATAACAAGATAATGGTAAAGATTCTGATGCATCTTCAGGGGTCTAGTTCTTCGTAAATAAACTCGTCCGGTATCAAAATGTCGGTATTTGGTTTCTTTTTGAATGTTTTTTTGGAACCATGTTCTATGCATATAAACGAATATTTACATTGGTACTCCTCGTCCGTATCTTCTGAGTCGATATCAGAATCTTGTGTGTAATAATCGGGCAATTTTTCATACGATACATACTTTGCGTATTTTCGGTTCATATTTTATTACACACAAATTACAAAAGGATGAAAAGGGCGATATTAGTTATAGTGTCTATCATCGTTTTGTATTATGTGTACGAACGCGCGACTCGTGTTGCGAACGACGACTCGTTAACGTACCACGAACGGCAAGTGTTCGGTGCGAGTCGTGTCGAACTTTCTAACGAAATTGAATGTGTAGGTCATGAGGATATATTAACGGACATAAGCGATGTTTTAAACTTATGGGAGCGGGACGATACGGAACGGGTCGGACTCTACGAACCACCCAAAGGCGTGCTATTATACGGTCCTCCAGGCACCGGGAAGACGACCCTTGTTAAGCAGTTGTGTAAGGATCACCGTGTGTCTACGTGTCTCCGTATCACACCCGATATGGTGGAAAACAAATACCAAGGCGAGAGCTTCAAGCTCCTCCGCGCGGTCTTCACGATGGCGAAGAAAATGCAACCGTGTTTGGTATTTTTCGACGAAATCGACGGTATTATGGCATATCGCAACGACCTGGACCAGTCGCATACAAATACCATGAAAACAATGTTTCTAAACGGGATGGACGAAATTGGGGTGTCTAAAGTTCTTGTCGTCGGTGCCACGAACCGTCCGGAAAGCTTGGACCTCGCGCTAATGAGGCGCATGGAGCTCAAATTCGAAATGGGGTTTCCTTCACAAGACGTAAAGGAAAGTTTCGTTGACACGTTTAAACATGTCGAAAGCGAAACTAAGACGTTCGTTTGTGAGCGTTTCCAATCTCTACACGATATAAAGGTCTTTCTAAAATACATCACACGTAGTAAAGTAAAGGATCTAGAGAGCGCCCATAACAAATTTAAATTGCAATTTAACATGTAAATGATAACGCTTGTTTTAAACACGGAAGAGACTGTCGAGCATACGCTCGTGGTTGATTACAGCACCGACCGCGATTGTGTAGTGTATCCGTTCAACGAATTGCTTGAAGCGAACAATACACAGGTACGTATTCGGTTCACACAGGCTGTTTCGGAGGCAACAATCGACGACCCTGAAGAAACGCTCGTCCTTCGAAACGTCATCTTATTTCAAGGATGGGTACGACAGACCGAGCAAACGGTATCCATGACACAACTACGCAACGTGATGATCGGGTACGGTGCAGGGGACGAGACCGTCGGAGGTCTTAATTGCTTCGTAGGAAACGACACGAATGTGTTGCGAGGACAAAGCAATATCATAATCGGCCACGACACTCGTTTGCTTTCGGGAACGAACAACATTATTATAGGTCATGGTGTTTCGTATGCTGACAAAAACGACACACTCGCTATCGGTTCTCTTATCGAAGGTGATTTTACGAACCCGAGTTTACGTATGAACGCGTCGGTGGAGGTAACGCACGCGCTGAATGTGGGGGGCGTTGTTAACATAAGCAGCGGCTCGATTACCGACGGTTTTCTGAGCGTCGCGCGTGGGAACCTCGACACCGGCAACGTGTCCGTCACGGGCGAGTCCATAAAGGCGCCGGCGTTTACCGACGGTTTTCTGAGCGTCGCGCGTGGGAACCTCGACACCGGCAACGTGTCCGTCACAAGCGAGTCCATAA
>Ga0115568_10001928_pt1 | contig 14695 bp, 13 predicted proteins | sample COGITO_mtgs_1204_FD_87296 | JGI IMG/M metagenome (GOLD analysis project Ga0115568, IMG submission 87296) | Pelagic marine microbial communities from North Sea - COGITO_mtgs_120426 | ecosystem: Environmental > Aquatic > Marine > Epipelagic | place: Germany:Helgoland, sampling site Kabeltonne...
AACTCTACGATAAGTTCAATAACTTCATCAACAAGTGGTGCCGTTTACCTAACGGATGCAGACACAACAAGTGTAAGCCGTATTTTTAGTGGAAGATTGTCTTACAGAAAAGGAGCAATGGTTTTACATATGTTGCGCAAGAAACTAGGAGATACTAACTTTTTTAGTGGAGTAAAGAACTATATCACTGATTCTAAATTAGCGTATGGTTATGCTAAAACTCCAGATTTAATCGCACATTTAGAAACTGCAAGTGGCACGGAATTAGATGAGTTTTTTAACGACTGGGTTTACAATCAAGGCTATCCAACTTATAATTTAGAATGGCATCAACCAGGATCGAGTAAAGTACATATTCAATTAAATCAAACACAAAGTCATAGTTCTGTTTCATTTTTTGAGGCCAATGTTCCTATTCGTTTAAATGGAACAAATGGAGAAATTTTAAATATTGATTTAAATAATAAAATTAATTTTGAAACATTTATAGAAAATGTAAATTTTACAGTGAGTTCTATTGAATTTGACCCAGATTATCATCTTATTTCGCGGAATAATAATGTAACGCTAAACATAAAAAATGATAATTTTATAGCAGAAAATATTTCTTTATTTCCCAACCCAATAAGCAATGTTTTAACTATTCAAACATCTAAAAACATCAAAATAAAAAATGTTGTTATTTTCAATGCTTTGGGTAAGAAAATCATTGAAACTAGAAATAGACAAATAAACGTGAATCAACTTAGTAAAGGCATTTACTTTATTACAATTTTTACTGTTTATGGGGACCTTCACAAAAAAATTATTAAAAATTAACTTTATAAATAAGTTTTTCTATTTTTACCGACATAAACAAATAATTCTTTGATTTCCATAACTACATCAAAAAACAAAAAAATCTATTTTGCTTCAGACCAACATTTTGGTGCTCCAACACCAGAAGCTAGTTTTCCTCGTGAAAAAAAATTTGTTGCTTGGTTAGATGAAGTAAAGAAAGATGCAGAGGTAATTTTTTTATTAGGTGATTTATTCGATTTTTGGTTCGAATATAAAACCGTTGTTCCAAAGGGTTTTGTGAGAGTACTTGGAAAATTAGCAGAAATCAAAGATTCTGGAATTCCTATTTATTTTTTTGTTGGGAATCATGATTTATGGATGGATAATTATTTTGAGAAGGAACTCAATATTCCTGTTTATCATGAGCCAAAAGAGTTTCTAATCAATAATAAAAAATTTCTTATCGGTCACGGTGACGGTTTAGGGCCTGGTGATTTTGGCTACAAAAGAATGAAAAAAGTTTTTACTTTTCCTTTGTTTAAATGGATGTTTAGATGGCTTCACCCAGATTTGGGAGTACGTTTAGGCCATTATATGTCTGTAAAAAACAAACTAATTTCTGGAGATGAGGATGCTAAATATTTAGGAGATGACAATGAGTGGTTAGTGCAATATTGTAAAGAAAAACTAACAAAAAAACACTACGATTATTTTGTATTTGGACATAGACACCTTCCTTTAGAAATAAAACTTCAAGAAAACAGTATGTATATTAATCTTGGCGATTGGATACAATATTTTACCTATGGTGAATTTAATGAATCTGAATTCAAACTGTTAAATGTTAACGATAATTCCTTTTAAAATAAGCTAAAACTTACGAAATCTTTAACCAACTTTTAACAAATATCAATATGTTAAAATTGTAGTTTTGTTTTTCGTAAAATAACACCTAACACAATATTACAATGGATGTAGATGTAAGAGCAATTAATGAGAAAATAGAAAGAGAAAGTGCCTTTATAGATATTCTTACTTTAGAAATGAATAAAGTAATTATTGGCCAAAAACAAATGATAGAATCTTTGTTAATTGGGTTGATTGGAAACGGGCACATTTTGTTAGAAGGAGTTCCTGGATTGGCAAAAACATTAGCAATTAACACACTATCTAAAGCAATAAATGCAAGTTTTAGTAGAGTTCAGTTTACACCAGATTTATTACCTGCAGATGTTGTTGGTACCATGGTTTATAATATGAAGGAAAATGACTTCATGATAAAAAAAGGACCCATTTTTGCAAACTTTGTTTTAGCAGATGAGATCAACAGAGCACCTGCAAAAGTGCAATCTGCTTTATTAGAAGCAATGCAAGAGCGTCAAATTACTATTGGCGACACTACTTTTAAGTTAGATGAACCTTTCTTGGTTATGGCAACTCAAAACCCGGTAGAACAAGAAGGAACTTATCCGTTACCAGAAGCGCAAGTAGATCGATTTATGTTAAAGGTTATTATCGATTACCCAAAATTACAAGACGAACAAATTGTGATGCGTCAGAATTTATCTGGCGGATTTGCAAAAGTAAATCCTGTAGTTTCTGTAGAAGAAATTTTAAGAGCAAGAGAAGTGGCTAATGAAGTTTACATGGATGAAAAAATTGAGAAATACATTCTTGATATTATCTTTGCAACCCGTTATCCTGAAAAATACAACTTACCACAATTAAAAGATTTAATAAGTTTTGGTGCTTCGCCTCGTGGAAGTATTAACCTTGCAAAAGCTGCAAAATGTTATGCATTTATCAAAAGAAGAGGTTATGTAATACCAGAAGATGTTAGAGCTGTTGTTTTTGATATTTTACGACATAGAATTGGAGTTACCTATGAAGCAGAAGCAGAAAATGTAACTTCTGTTGACATCATCAATTCAATTATCAATGAAATTGAAGTCCCATAAAATGTGTAATTGTGTAAAATTAGACAAAAAGAATACAATTACACTCTCAAACAATAAAACAGTACGCATTGAATACCAAGGAAATACTTAAAAAAGTTCGTAAAATAGAAATTAAGACAAAACGTTTGTCTAATGATATTTTTGGTGGTGAGTATCACTCATCATTCAAAGGACGTGGTATGACTTTTTCTGAAGTAAGACAGTATCAATATGGCGATGATGTAAGAGCCATTGATTGGAATGTTACCGCTCGTTACAATGAACCTTATATAAAGGTTTTTGAGGAAGAGCGCGAATTAACAATGATGCTTTTGGTAGATGTTTCTGGTTCGGAATTATTTGGTACATCAACTCAATTTAAAAAAGACACCGTTACAGAAATTGCGGCAACATTAGCCTTTTCGGCAACTCAGAATAATGATAAAGTTGGTTTAATTTTATTTTCTGATGATATAGAGCTGTTTATTCCTCCTAAGAAAGGGAAAAGTCACGTTTTAAGAATCATTAGAGAACTCATCGAATTTAAGCCAAAAAGTAAGAAAACAAATATTGCTGCTGCATTAAAATTTTTATCTAGCGTGATGAAAAAACGAGCAATTGTTTTTATGTTATCTGATTTTATGGATGAGGATTATGAAAAAACATTAAAGATTGCAGCAAAGAAGCACGATTTAACAGGCATTCGAGTTTATGACAAATATGATGAAGAAATTCCAAATTTAGGAATGGTACCAATGTTAGATTCAGAAACTGGTGATGTTCGGTTAATAAATACAGCGTCGAAATCTGTAAGGTCAAGCTATAAATTAAATGCTTTACGTTTAGCAGATTATTACATTAACATGTTTAAAAGAAGCGGTGCAGGTAGTGTTACCACAAGAGTAGATGAAAACTACGTGAAAAAATTATTAGGTTACTTTAAACACAAAGGAAGATAGTAACTCCGTTACTTTTAAAAATGAAAAAACAAATACTCTACATACTATTATTAGTTTCAACGATAAGTTTTGCACAAAAACCTATGGTTAAAGCAGAAATTGATACCATAAATATTAGAATTGGTGAGCAATTCAAGTTAAAAATCTCTATCGATGAAACTCAGAATGTTATTATTCCTAAATTAAAGCTAAAAGGCCTAGAGGTAATAGATTCAACAAAAACAGATACCGTAAAAAACAGTCTAATTAGAAAGTATATTTTAACAGGTTTTGATAGCGGTGCTTTTTACATTCCACAACAACAAATATTTGTAAAAAACCAAGCTTTTTTAACAGATTCTTTATTGGTAAATGTAGCTACAATAGCTATTGACACTACAAAAGTAAAAAAATTTCCTATTAAATCTATTAAAAGTGAACCTTATGTTTTTGATGATTTTAGAATTTACATTTATATCCTTTTAGCTGCTTTGGCAATAATAGGTTTCTGGATTTATTGGTTTGTTATCAGAAAAAAGAAAGAAGAATTAGAAGAAGATACGTATAGCGCTTTACCTCCTTATGAAGAAGCTATCTTTAAACTGAATGAATTAGATGAAAAATTATTGTGGCAGAACAATAAAGTAAAAGAATATTACAGTGAATTAACTGAAATTGTGCGTGGCTACATTGAGCGAGAATTAAAAGTTCCTGCATTAGAAAAAACGACTGATGAAGTATTAGATATGCTAAAAGAGTTTAAAAATGCAGAAACAATTCTGACTTCCGAAGATACTATTACGAAGTTAAGAGATTTGTTACGTGAAGCAGATTTGGTCAAGTTTGCAAAATCTAAACCGTTAGCTCTAGAAATAGAAGAAGACAGAAAAGATGCTCAAGATATTGTGAGTGATTTAAAACCTAAACCAATTATTGAAGAAGATGATGAATTGGAATAATTTTGAATTTAATAATCCTGGATTTTTGTGGCTACTCATAATAATTCCATTAGTTGCAGTTTGGTACTTTATGATGCGTAAAAAAGAGGCTGCAAACTTAAGAATACCTAGTTTAAAAGGTTTTAAACCAGATACGCTTTTATCAAAATTAAAACCTGTTTTATACCTCTTACGAATTGCAGCATTAGCACTAATAATCATTGCCTTGGCAAGACCTAGAAATGTCTCTGTAAGCAGAAAAATAAAATCAAATAAAGGAATAGATATTGTTATGGCTATTGATGTTTCTGCGAGTATGTTAGCGAGAGATTTAAAGCCCAACAGATTAGAGGCGTTAAAAAAAGTTGCTGTAGATTTTGTTGACAGAAGACCAAATGACAGAATAGGAATTGTTGTTTACGCAGGAGAAAGTTTTACACAAACACCTATAACAAGTGATAAAGGAATTGTAAAACGCACTATCTCTGAATTAAAATGGGGACAATTAGAAGGGGGAACTGCCATAGGAATGGGATTAGGTTCTTCAGTAAACAGATTAAAAGAAAGTACCGCAAAAAGTAAAGTAATTATTTTATTAACTGATGGAGTGAATAATTCAGGAAATATAGATCCCAGAACTGCTACTGAATTGGCAAAAGAATTAGGTATAAAAACCTACACAATAGGAATTGGAACAAATGGAATGGCAGATTTTCCTTACAGTAGAGACCCTAGAACTGGAAAGTTACAGTTTAGAAAACAACAGGTTGAAATAGATGAAGATTTGTTGAAAGAAATTGCCAAAGAAACAGAAGGAAAATACTTTAGAGCAACAAATAATAAATCATTAAAAAAGATTTATGATGAAATTGACAAACTTGAAAAAACAAAAATAGAAGAATTCAAATATTACAATTATCAAGAAAAATATAGGTTTTTTGTTTTCTTGGGGTTAAGCTTTTTATTATTAGAATTTATTTTAAGAAACACATTATTTAAGAGTTTTATATAAACATGTACAAAATAGAAGAACCAATTTACTTTTCCCTACTTATAATCATTCCAGTAATGATTGTTTTCTTTTTGTTGGTTTTATGGTGGAAAAAAAGAACACAACGTAAGTTTTCGGATTTAAATTTACTAAAAAAATTAGCTCCTAATTATTCAACCTTTAAACCAGTTTTAAAGTTGGTGATTTTACTTTTAGGAATCACTTTTTTAGTTATTTCTTTAGTAAATCCCAAAATGGGAACTAAACTGAAAACAGTAAAAAGAGAAGGAGTAGATATTGTATTTGCATTAGATGTTTCTAAAAGTATGTTGGCAGAAGACATTGCCCCTAACCGATTAGAAAAAGCAAAACAGATTATATCTAAAACCATTGATAGATTAGGTTCAGATAGAGTCGGAATAATAATTTACGCAGGTAATTCGTATCCACTTTTACCAATAACAACAGATCATGCAGCAGCAAATATGTTTTTGCAAAATGCAAACCCAGATATGGTTTCTAGCCAAGGAACAGATATTAATGGAGCGCTAGAATTAGCAAAAACGTATTATAACAATGATGAACAAACAAATCGTTTTTTAATTATTATTTCTGATGGTGAAGATCATCAAGAAGAAACAAAACAAGTAGCGCAAAATTTAGCAAACGAAGGTGTAAAGATTTATACTATCGGTGTTGGTTTAGAAACAGGTAGCCCAATTCCTATGCGTGTAAATGGCTCTATGATTGGGTACAAAAAAGACAGAAAAGGAGAAACTGTACTAACCAAACGAATGCCAGAAGTTTTACAAGGTATTGCAGATGCTGCTAATGGAAAATATATAGACGGCAATGTTACAGAAAAACCTGTAAAAGTGATTGCCGAAATTATAGCAAATGCAGAAAAAAATGAATTTGAAACAAAACAATTCTCTGATTATAAAGACCAATTTCAATGGTTTTTAGTCATTGGATTGTTCTTTATAATCGTTGATGTATTTTTATTTGAAAAGAAAACAAAATGGTTAACAAAGGTCGATTTGTTTAATGAAGAAAAAGTAAAGAAGTAACATGAAGAACATACAATACATCCTTTTATTAATCTTGATGCTATTTTCATCCAAAGAAATTTTAGCACAAAAAGATTCTATTGCTTTGCAACGGAAAGCGAGAAAGTTATTGCGAGAAGGAAATGAGTTATACAATAAAAAACAGTACACAGATGCTTCAGTTGCTTATCAGAAATCATTAGGACAAAATACCAAATACGGCAAAGCATCATATAATCTAGGAAATGCCTTGTATCAAAACAAAAACTACAAAGAAGCTGTTCCCCAATATGAATTAACAGCACAAACTGCAAAAGATAAATTTACGAAGGCCGAAGCTTATCATAACATTGGTAACGCTATGATGGAGCAAAAACAATATCAACCAGCTGTTGATGCTTATAAAAATTCTTTAAGAAATAATCCTAATGACGATGAAACTCGTTATAATTTAGCCGTTGCTCAAAAATTATTAGACAAAGAAAAACAGGATAATAAGGACAACAAAGATAACAAGGATAACAAGGATAACAAGGATAAAGACGACAAAAACAAAGACAAAAATAAAGATAAGAAGGACGGAGACGATAAGGACAAAAAGAATAAAGACAAAGATAAAAAAGACCAAGACAAGGAAGATAAGGGCGAGAAAAACAAGGATAAAGATTCTAAAAATAACGAGAATAAAGACAAATCAAAACCTAAGCCACAACAAGGAAAAATGACTCCTCAACAAATTAAACAACTTTTAGAAAGTTTAAATAATGAAGAGAAAAAAACCCAAAAGAAAATGAATGCTCAAAAAGCAAAAGGTAAAAAAATAAAACAAGAAAAAGATTGGTAGATTAGCAATATCTTAGAAAATGAAGATGAAGTTGAAATTTTACATAACAACATTTATAAGTTTACTTACCCTTGTAACAGCTGCTCAAGATGCAAGTTTAATAGCAAAAGTGAGTAAAAATAAGTTGGGTTTAAACCAACGTTTAAAAATAGAGTTCTCAATAAACAAACAAGGCAGCGATCAATTTACTCCTCCTAAATTTACAAATTTTAAAGTAGTTGGTGGTCCAAGCCAATCAGTTAGCCAATCCTGGGTTAATGGAAAGGTTAGCTTTTCTCAATCTTACACATACATTATTCAACCAAAAAGAAAAGGTGAGATAACTATTGGAACCGCTAGTGTTAAAATAGGTGGAAAATATATAAGATCTAAACCAATAAAAATTATTGTTTTAGACGCTGTAGAAATTCCCAAAAACCCTAATGACCCAAATTACATAGCCCAACAAAACATACATTTAGTTGCAGAAATCTCTAAAACTAGACCTTATGTAGGTGAAGGTGTTTATGTAGAATACAGATTATATGTAAGTGAAAATGTTAGTGTTTATAATTACGGCGTAACAGAGGCTCCGAAATATAACGGTTTTTGGAATCAAGAAATAAAAATAAAAGGACAATCTCCTGTTAAAATAGGCAAGTATAATGGAGAAGATTATCGATATATTGTACTTCAGAAAGCTTTATTAATCCCTACAAAAACAGGTAAACTTACAATAGATCCGATGAAAATGGAGATTGTTATTGGAGTTCCTACAGGAAGATCAGATTTTTTTGGCAATGTAATTACCAGAAATGTTAGAAAAGAATTTGCTTCTGCAAAAAAAATCATTAGACCTAATAGTCTTCCTTTAGAAGGAAAACCAGCAAACTTTAGCGGTGCAGTGGGTGCTTTTAACTTTAATGTTGCCATTAGCAAAGAAATTTTAAAGGCAAATGAAAGTTCACAAATAAAAGTTGCTATTTCTGGAAAAGGAAACCTGAAGCTATTTGAATTGCCTGAAGTTATAACTCCTACTGAACTAGAAAAATATCAACCAGAAAGAAACGAAAGAGTACGGGTAAATTCAACTGGAATTTCAGGATCGGTATCAGATTTATATACTATTGTTCCTCAATACAAAGGAAAGTATAAAATACCCAATGTTTCTTTCTCATACTTTAATCCGAAAGAAAAAAAATATCACACAATTGTTACTGACGATTTATTTGTTGATGTTTTAGAGGGAAAAGAATTAAAACCAGTTGTAGATACAAATTCGATAAGAAAGCAAAATGTTACTTCTACGGGGAATAATTTTAGATATATTCAAACTAAAACCAATTTAGAAGTTGTTGATACGAGCGATTTTTTTAAATCGAACTTGTTTTATATTTTATTATTGCTGCCCCTAATCGCTATACCGATTGGCATTATTATCGCCAAAAATAATCAAAAAAGAAACAATGATCTTGTTGGAAACAAGCAAAGAAAAGCAGAAAAATTAGCCAGGAAATATCTATCTGAAGCTAAGAAGAAACTGGGGGAAAAAGAACCTTTCTACGAAGCTTTAGAGCGTGCACTACACAATTACTTAAAAGCTAAGTTAGGTATTGAAACTACAGATATCAGTAAAGAAAAAATTACTGGAATTTTAAAAAATAAATCCATTGAGACAACAACTATTCATCAATTTATCGAAGTCTTAGAACATTCTGATATGGCCCGTTATTCGCAAATAACAACTACAGAAATGGAAGCCGAATTTGAGAGAGCGAAACAAGTTATTGTTGAATTAGATAAACAATTATAAAAATGCCCACAGTGGGATTAAGTAAAATAATTTACTCAAAAATGAAAAGAATATTATTTTTATTATTGATCACTACGAACTTAGTTAACGCGCAAAATTTAGATAGCTTATTTGTTAATGCCAACAACTTGTATAAAGCGGGAAATTTCGAAGGCGCCATAAAAGAATATGAAACAATAGAATCTAATAAATTAGTATCTGTAGAATTGTATTATAATTTAGGAAATTCGTATTACAAACTAAACAAAGTTGGTCCTTCTATTTATTATTATGAAAAAGCGCTTCACTTAGATCCTTCCAATGAAGATGTAAAAAATAATTTGGTATTTGCAAAACGATTAGCATTAGATAATATTGAAGAGTTACCAAAAACTGTTTTTCAAAAACTTAATAAAAATTATTTACAAAAACTATCTTATAATCAATGGGCTATTGTTGTAATTACCTTTTCTGTATTGGGTAGTTTATTCTTTTTATTATTCTATTTTGCTGAAATTCCATCTAAAAAACGATTTTATTTTGTTTCAAGTATTTTGAGTTTTATATTATTATTAGCGTCCTTATTTATAAGTTATAATCAATACAATACATCTAAAACAAATAATCTAGCAATTGTCTTTGCTGAAGAAACTGAAATTAGAAATGCACCTACATTAAATTCAGAAATAGTTTTCAAATTACACGAAGGAACTAAAGTTATTGTTTTGGATGCTGTAGACAATTGGAAAAAAGTTAAAATTAAAGATGGAAAATTAGGATGGATAATTGCCGAAGACATAAAGATATTATCTAATTTTTAATTTTTAATTAACAACTATTTCGAAAACCTTTATTAATTTAGCGAAAAATCAAATAATTGAGAGTTAAAATTGCATTTTTATTTACCCTTATGTTTTCAATTACCCTAATTACTCCAACAGTAATTAGTATTTTTGATAACGGGAATGATGTTACTTTTTTTCTAGACATGAGTGAAGAAGAAGAAAATCAAGGTAAGGAAAGTAATGAAGCTGCAAAAGATTTAGAAATAAAAATTTACCCCACAGAACAATTTGGTGCTTTATTGCTAAACGTAATTCAAAAAAAGAAAAATGTAAGTTTTCAATCCAAAACATACACTTCACAATATCCCAAAAACACCACTCCTCCTCCAAAAATTTTTTCATAACAACCCGTTTACAAAAACTAATTCACAAATTTTTTAAATTCAAAAATTCTCTAAAATAATATTATTTAGAGATAAAATTTTATATCTATGTTTAAATATATTAAAAACGACTTACCTGCAAGTGTTGTGGTGTTTTTCGTAGCATTACCTTTATGTTTAGGAATTGCATTAGCAAGTGGCGCACCATTATTTTCTGGACTAATTTCGGGTATAATTGGTGGTACTATCGTTGGAGCTTTAAGTGGCTCAAAAATTGGAGTTAGTGGACCAGCAGCTGGTTTAGCAGCTATTGTTTTAGTTGCAATTCAAAATTTAGGGTTTGAGAACTTTTTAGTAGCTGTTGTTTTAGCAGGTATCTTTCAGATTCTTTTAGGGGTTTTAAAAGCAGGAGTTATTGGTTATTATTTCCCTTCTTCAGTAATTAAAGGGATGTTAACTGGTATTGGTATTATTATTTTTCTAAAGCAAATTCCTTTCTTCTTCGGACACCTTGACGCTAAGTCTAAAGGGTTTGGTTTAATTGATTTCTTAGGAAGTTTAGAAAAAATTGAGACCTCATCAATAATAATTGGCGTCATAGGATTGGTTATTCTAATTTTGTGGGATACCGTTTTATCTAAAAAAGGAAAGTTTTTCCAAGTAATTCAAGGGCCAATAGTAGCTGTAGCAATTGGAATTGTGTATTACTTTTTTACGAAAGATAGCTCATATACCATAGCGGGTCAAAACTTAGTAAATGTTCCAACCCCATCTAATTCTGATGAGTTTTTTGCTCAGTTTGTGTTTCCTAATTTTAATGCCATTACAAATCCTGAAATTTTAATTACAGCTTTTACTATTGGTTTGGTTGCTAGTTTGGAAACCTTATTGTGTGTAGAAGCTACGGATAAGCTTGATCCTCATAATAATGTAACGCCAACTAATAGAGAGCTTTTTGCGCAAGGAGCAGGTAACATTGTGTCCGGTTTAATAGGGGGATTGCCTATTACACAAGTTATTGTAAGAAGTTCTGCAAATATTAACTCTGGTGGTAGAACAAAAACTTCTGCAATAGTGCACGGGCTCTTGTTGTTAATTTCGGTGATGTTAATTCCAACCTTGCTTAATAATATACCTCTTTCAGTTTTAGCTTCAATTTTATTAATTGTTGGGTATAAATTGGCAAAGCCATCTACATTTAAAACCATGTTTAAATTAGGTTGGAAACAATCTATCCCTTTTTTCGCTACAGTTGTACCTATGGTTGTAACAGGTAATTTATTGTTAGGAATAGGAATTGGTTTGGCAGTTGGAATTGTTGTAATTCTTATCAAAAGTTTCCAAAACTCTCATTTCTTACATAAAGAAGATAAAAGTAATGGTCAACAAAAAATGAAAATGACGTTAGCAGAAGAGGTTACTTTCTTTAATAAAGGAGCTATTTTAAAAGAATTAGATGCATTACCAGAAGATTCATATTTAGAGCTAGATGTAAGAAAAACGAGATATCTTGATAATGATATTATAGAAATTTTAGAAGATTTTGCTTTAAAAGCAAAAGAAAGGAATATAGATATAAAAATAATATCTGAAAGAGGAAATATAGAGAATCCTCCGAGTTATATTGAGTTTTTCAAACTTAGACCGAAAACAGCATAATAAGCCTGAAATATCGATTAATCACAATTATAAAAACCAATCATTAATCAGATTGGTTTTTTTATAAAATTATTAATATTAAATTGTGCTTCACAATATTAATACTTTTAAAATTTATGAAAAATTTATTTTCAAATATAAAAGGAGATGTTTTTGGAGGAATTACAGCCGGAATTGTAGCATTACCCCTAGCTTTAGCGTTTGGTGTTAGCTCGGGTTTAGGGCCAAGTGCTGGTTTATACGGTGCTATTTTTATTGCGTTTTTTGCGGCATTGTTTGGAGGTACAGATACACAAATTTCTGGGCCAACAGCACCAATGACAGCTGTAAGTATGGTGGTCATAGCAAGTATTATTGCCACAAATGAAGGTAATGTTGAAAAAGCCTTACCAATTATATTAACTGTATTTTTATTAGCTGGTCTAATTCAAATTGGATTAGGTATACTGGGATTCGGAAAATACATAAGATACATTCCTTATCCTGTAGTTTCTGGTTTTATGACAGCAATTGGTGTTATTATTTTAGTGACTCAAATTCTACCTTCTGTAGGTTATTATGCAAAAAAAGATTCACAATTTGTAGAAAAATTTAAGCCACAAGCAGAAGAAATTATCTTAGAAAACATTTTAAAAGATGAAGCTGATGAAGGAATTTTAGTTCTTGAAGACTTTAGAGAAACTGTAAAAAGAGCAGAAGTAATTACTCAAGCAGATATTTTAAAAGAAAGTAAAACATTAGCGGGTAAAGAGGCTTCCGGAGTTTTAGGAACCTTTAAAGTTTTACCAAGAGCATTAAAAAATATCAGCTGGCTAGAATTAATACTTGCATTAGGAACAATTTTTATTATTTATGGGTTTAAGCGAATAACAACGGCAGTTCCAAGTACTTTGGTTGCTTTATTAGTAATGACAGGAATTGCATCAGGCTTTGGCTTAAATTATTATCCAATTGAAAAAATTCCAAGTGGGTTTCCAATACCAAATATGGAAATATTCACAAGTTTTAGTTTAGGAAGTTTAGCGCCTTATGCTTTTACAGCATTAACCTTAGCTTTATTAGGGGCTATTGATTCTTTGTTAACCTCAATAGTTGCAGATAATATGACTAAAACAAAACACAAACCAAATAAAGAATTAATTGGACAAGGAATCGGTAACAGTATAGCCGCATTTTTTGGAGGAATTCCAGGTGCAGGGGCAACAATTAGAACTGTTGTAAATATTAATTCTGGAGGGAAAACTAAATTATCTGGTATGATAGCAGGTATTATGTTACTCTTTATTTTATTAGGATTGGGTCCTATCGCTTCTAAAATTCCTGCAGCAGTTTTAGCAGGAATTTTAATTACTGTAGGTATTGGAGTTATGGATTATAAAGGATTAAAAGCTATACCTAATTTACCTAAGGATGCTAAAATAGGTCCATTTAAAATAAGTTCTGAAGTAATTATTATGTTAGTTGTATTAATTCTTTCTACTTTTTGGAACTTAGTATATGCCGTTGGTATCGGTTTAGTAATTGCTTCTCTAATGTTTATGAAAAAAATTGGAGACTTAACTGCAGAGTATTCTGATATAAAATCCTTAAAAGAAGAACCTTGGGCAGATGAAAAAGATTTTCCAACTAATTTAAGTGAAGAAGTATTTATTAAACATATTAAAGGTCCTCTGTTTTTTGGTTCAACAAGTGATTTTCAAGCTCTTGTAAAACAAATACCGGATATAGCTACCAGTGTAGTTATACGTTTAGATAGAATGCAATATATGGATCAATCTGGGTTGTATGCAATGGAAGATATGCTTCAAACTATGCAATCTAAAAATATAAAAGTCCTCTTTGTAGGATTATTAGATCAACCTCGCTATATGATGGAACGAATTGAAATCATTCCTAATGTAATTTCTGAAGATGCTATTTTTAGCTCTTTTGATGACTGTTTAAGTTGGGTTAAAAAAAATATAAAAGACAATAATTAAAAAATAAAAAATGAGAAATACAGTAATAACAAAAGAAGTACAAGGTAAATTAACTCCACAAGGAGTTTTAGAAGATTTATTAGAAGGAAATGAAAAATATATTAAAAACAATTTAACATCTGTAGATTATAATGCATTAGTACAACAAACAATTTCAGGACAGTTTCCAAAAGCCGTTGTATTATCATGTATAGACTCTAGAGTTCCGGTTGAACAAGTTTTTAACCAATCTGTAGGTGATATTTTTGTTGCCCGTGTAGCTGGGAATTTTGAAAATATAGATATTCTAGGAAGTATGGAATATTCTTGTAAAGTAGCAGGGAGTAAATTAGTATTAGTTCTTGGTCACGAAAGTTGCGGAGCCGTAAAAGCTGCCTGTGACGGAGTTGAACTTGGAAATATTACTGCAATGTTAGATAAAATTTTACCTGCCGTTAAACAATCTTCTGAAGAGGTTGAAGGAGAAACAAACTCGTCTAACAGTCAATTTGTAGCTAAAACAGTAGAAAATAATGTAAAATTAACTATTGAAAGAATTAGAGAAAAAAGTCCTATACTAAAAGAAATGGAAGATAATGGAGAAATTAGTATCGTTGGAGGTGTTTACTCCCTTCAAACTGGAAAAGTAAATATGTTATAAA
>Ga0115568_10001932_pt1 | contig 14681 bp, 12 predicted proteins | sample COGITO_mtgs_1204_FD_87296 | JGI IMG/M metagenome (GOLD analysis project Ga0115568, IMG submission 87296) | Pelagic marine microbial communities from North Sea - COGITO_mtgs_120426 | ecosystem: Environmental > Aquatic > Marine > Epipelagic | place: Germany:Helgoland, sampling site Kabeltonne...
CCTTCAGATCGTCTTGGTCGCTCTGGTTGTCTTCGTCGTTCTGGTTGTCTTCGTCGTTCTGGTTGTCTTCGTCGTTCTGGTTGTCTTGGTCGCTCTGACAGTCCTGATCGTCCTTGTGCAGGAGCGCTACTTGCCGCTGCACGCAATGTCTGATTAGTAGATCCTCTTCTTGCGACTTCATTTTGAGATCTACTCGAATAATATACGGCTGGTCACTTTCGGCGTCGTTCTCCTCGCAGGCGACAACGGTGCCATATGCCTCAATTTTAATGCTAGAGGGCTTCAAAGCTAGTAACAAAGCGAGCTTGCTATCCTTCGCAACCTGCTCCTCACAAGAAAAGGCTATTCCGCAGCCACTCAAGGAAACCTCTACCTCTTTGTAACTATGATCATAAAGCGAAGATTCATTGTCGTCTGGATCAATGCCAACATGTGCAGCTAGGATGTCGACCTTACGATTAAGAATACTCAGGGCCTTTGCCAGCTTGGCATCCCCGTTCCAGATTGCATTGATCAAGGTGCCAAATTCCTCATCACTGGCTTGCAGCAATTGTGCTGCAGTCGGTGCCTGATTCGACAACCTCTGCTCCTCAATGACATCCTTAACAACACTGAATGACAGATCTATAACATCAATTATTCTAAAATAACGCCGTCTTTCCGTATTCATAGCAGTCCTAAATTCTTGATAGCAAATCGGCTTCTTCAATACCTAGAGTATCTAGCAAGTCTTGAGCAGGGCCATCCAACTCTCTTAGCTCGGCTGATGTTGCCTCGTCCACCCCCTGGCGTATCACTATTTCAACGCGACGATTCTGCGAACGCCCATCGGGGGTCTCATTAGATGCATAGGGCTTGCTATCCGCATAGCCGACGATCTGAAATCGTGAATCGTCGATAACATCATCCTTGAGTAACTCATACCCCACAGTCAGCGCTCGCTGCGAGGACAAGTGCCAGTTCGATGATAATGACTCGGTAGAGATTGGTACATCATCAGTATGGCCCTCAACAGAAATCTGACCCTCAACATCTGAAAGCACATTTCTTAATTTTTCCAGCACATCAATAAAATCTTCATTGAGACTGGAAGAGCCAGAGCCAAAAGATCCGCGCTCCCTAATTCGTATGGTGATCGATCTAAACTCAGACTCGATGTCGATCATGTCGTCGGCAATTTCTTTTCCCAAGACTTCCGCAAGCGCCTGAGCATCGGCTTCAGTGTCAGCCCGCATGCTTATTAGTTTACTGATCAGTAATTCGCGAGCGGCCTCCTCGTCGGCATCGAAAGACCCGAGCGCTTCGCCTTCCTCAGATTGCCTAACCTCCAGAGTCATCTGCAAGTTATCAACGGTCTGCTGTTGCACAACATTTTCAACAGTAGGATCCGGTCGCCCGGATGAAAATTCCTGCGCGATAATGGAAGTCCCCAGAGGGATACCTGATGCGGGTATCTCACTTTGCACACCAAAAGCATGACGCATGGAACCTGCTACCTGCTTATACTTGATCACATCCATTTCAGAAAAAGACAACAATAAAACAAAAAAGCACAACAACAAGGTCATGAGGTCAGCAAATGACGCCATCCACCCTGGTATCCTTGGTGCAGGATCCTGTTCATCTTCGTCAGACATAATTACCTACTCATGGGGCTGCGGCTGCGGCTGTGTCCGCTTTCTGCTCTACAGGCTTATCAGCCAAATCACGTTTATTGGGTATTACATAAAGCTTTAAGAGCGACTCAAGTATTCTTGGGTGCTGCCCCTCTTGAATAGCCAGCACTCCATCCAAACAAATCGAATTGATCTTGCTCTCTTCAACGCGTCTCAAGGTGAGTTTGTCAGCAAGCGGGATAAAAACCATGTTGGCCAATATCGCACCATACAGTGTTGTCAACAACGCTACAGCCATCGCTGGCCCGATGGTATTTGGGTCATCCATTGTAGAGAGCATTTGCACCAAGCCTATCAGGGTACCAATCATGCCCATGGCTGGCGCCACATCACCGGCTGCCCTAAAAACCAAGGCGCCCCATTTATGGCGCTCGTTAATTTCCTGCATATCCTTGGATAGCATCTGCCTAGTATCTTCACTGCTATTGCCATCAATCAGCATGGTGATACCAGTTTTCAGAAACTTATTTTCAACTTCTATTTTCTCAAGCGCCAGAACTCCCTCTTTTCGAGCTAGGGTTGCCATTTCGATAATTTTTGGAATGATTGATTCTGGTTTTGGTGTTTTAGATTTGAAAGCATTCCCGGCGACACGAAAAGCTCCAATAAACTGAAGCACACTAAACTTGACCAGAACAACCATCAAGGTGCCACCAAAAACGATGAGGATTGAGGGCGGATTATAAAAATACCCTGGATCGCCGTCGCCAATGAATATGGCCACGAGAATAATGGATAGCGCGCCAAGTAAGCCAAGTAGAGTTGCTAAATCCATTTTTTTGAAACCTTCCATGCTGCTGCTGAGAATAGAATTTTTTAGCCCTAATTATCCCTTGAGATACAACTAAAGGCCAAATCAATAGCCAGGCGCCTATTGCCGATGGTAGAAGTTAGCAAATTATCCTCTCAATTAGTAGTAACGACTTTAACATAGCTCATTGACCGGACAGGATAATTTCTTTATTTTCAAGGCAGGGCTCGAAGGATCTAGCTAGTCATTAGAAAGCAGCCATAGACTAGCGTGAACCGCCTCACTTAGCGGCCTAAAAGCGCAATCATCGGCTCTGCAAACGGCGGCCTTTGCGCTGGCATGGAGTCGCTTTGGCTAGGATCATGAATACCCTACCAAGGACTGAGCAAATTAAAGCCCGTCAGGCTATAATTGACTGCGATTTCTCAAATTAACACCAACCGTTAAGAGTAATCTAAACGAACGCTTAAGGTAAAAGAGACAAAGAGGTCACCCAAGTGAAAAAAATACTCATCATAGGCATACCAGTTCTGATTTTGGCTTTGGCAGCAGGCGCCTATTTTCTGGGTTTTTTTAGTGCCGATGAAGCGCTAGTTGATGGCGAAGAAGGCCTATCTTTAGAAACGGCGCGACCCCCTCTTTTTCATAAATTGCCACCACTGGTTGTCAGCTCTACTTACAATGGCAGGTTGCGCTATCTTCAGGTAACTCTGTCGGTGCTAACCAGAGATGAAGACACGTTAGAGCAATTGAAACTGAACACGCCTCTGATTCAGAATGCGTTGATTATTTTGCTAGGTTCCTATGATTTTGCCGCCTTGGAAAGCCAGGAAGGCAAAGAAGAGCTACGCAAAACGTCTGAAAGTGAAATAGTTGGTTTATTTCCTAATGAGGAAATAGAGTCAGTGCTATTTACCGGCTTTGTCATCCAGTAATAAACACATTACCGAGAATCAGACTTGACCTTGAAGCAGCCCTAGGACAGGCAATCTTAAGGCTCGGCACTTCGAAACTGCCTGATAGTTGCCTGTATATCCGCGAACGGACGAACCCAGGGCTCTCCTGATGTTAAAGACGGCGCAAAACTTTCCAGGCCTGTGGCAGCTAGCTGGAGGCTAGGATAGTCTCCTACGATAACGACAAACCACGCCTTGTCCCGGTACCGAGTTTCAATATAACCCGCAAGCTCGATGTCGTTGAAGTTGCCCAGAAACTCTCTAACTCTGGATTCCGAGCTGGAACCCAACACTTGAATAGTGAAGTTGCTGGGTGCCCTAGCCAGCAGTTCGACTTCAAAACCTGACAAGCCATCCAGAGAAGGCTGTGGAGCATCACTGGCGGTTTTCTCCGGTTCAGCACTACTTTGAGCCGCGCTACTATCTTGCTCCGCAGTAGCAGAAAGATCTTGATCCAGGCTTTGTTTCACCACAACTGCCGAATCGGTTTGAATGAGCGAGGCGGCTTCATCGACCCTGGCTACTGCTGTGCTTACTGCTTCGCTTGGAATTTCTGACAAGACCAACAGAGCATCCGCTGTCTGAGCCACCAACTCAGGCTGCTGTTCAGCCTCCAATTCAGAATCTGGTTTGTTTGCTAGCTCCGAGCTAGGCAGGTCTAGAGCCTCATTGACACTGCTTGCAGCAACCGATTCAAGCAGCTCATCCTGTGCTGCCGGCTCGTCAGGATTGCTGTCATCGGCCCCTGCAAGTTCATCTGCAGCGCTAGGGGCAGCGATTTCAGGCGTTGTCATCGTCTGTGGTGACGGCGCTGGCGTTATTGACACTGCTGAGTTTGACTCATCGATGCTATTCGCTTCACCAAAAATACCCATATACCAAACTATTCCGGTAACTAAACCCGCCAATAACACCATCCCCGCCACCCTAAATACAGGCGACTGATCGTTACCCGCCTTCGCGTTCACAACTTTCTGCCTATCCTCAAGTTCCTCAACCTGACCCGGCACAGCAGTGATTCCTTCAAGCGCCTTATCAAGGTCCACCTGATCAAGCGCATCTCCATCTTCTTCGCGAGCCTTGACGACAAGGAAGGCTATCAGCGCCTTGGATGCCAAGGTATCGATTGCACCGGGCACGCCTGTAGCCTCGACGATCACATCCTTAATTGGCCCTGAATCAAGTAACTCAGAATCCCGATGCCATCCTGCCTTTTCGAGCTTCAATAGGAGGTAACTTCGAATCTGATCCCGATCCAGCTTCGCCAACTGTAGATAATTTACCCCGCCGGCTTGGGCGGCCGGCTGGGAATCCGCAATCATCGCCTTTAACACAGGCTCACCGAATACAATGGTATGCACCGCAGAATCTGGGCATGACTGATTCAGCTTTCTCAGGGCATCTAGCTGACTTTCCGTCAATTGCTCGGCGTCATCGATCATCAAGACCAACACTCTAGCCTCCGTCTCGAGAGTCCTGACGAAGCCTGCAATAGCACTTAAAGGGGATGCAGTGTCTGCATCGATTTGCAGAGCCAGCCGGTCTGCGACAATTTTTAAAAGACACTCGTCAACGGATAGCGCCGGCGCCCTTAGATGAACGCAAATAGCTTCTTCACCAAAGCTTGCTTCCAGGGCATCGGCGAGCATAGTTTTACCTGCCCCTAGAGGACCGTAAATAGCAGTTATACCGTTACTGTATAACGAAGACTCCAGCACATTCTCGAGAATATCGCGGCGATCAGCAATATCCAGAAAAGGTTTCGAATCCACCCCTGGAGCGAAAGGGTCGTGGCTCAGATTTAGTTGCTCAATATAGTTAGGCATGTCTTCCTTTATCGCCCTAGCCAGAATTCAGTCTTATTCGTGGATGGGACTGTGCTGCGTGGGCTAACAAAAATGTGCGCGTTCGAGCCAACCCAATTCAGCATTCACCCGCACCGGGCTGGATCAAGCCTAGAACAACGAGTAACTCTATTGCTGTTGTATCGGCAAAAACAGGACAGGGTGAATTTGATTTCACAAAAAAGTAAGTCTCGAACAAAGCTTGCCGCAAGAATTTAGTGCTAACTGGGCCTTTTCGCCATGGATTACCCTGACAATCGCTAACATTCGCAATTATAATGTCGTTTTATTGACAAAAGTCAACATATCTTGGGAGTTTAAAGTCAAACTAATTACTTTTGACAAAACCGTAGCAATATTCAGTCAAATTTGTAACAGTAGTACTTCGCGAGCGAGACAAATTCACGCCTAATTCTGACCCACAGGAAATCACTAACCCAATGTCCACCGCCCTATTAGTCGTTTGCGACAGTGAAGAAATGCAAGCAAAACTCGAAATCATTTTGGGTTTTCTAGGCCAGCCTGTCGTTTTTACTGGCGATGTCCAAAGCGCACTGGAAGCTATCGGCAAACAAGACATCCTGTTTGCCATTCTCGGCCTTAATGAAGACGCTGAAAGAAAAACGCTGCATGAAATCGCCATGACTTACCCTAACTTGGGGCTCTATGTTTTACGTAATCAAACAGAGCAGGAAAAGTTTGAAGTCCCTGAAAACGCGACAGCCTGTGTCAAATTTCCAATAGCCTTTAAGGGCCTGTCTCGCTTGATAAGCCAGACCCAGCGACGTTACAACTTTAGCCATAATTCAAAAAGCCGAAAGATGCTCTTAGACGGCGACAGCCCAGCGATTCGCCGTATAGATAACCTCTGCCGCCACGTTGCACAGACCAACTCTAATGTACTGATTACCGGCGAATCCGGCACCGGCAAGGAAGTTGTTGCCAAGTCTATTCATAATGTATCAGCCCGGGCCGACCACCCCTTTGTAGCCGTAAATTGCGGCGCCATTCCCCCAGATATACTCGAGTCAGAACTATTTGGTCACGAGAAAGGCTCATTCACGGGCGCGATCAGTAGCCGAAAGGGTCGCTTCGAACTGGCGGAAGGGGGCACGTTATTTCTTGATGAAATCGGAGATATGCCGCTACCGATGCAGGTCAAACTGCTACGGGTCATTCAAGAGCGAGCCTATGAACGGGTTGGCGGCACCAAGACCCTGAGCAGCGACGTCAGGCTCATTGCCGCCACCCACCAGAACCTGGAAGACCAGATTGGCGAGGGCAAGTTCCGCACCGACCTGTTTTTCAGACTCAATGTCTTTCCCATCGAATTACCGCCATTGCGCGAAAGAAAGACTGATATCCCTTCTCTCATTACAATATTCGCCAAAAAAATGACGAAAGAGTTAGATTTGCCCGAACCACTGCGATTTGAGCAGAGCGCTATCGATGCGATATGCCAGTATGACTTGCCGGGTAATGTGAGAGAGCTCCGAAATCTTATAGAGAGGCTGTCTATTCTCCATCACGGCGAGACAATATCTCCGAGCATGCTGCCACAGCGCAATCAGGCTGAGCTACAACCCGCCGCTCTATCCGCTACATTAAAACAAGAACATCCAACGCCTAGCCCCGCATTTCCCATTAATATGGCCACGCTCTCCGAAGGCGCTTTCGATATGAAACAGCATCTGGTTATGATTGAGCGCGACCTAATCAACCAGGCTCTAGACAGCAGTGATGGCGTTGTCTCAAAAGCCGCAAAATTGCTATCCCTGCAGCGCACAACGTTGATTCAGAAGATGCGCAAATATGAAATAAAGTCTAACCAGCACAATTAGCCCTATGCCAGCTTTGGGGACTGCACCCAGTCAGCTCCCTGCATGCCTGCAAGCGGCTGCGCTTAGAGCGCAACTCCCACGACCATAGCAGCCCTTAGAAGCCGAGTATTCAGCGCCTACAAAGTGTGAAAATAATGACTAGTGAAAGCAATGGCTGATAAAACCGTGACACCATTATTTTAACTTATTGTTTTTAAACATTTTATTATATGGCACGAGGCTTGCATACTGACTAGTACAGACAATCTAGAACCAAAATAATGAATACAGACACTCAGGCCAACTCCAAAACTTCCATAAGCCAATTGGAGCGCGCATTCGCCACCTTTAATCAGGTCTCTGCAGATTTGGGCTCGCGCTATACGGCCCTGGAAGCAAGAGTGTCAGCGCTCAATGAAGAGCTCGCCGCGACCCACTCAGCCCGTATTAAAGAGCTAAACGCAAAAGAGCAGCTAGCCGCAAAACTGTCCTCTCTTATGGACGCATTGCCCGGCGGCGTAGTCGTCATGGATGCCCAGCAACAGATTAAAGAAGTTAACCCTGTCGCCATCGCCTTGCTAGGAGAGAATCCTGTCGGTGCAAGTTGGCAGCAAACAATAGCCTTGGTCAGTAAAGGCCAGAGCAGCCTAGAAGGCGAGCTCACCTGTTTAGATGGCAGACGAATATCCATCAGCAGCAGTAGTTATGGTGATCAGGGCGATACTATAGTCCTGCTCACCGATGTGTCTGAGAATCACCGGCTCAACAGTCTAATCAACAGAGAAGAACGTTTAGCTGCCTTGGGCGAAATGGCGGCACGACTGGCACATCAACTGCGGACACCTCTTAGCTGTGCCATTCTTTATCTTTCCCACCCTGCCCTGAAACAGAAAGATGACAGTTCTCTAATTAGCGGCAAAATTCTAAACCGACTGCAGCAGATAGAGCGGCTAATCGATGGCATGCTGTCTTATATCAGGGGCGATCTCCATAGTGGCTCACAATTTTCCATCACCGACCTGGTGACAGAGGTCGCCGATTCGACAAAACCTTTGTTACTGGCTTATAACGGCCACCTAGAAATTACCAAACCACTCACAGCATGTCTGATTTCAGGCGACAGAGAAGCGTTGCTTAATGCGCTTACCAACCTTATCGACAATGCAATTCAGGCTGCCGGAAGCGCCCCTGTTATTAAGCTGTCTCTTCTGGAAACCAACGGCTTCTACCGAATCACCGTGGAAGACAATGGCCCGGGTATTAACCAATCAATCAAAGACAAAATCTTCGATCCCTTCTTTTCTACCAAACATCAGGGTAATGGCTTGGGACTTGCCGTGGTTATGTCGGCGGTCAAGTCATTGTCAGGAGAGATCGCTATTAAAACCGCCGACTCAGGCGGCGCAGTCATCGAACTAATCCTGCCAGTTCAGCACGACAGCATTCTCGAATCATCAGGTATCTGGGGTGATAATCCTGCCATTACCGATGGCAATGAAATCTGCTCCAATGGGGAACCAAGTCTATGAGTAATCAGAAACCAATCCTGGTTGTTGAGGATGACCCAAATCTGCGGGAAGCCTTGTGTGACACAATCAGCTTATCTCAGTACGACGTTATTGATGCCAAAGACGCGGAAGAAGCCCTGATCAAACTGGAAAATATCACACCGGGCCTTATCGTCAGCGATATCCAGATGCCTGGCATGAATGGCCATGAATTACTGAAAATCGTTAAGCGTCAATTACCCGAGACACCTTTTGTGCTAATGACCGCTTATGGCAACGTACCAAAAGCCGTGGAGGCCATCCAAGACGGTGCAGCGGACTATATTGTTAAGCCCTTTGAGGCACAAGTGCTGCTAGAGATGGTTCACCGGCTCTACCCCAGCAGCGTCGATAGCGGCAAAATGGTCATCGCCGATCGACGCAGTCAAAAGTTGGCCGAGCTGGCCCGCCGCGTTGCGGCAACGGATGTGACTGTCATGGTCAGCGGCGAATCTGGCACCGGCAAGGAAGTCTACTCACGCTATATTCACGAAAATTCGCCACGCAAAGACAAACCATTTTGTGCCATCAATTGCGCGGCGATCCCAGAAACCATGCTCGAGTCTATGCTCTTTGGCTATGAAAAAGGGGCATTTACCGGCGCCTATACGTCCCGCGCCGGTAAGTTCGAGCAAGCCAATCACGGCACTTTATTGCTGGATGAAATCTCTGAAATTGATATCGGATTGCAGGCTAAACTGCTCAGAGTCATTCAAGAAAAAGAAGTTGAGCGCCTAGGCGGCACAAAAACCATACCGCTGGATGTCAGGATAATCGCCACCACGAACCGAGACCTGAAACTTGAAGTTCAAGAAGGCCGCTTTCGCGAGGATTTGTTCTATCGACTCAATGTATTCCCCCTGCACTTGCTGCCACTGAGAGAGCGCAGTGAGGACCTGGTCCCTCTAGCCCGACGAATTATCGAAAAAATTCATCCTGGCCAAGGCATAGAACTGAGCGAAGCGGCCACTGAGGCCCTACTCTGCCATGCTTGGGCCGGCAATGTTCGCGAATTGGAGAACGTAATCCAGCGCGCCTTGATTCTCAAGGCCGGCACCTCTATTCAGGCTCTAGACATTGTATTTGAGGAGATTTCCAAACCGGGAACGACCCCACAGATAGTGCCCCACGGACAGTTTCAGTCCGCACAAGATCAAGAACCATGGACAGAGAAAACGACCGCATTGGAGTGTGATCTCAAAACCCGAGAAAAAGAGTTAATTATCGATGCAGTAAATTCCAATAGTAGTCGTAAAGAAGCAGCAGAGAAGCTCGGCATTAGTCCGCGCACGTTACGCTATAAACTTGCCCAGTTTCGAGATGACGGAATAGCCGTTCCCTCCGTAGCCGGACATGGATAAGAAATGTAAAGGACCAGAGCATGAGTGAAATGAATGTACAACAAGTTCTGAATCAGATGCGGGTGTTGACGCAGAACAATCAGACACCAGATACTAATGCCATCGATAGGCCAGATTTTTCAAAACTGCTTGATGATTCAATCAATCAGGTGAACGAGCTGCAGCGCGAGGCTACGGAAATGAAAACCGCTTTCGAAACGGGAGACCCCAATGTGGATATTCCCGAAGTCATGGTGGCCATACAAAAAGCCTCCTTGTCTTTCGAAGCCATTACCGAAGTTCGCAACAAGCTGTTGAGCGCCTACCAAGATGTAATGAATATGCAGGTCTAGACTCATTGACTTGCCCTGTATAAATTTGAGAGATTAAGAAAAAGCCATGGCTAATGTAGTTCCCTTCAGTGCATCTGTTGCCCAACTCAATTCTTTGAGCCAGCTTCCAATTATCAAGCAGCTCGTTTTCATGCTGGTTGTTGCGGCAGGTATTGCCTTGGGCACTTCGTCCGTAATGTGGTCAACCAGACCAAACATGACACCTTTGTATATGGACCTGGCAACTCAGGATGCCAACGACATCGTCGCTGCGCTAGAGCAACAAGGCACTGAATTCACCATCGATAGCCGAACAGGGCTGGTCTCTGTTCCTTCCTCTGAGATCCAGCAGGTACGCATGCAACTGGCCAGTGAGGGTCTGCCCCGCTCTAACAGCCGGGGCTACGGCATACTAGACGATGAGCAGAGCCTAGGCACCAGCAATTTTTTGGAACAGGCTCGCTACAATCGCGCGCTTGAGCAGGAGCTTGTAGCAACTATCCAACAGCTTCAGGGTGTTCGCAGCGCTAGAGTGCATGTGAGTATTCCCAAACAATCCTCGTTTCTGCGAAGCGGCAATCAGGCCAGTGCATCGGTCATGATAGACCTGGTGAATCCGCTGGCGCTAAGCGACAGACAGCTTAGTGGCATTCTGCATCTTGTGACGTCGAGCGTGTCGGGCTTGAGCCCAGAAAATGTTTCTGTAGTCGACCAGCGTGGAACCCTGTTATCACAGGATAGCTCCTCAGTTATGGGTGGTAGCTCCGAGAAAATCCGCTATACCCGACAGATTGAGCAGGACTACAGCCGCAGAATTATCGATATCCTCACGCCAATTGTTGGAGCGGGCAATGTCCGTACCCAAGTCTCCGCTGACATCGACTACACCTCTATTGAAACCACTGAGGAAATCTATAACCCCAATAACACAGCCGTCCGAAGCGAACAGTCTGTCGAAGAGACAGTAGGCTCAACCAATTCCGCGATTGTGGTGCCAGGAACCCTGACTGCCAATGCACCGGTAGAACAACCGGCCGGTGGCGGTCAAGACACCTCCTCGGTTAACAACCAGGAACGTACCAACTTGAGTCGAAATTATGAAATCGACCGCAGTGTTAGCCTCATACGCCGCACGCCAGGCAACATAACCAAACTGTCCGTGGCCGTTCTGGTGGACCTCAATCTTGGCCAAGCTGCTGCCGGCGCCGAGGCTGATGCTGATGCTGATGCTCTTGCTGTCGACCTTACCGATGAGCAGGCACGCATAGATCGCATTACTCAGCTAGTTCAGGATGCTATTGGCTACGATGTCACTCGCGGCGACAGCGTCAATATAATCAATGAGCCATTTCTAGCTGTGCCTGAGTTAGCCCCTATCGAAGAACCTCCAATCTGGGAACAGAGCTGGCTCCTCTCGGCACTGAAACAAGCTGGTGCGGGCATCGTCGTCCTGTTACTCATCTTTGTAGTTCTACGCCCAGCAATGAAGGCGGCAGTCATTGTCCCAGGCCAGCTCACCTCCGCTTCAGGTCAAGGTGTAAGTGCAGACAATGTCACTCTTACTGGCGAGAGTCCAAACGCGCTGCTAGCAAACAAAACGCCTAGCCAGTCACCCTACGAAGAAAACTTATTCCGTGCCCAGACACTGGTTCAAAACGAACCTGCTAAGGCGGCGCGCCTGATTCAAAACTGGCTGGCCAATGAGTAGCGGAATCAGCCAGACTAAAGAAAACAGTTTTTCCAAATGGAAATCTCCCAGCCTGATGGGTGAAAAATCTACCGATGTCACCGCAGGTCATGATGATCCGGACCCTGATCGGGCCAGCTATGATGCGGCCCACCGCGAAGGCTATCAGGCTGGCCTGGAACAGGCCAAGGCTGAGACTGATCAGCAGCTTCAGTTAGTCACTGATTACCTAGTTATGCTGTCTCGACCTTTCGATGAACAGAATCAACAGCTTGCTGAATCCCTAGCGGCATTGAGTGGCAAAATTGCCAAGGCTGTTATCCGAAAAGAACTGCATGAAAACCCCGAGCTGATCATGACAATCGTGCGGGACTCGCTTGCAGCACTCAATGACAACCACGGTGAGATCACCCTCCATTTACACCCCGAAGACGCTAAGCTAATCCGCGAGATGATCGACAACAATGGCCAGGAAAAAATTTGGACTCTCGTCGATGACCCGCTTATTTCCCGACATGAATGCAGAGTCGTTAGTAACGACTCCCTAGTGGAAGCCAACATTGACACTTGCATAGATCTGATCGTCAATCAGTTCATTGAAGATTCACGTGGCGAGGCATTGTAATGACCCCCGCCGCCTCGACCGAGGCCCCCCTATCACAAGCCCGGGCGGAGCTATTGCAGCACAAGCTAGTCGAATATTCTGACCATGTCAGGCCAGCGCAAATCCCCGTTCAGGGACGACTTATTCAAATGACTGGCTTAACTCTGGTGGCTTCAGGCTGCCAGGCCGCCATTGGGAATCGGTGCAGCATCTTCGCCTCAGAAGGTAAGGAAATTGAAGCCGAAGTGGTGGGTTTTGCCAATGGCAATCTCTACCTCATGCCGATCGGCCGAATAAAAGGGCTAAGCCCAGGTGCTAGGGTAACGCCCTTGCAACACTATCCTGAAGTCGGGGTTGGTGACGAGTTACTCGGTCGCGTCATCGATGGCAATGGCAGTCCCATTGATCGCGGTGGGGCCATAGATTATGAAAAATATGTCCCCTTATTGGGCCCCCCCATAAACCCCTATGCGCGCAAATCAATTGCCAAGCCATTGGATGTAGGGGTCAGGTCAATCAATTCATTATTAAGCATAGGCCAAGGCCAGCGCATGGGATTATTTGCTGGCAGTGGCGTAGGCAAGAGCGTCCTCCTTGGTCAGATGACCAAGAACACCGATGCCGATGTAGTCGTTGTAGGCTTGATTGGCGAACGAGGCCGAGAAGTCAGAGAGTTTGTCGATAATATTTTTGGCCCACACAAGATGAGTAAAGCTGTGGTCGTTGCCACACCGGCAGATGACCCGCCGCTCATGCGCCTTCATGGTGCCTGGCGAGCCACCGCCATCGCTGAATACTTCCGCGACCGAGGCCTTAATGTTCTGCTGCTAATGGACTCCCTGACCCGCTTTGCTCAGGCCCAGCGAGAACTGGCCTTGGCAATTGGCGAGCCGCCGGTAACCAAAGGTTACCCACCTTCGGTATTTGCTCAGATTCCCCAGCTGGTCGAACGCGCTGGCACTGGTGCCACTAAAAATGCCGGGTCAATTACCGCGTTTTACACAGTATTGACCGAGGGAGATGACCAAAACGATCCCATCGCCGATGCCACTCGATCTATTCTCGATGGCCATATTGTTTTATCAAGGCACCTAGCCGACGCAGGAATTTACCCAGCTATCGCCATCGAAAGCTCCATCAGTCGAGTGATGAACAGCATTATCGATGAACAACATTCACAGCTGGCCATACGATTTAAAAAGCTCTATAGCCTGTATGAACAAAATAGAGATCTACTAACCGTGGGGGCTTATCAGGCAGGCTCAGACCCCTCTGTTGATGAGGCCATCAGGTACTTCCCCGCCCTTCAGGAATTTATTCAACAGGCGGCAGGCGATAAAGCAAGTTATCAGGAAAGCCTCAATGCTCTGACCACTGTTCTCAGTCAAGAAAGCTAAGACATTAAATTCGAGTCAGGCAAAGCAAACAGGAAGACACAGTGAAACGCTCAACCCGCATAGAAAAAATAGCCGATATCAATCAGAGCCACGAACAACAGGCCGGTGCGCTGTTGAACTGCGCTAGGAGTCAACACCAGCAGCAGGAACAGCAGCTGGAACAGTTGAAACTCTACCGCCAGGAGTATCAACAACGCCTGCAGGCAAAACTGCAAAATTCAGCCAGCGCCACCCTGATGGATGATTATCATCGCTTCTTCTCCATGCTCGATACCGCCATCAACGACCAGGCTAAGGTCGTCAATCGCAGTTCCCAGCAGGTAGATTCAAGCCAGCAGAATTGGTTAGACAAGAAACGCGCTGTCACCTCCATGACCCGAGCCGCCGAGAACATTAAAGCGCAAGAAGAGCGCGTTGTGAGAGCGAATGAGCAGAAAGAAAACGACGAGCTGGCATCTAGACTGTATGTTCTAAACCGGGCCCAGCTGAAGCTTTAAACGCTTTTTTCATTTCTGGCATAGCTATTGCTTTGTACTAGAGTACTCGGCAAATACGCCGCCTGAATCATAAAAACGCGAGCAGTTATGAACTTTACTCTAGGCTTAGGCCTTACAGAGACTTTGGACGCAGGGCCACAGGCAACGCCTAACCCCGGGCGCGAACCCACTGCAGATGCAGAAGCTGATTTTAGTGCCATTCTTAGTGGAAAATTACACGTCGAGACCGA
>Ga0115568_10001944_pt1 | contig 14627 bp, 10 predicted proteins | sample COGITO_mtgs_1204_FD_87296 | JGI IMG/M metagenome (GOLD analysis project Ga0115568, IMG submission 87296) | Pelagic marine microbial communities from North Sea - COGITO_mtgs_120426 | ecosystem: Environmental > Aquatic > Marine > Epipelagic | place: Germany:Helgoland, sampling site Kabeltonne...
AAATGGATGATTTTTCAGATACCCCCAAATTAGAGCCAGACGACTTTTATTGGTCAGAAGAAGGATATCGGGTATTTACAGAGAAATATCATTTAAAAAGAGGCCGTTGCTGCAAAAGTGGTTGCAAGCACTGCCCATACGGATACGACAAAAAGACGGGAAAAATTAAGGGAAATGGAAATAATTAATAACCAGTAACCAATATCTCTACGCGCCTATTCAAGGACTGTTCTTCCTCTGTCCCTGTTGATGGAAATAACATTTGCGTGCAATTAAATCCTTGAGTTGTAATCCGTTCAGAATCGATTCCTTTTTTTATCAAAAATGATTTCACAGTAAGTGCTCTGGCCAAGGAAAGGTCTTGACTTACTGCTGTTCCCCCAGGACAACCGTTTGTATGTCCATCAATCCTTATCCTAAGAGATTTATTCCTTTTCATTAACTTTAATATTCTTTTAAAAGTAGGTATTGAAGCAGGCAAAGCACTAGGAGAACCACCAAAAAAATTTATATTATCTAAAACTATGTTCTTTCCTTTCTTTAATTCAGGCAAAATGACATTTATAGGGTCGGGAAAAGTTTCAGAAGTAATTTTAATCATTTTCTCGAAGAAAAAATGATTATTACTTTCAACAGACAAGGTATAATCTTCAGGGCTTGAAGTTTTCAATACAGGTGCATCCAACTTAAATTCTCCTGTAGTTTTATCTGCTATTGTTTGCGCTAAGAGTTCTCCTGTTTTACTTTCCCAGAGAACTTTGACTTCCTCATTTATCAAATTATTCTCGTCATTTTTTATCACACCAGTAATCTCAACTGTTTTGTAATAGTCAAACACCAATGAAAAACCAGCCTTATTTCCATAGACATTATCCAAAACTAAATAATATCGATCTCCTTGCTCGACATCTATTGCTTTACTAAGATGGCAACCAGGTCCAGAATGCACTCTTTCTTTATTCGCATCAAGCGAAAGACCTGTAATACTATTTTCTTCAGTGCTAAATCGAGATATATTGGTTCGAAGCGGTTTGATTTTCTTTTTAACAATGTCGGAACAAAAATTTTCATCTGTATACTTAAATAAAAGAAAATCAAAATCGGCAGCTGTGTCTTTTGGGATAATTTTAAAAATCAAAATTCCGCTATAAACTGGGTCAAATTGAAACCAAGCGCTGTTATGCTCTTTTTTAAAATATTGTAATGAATTACTTGGGTTTCCTGAAAACTCTAACTCTTCGCCTATTCCTTGCGGTGATTCTTTAAACGTAAACTCACCTTCTGCATCAATAATAGCAGCATTAAAGCAATCCTGGATAAGTGGAGCTGTTTTTTGGCAATAACCTGTTATTAGAAAAACACAGAAAAACGTAGATGAAAACAAATATTTATATGTACTGCTCATAAAATGACTTATTGATGTTTATAATATAACGACATCTTAATCAATTGGCACAATAACAAATTTGGTATTTTACTTTTCGCTTGAAAGTAAACGAGCTATTATGCTGTTTTCATCAATATGATTTGCAATATTTTTAAAGAGTATTATAATTGGAACTGAAAGTATTACACCTGCAATACCCCACAAATAACCCCAAAAAATAAGATTAACAAACACTACCAACGTACTCATTGCAAAACTCTTTCCTATATACTTCACTTCAACAAAAGTTCCCATCATTAATTGAACTGCCATTAATATTGCGGCAAACAAACCTACCATTGCTAATGAATCAATTTCTAAAAACCCTAATAACACAGGAAACATAGTTGCTATAAGGGAACCTACTTGAGGTATGAAATTTAACACAAAAGCAAGAAAACCAAAAAACAGAGCGAAATCCACTCCAAATAAATAACAAACACCTCCAAATAAAATACCGGTGATTAGACTTACCAGCGCTTTTACCTTAATATAAATTCGTAAATCTTCTATCCAATTATTAACAACATTGAGTAGTCCTTCTCCATTTTTCTCGCCTCCTAAGTACAACAACCACTTTTCATAATTGTACATGTTAGCTAGAATAATTATTAGATAAATCAAAATCATCAAATACATCCCAACTACAGAATTAAACATATCCAATACAGGCGAAACTGAATCCATTAACTTACCGGATGACAATGCAGACGAAAGTCTACTCCAATCTATGTCTTTACCCAAATCGATTCCGGTGTATTCACCAACTCTTTCGAACGTTGGTAATAATTTAGTATCCACAAGAGAGTTTATTGCATTCTTTTTTAAACTGTATTCATAGTTTGTAAGTTGAATAATAAACCCGCCGACTCTAAATGCTCCAATGATTGCAGCGCCCACTATAAATATTGCTAGAACATTTGGAACTTTCCATTTTTTGAGCCTCATAAAAAGAGGCACAAGTAGTGCGGCTAAAAAAATACTCATCGCCAATGGAATTATAACAAAAGCCATTTCTTTAAGCACAATTACTAAGATTACCGTTGTAATAATACTTAATAAGATTCTTATTAATTTAATATTTGATTGATTCTCCAGGCCTTCTAGTTTTTGACAAATATAACGAAACTGTATTTGCTTCCAACCTTAGGGTTGTTTACATTTGTCCTAATACAGACACTACGGCATTGTCAGTAGAATATTTAACATATCAAATTAGATGCAATCAACCACCATGTTAAGTTTTAAGAAACAAATTATTCAAGGAATTCCGCGCGAATTGCCTCCAAAAAGAGAATATGATAACTCTGTTAGTCATGCTCCAAAGAGAAAAGATATTTTATCTGAGGAAGAAAAAAAGTTAGCACTCAAAAATGCACTTCGTTATTTCGATAAAAAACACCATGCAGCGCTAATTTCCGAATTTAAAGAAGAACTGGAAAAATACGGACGTATTTATATGTATCGTTTTCGTCCTGAATACACTATTTATGCGCGACCAATAAACGAATATCCTGGTAAATCTGTTCAAGCACAATCAATAATGCTTATGATTCAGAATAACTTGGATTACGCAATTGCGCAACATCCACATGAACTAATTACTTATGGAGGTAATGGAGCTGTTTTTCAAAACTGGGCACAATATCTTCTCGTAATGCAATATCTGTCTGAAATGACGGATGAACAAACCCTCGTTATTTATTCAGGACATCCCATGGGATTGTTCCCCTCTCACAAAGAGGCTCCTAGAGTTGTTGTAACAAATGGAATGATGATTCCAAATTATTCCAAACCAGATGACTGGGAAAAGTTCAATGCTTTAGGAGTATCTCAATATGGACAAATGACCGCTGGTTCTTACATGTATATAGGGCCTCAAGGGATTGTTCATGGCACAACAATAACCGTTTTAAATGGGTGTAGAAAAATTGACACTTCGACTTCGCTCAGTGCAGGAACTTCGACTTCGCTCAGTGCAGGAACAGCGGGCAAACTATTTGTTACCTCTGGATTAGGGGGAATGAGTGGAGCGCAGCCAAAAGCAGGAAATATTGCTGGAGTTGTTTCAGTAACTGCCGAAATCAATCCGGAAGCTACTTACAAAAGGCATGAACAAGGTTGGGTGGATGAAGTCATTAAAGATTTAGATGAGCTATGTTCTCGCGTTCAATCCGCAAAAGACAATAAAGAAGTTGTTTCAATTGCATACGATGGTAACATTGTAGATGTATGGGAAAAATTTGACAAAGAAAATATTTACATTGACTTGGGGTCGGATCAAACATCGTTACATAACCCATGGGCTGGGGGATATTATCCTGCTGGGATTAGCTTTGAAGAAAGCAATGAAATGATGGCAAACAATCCTGCTCTTTTTAAAGAAAAAGTTCAAGAAACTTTGCGTCGTCATGCAACCGCTGTTAATAAACACACTGCAAAGGGAACTTATTTCTTCGATTATGGAAATGCATTTTTACTAGAAGCATCTAGAGCTGGTGCAGACATCATGGCTGAAAACGGAATTGATTTTAAATACAATTCTTATGTTCAAGACATTATGGGCCCTATGTGTTTCGATTATGGCTTTGGTCCATTTAGATGGGTTTGTACTTCAGGAAAACCTGAAGACTTAAAAACCACAGATGATATCGCTTGTGAAGTTTTGGAAGAGTTAATGAAAACTTCTCCGAAAGAAATTCAGCAGCAAATGGCGGATAATATCCAATGGATAAAAGGAGCTCAAGAAAATAAGATGGTTGTTGGTTCACAAGCTAGAATACTATATGCGGATGCTGAAGGGAGAACTAAAATTGCAGAAGCATTTAACAATGCTGTTGCTAGTGGAAAATTATCTGCTCCAATAAATTTGGGACGTGATCATCATGATGTCTCAGGAACTGATTCGCCTTATAGGGAGACGAGTAATATTTATGATGGTTCGCGATTTACTGCAGATATGGCAATTCAAAATGTAATTGGCGATTCCTTTAGAGGAGCTACCTGGGTTAGTATTCATAATGGTGGTGGAGTCGGTTGGGGCGAAGTAATCAATGGTGGTTTCGGAATGACTTTGGATGGTTCTGCTGATGCGGATAGAAGGTTAAAATCTATGCTGTTTTGGGATGTTAATAATGGGATAGCCAGAAGAAGTTGGGCACGAAATGATGCCGCTATTTTTGCTATAAAAAGAGAAATGGCGAGAACACCTAATTTGAAAGTGACTCTTCCAAACATTGTAGATGAGGATCTACTAAATTAAACGGGATTAATCAATTAACAACATCTTCAGTTGATTGGATATTACCTCTGTTTTTAAAGGGGTAGTTCCTACATATTCGCCATCCATATCAATCGGACATGGATTATCCATTGCTGTTATTTCACATTTTTCCGCAAATGAGTATTCTATCTCTTTATGAACAACCTTATGCCCTTTTTTAATTTTAGGAATATTCTTTAGGTAATCATATAAACTAACCTCTCCAATTATAACTAATTGCATTTTCCCATCTGTTAAACTCGCATCGGGAGCAATGCACATTCCACTTCCAAAGTATTTGCCATTTGCCATACAAATACTCATCATTTTACCCGACCAATTATAGTCTTTGCTCGTCAATTGTACTTTTTGTTTTTTGTACTTAAAAAAAGATTGAATTAGCGCTTTTGTGTAGGTAAAATCAGCCCCTAATCTTTTTTTACTGTCACTAATTTTATTGGCTACATAACCACCTATTCCAATATCAGCAATATTGATAAAATATCTTTTTCCAGGAGTATTATCAACATTATTAAAATGCATTAACCCTACATCAATCTTTTTGAACGAAGCATTCTTTACCAAAAGAAGTAATTGTTCTAAATCATTCCCAACACCTAAAGATTTTGAAAAATCATTCCCGCTACCTGCAGGATAGACACCTAATATTACCTTTTCCCTTAGTTCTGAGTTGGCATCAAAATAACCATTTACTCCCTCATTTATACTTCCATCACCTCCAACTAAAATCAAATAGTCTACACCTTTATTAATCGCATTCATAGTTAATTCTTGAAAACTATTCTCCAAGGTAGATTTTCTAATCTCAACCTGAAACTCACTTCTAAAACAATGAACAATGGATTCTCGCAAAACTTTCATTTTACGAATCTTTCCATTTACTATAAAGGTTATTTTTTTCAACTGATAATTCGTTTATAACGAAGATACTAAAAACAGCTGCCAATGTATCTCAAATTATAACCCAAGCACAAATCCTTTTTATTTATACAAAAGATTAGAGTACATTTGACACCTGAAAAAGGTCATATGAAAAAACTATTACTTGTCTTAACACTAGCCATCTCTGTATCAATTTCTTTTTCGCAGTCCTTTATTGACTTCGGACCTAAGCTCTTTTTTGGCCCTAATGTTTTAATGAATTCAGAAATCATGAATTCTGGAGGGAAATACTCTATGAATCCAGCTTCATTTGGTGTTGGAGCCGGATTTAAATTAGCGTTTGATATTAATGAAAACATCGCTATAGTTGGAGAAATAAACTATTTCAGTCACAATCAAAAATACGAGATGGAAGTAGCTGATTTGGACAGTATAAATGTTAAATACGGTAAAGAAATTTCTTATACGGCAATCGAAATTCCAATTATGTTTAGATTTAATACAAAAACAATGAGTTATTTTGAAGCTGGATATGTTATCTCCATGAATTCACAAGCAACAGAAACATTGGAAGGACCTTATGCAGCTAATGGTTCTGCAGACATTAGTAACCAATTGGCACCTAAAATGGGAGGTCTTGTACTAGGCTTTGGAAGTTATGTTTGGGGACACAATAATTTTGGAATCTCAGCTGGATTAAGAGTACGCTATGACTTAGATGATGCGTTTGCAAATGACATAACCAAATATGCGAATTCTCCAAATTACGGAACAGATCTAGCAGTTACTGGTCCCACAAATCCCTTTTCAGTAATGTTAAACATTGAGTTCAATTATGACCTTGGGTTTTATATGGCTAAGAGCCCTTGTACTGGAAGAAGATCATTAATAATAGGAAATGGCGGTGGAAGATAAAACGATTGCCATTATAGGCGCAGGAAACCTTGGAACATCTTTGGTTAACGGATTAATAAATTCCAATAAATTTTTAGCAACTAACTTTATTTTAAGTAAGAGAAAAATAACTTCTCTCTCTACTTTTAGTGAAAAAGGATGTATTGTCACTAACAACAACCGTGATGCTGTAAAAAATGCAGACATAGTTGTAATAGCAGTATTGCCGCAAAAAATAGATGAAGTTCTTGAAGAAATAGCTAATTCTCTAAACGAAAAACAGTTAATAATCTCCTTGGTTACAGGTGTTAAAGTTCGAGAAATGCAAACCCAAATTGGCACAAACACTCCTATTGTGCGAGCGATGCCAAATACAGCTATTGCCATTCGAGAATCGATGACTTGTATTTCTACGAGCCCACAATGGAAAGAACACATTCCAGTCGTTCAAGATATTTTCGAACATGTTGGAGAAACGGTTATTATTAACGAAGACCAAATGACTTCTGCTACCGCGCTTTGTGCTTGCGGAATTGCATTTTTTCTAAGAGCAATTAGAGCTGCAACTCAAGGAGGCACCGAGATTGACTTCCATGCTTCAGTTGCGCTAAAAATGGCTGCACAAACCGCAAAGGGGGCTGCATCATTATTACTAGAAAACAATTCTCATCCAGAAGACGAGATTGACAAAGTAACATCTCCAAAAGGCTGCACGATAGCTGGGTTAAACGAAATGGAGCACAGTGGATTTAGCTCATCCTTCATTAAAGGAATCACAACTTCTGCTGAGAAGGCTAAGGGACTGTATTGATCTTTTTTGTTCCTTGTTCCTTACCCCTGTTCTGTTAAATCGCACTTGACATTGTCGAAAAAAACGGTAACTTCGTTTATCAACGTGTTTTAAACATTCTTTCCTGAGTAATCCAAAGGATTAAAACGTCGTTCTACACAAACTTTGGCATTAATCCTTTATATGATTAAACCTTACCGAATAAATAGAGACAAAGCCAACAAAAATAGTATGACTCATATATTTACTTCTTTACTTCTTTCCTTTCTTTTTTCATCCTTTACATATGGGCAGTCAATTAATATTGTGCTTCCTGAAAACCCGGTGATTGATAGTATTCGACCAGAATGGAAAGGATACAATCATGGGGCAGGCGTTAATATTTCAGAAATTCAAACCCCCGAATTTATTGGGGCATTTTCAAAACTCGAGCCTGGTATAGTAAGATGGCCTGGAGGCAACACAGGAAACAACTATCGTTGGGAAGATCATCTTAATGAAAACAATAAGTTAAACCTTAAGAATCTCATACCATTTCTAGATGTTTTTAATGTTGAACTTCAAATTGTGGTGAATTTTGGAAATGGATCAGCTACTGAAGCCGCTGAATTTGTGAATATTTGCAATAGTCCAAATGCATACTATACCCAGTTAAGAGATAGTCTCTTGAATAGCCCAAACCCAGTCAATGTGAAATATTGGGAAATAGGAAATGAATCTACTGATGCTTGGGCTTATGGTTATTCTTGGTTAGGATTTCAAGACAACATTCATTTTCAATCTGGGGTTCTAAGCACTACCTTTACACGAAGAGAAGCGGACAGTCTTTACTATTATGGTGGAGGCCTCATGCGAGAAGGTTGGGTAGAAATTATTGGTAGCTTAGACAAGAATACAGCTATTTTAGGAGATATTAAATTGTACACCAACGTTCAAGCTGCTGATACAATTATTGTTTCGTATCCTTCATTAGACACAATAAATACTAATTCAGTAAGAGTATATAGAAAATCAAATTTTAATAACTCATGGGCTGGAGATACAACTACTACTCAACAAGAACTTTATGATAGTATTGCCAATCCAGCTAACCTTTTGTCAGCGGTAGAATTCTCATGGTCCCAAACAAATGTATTTTTAAACCCAATTGGTGGAATTGATTCCAACGATATAATTTTAATTGAATACAATAGTATTAATCATGATGGGGCCTTTACATTTCGTAATTTAATGAAAGCTGCTGATCCATCTATTGAAATAGGATATACTGTTATGCCTGATGATAGCTTGGCTTCAAACCTAATTTTTCAGCAAGATTTTTCAGAAAGTCCTCCAGAATTTATGATTAGGCACCCATATGCCAGCGGCTTAACAATCCCAGCAATTCAACAAGGTTATTTTTCAGAAGCGGCATATGTTTCGGAAAAGAAAGTCCAAGCTATGGTTGATTTTGGAAACATTTGGAATCAACGGGAATTAGATTGGGGAATCTCTAATGAAATAGGTTTATCAATAACAGAATGGAATGTTGCCCTTTACGATGAAGCGCCACAAAACCACCCAATTAGGGGAATTATTAGTGGTTTATATGTTGCCGATTTTTGGGCAAGAACATTTGAATCAGCACTCAATGATTCTTTAGACCTTAGGACAATGAATCATTTTGCTCTGTCAGCTCAAGGGAATAATTTTATACACCTTTTGCATACAAATGCGATGTTTTCAGTTGGGGTTCAAGGCAAAGCTACTACTATGACTATGGAATCTCTCGGGGAAGGAATTTTTCCAGTATCACTTTTAAACAATCCTCAAATAGATGTTTTAACAGTTAACAATCAGCAATTGGATACAGTAGACATTGATGCTATCCAAGCATGGGGTGGAATAGGAAAAAACAGCGAACACATTAACCTCTTGCTAATAAACCGTGATGATGAAAATTCACATACTGTTGATATAGATATTCCTGCTATTTGGCAAGCCGATAGCATCATTTTTAAATCTCTCTTTGGGACAATGATAAATGATACTGTTATGAATAGTTATGACAACAGTCCATTTACAGGCAGCACTTATTCAGCGTTACTCCCTGAATTTTCGGTTAATACTGTAAGCATACACATAACCAACTCTTTAGGATTGGACGAACAAGACAATGGATTTTCTAAAGCGTCTATTTACCCAAACCCAAGTTCCGATTTCATATATCTTCCTTCTAAACAAATGCCTTTTTCATTAGGGATTTATAATAATCTGGGGCAAAAAATAATCGATAAAACATCTGTCGACATTAACAAAGTAGATATCAGTCAACTTAAAAATGGAATTTATTTTGTGCGGGCTATATACTCTAAGCATAATCAAGCTACTTATAAATTAATCAAACAATAACTTATCAATTTTAGCCAACCCATTAAATAACGAAATGTCTACAAAAATATACGCCATAAAAACAGGCGTTTATTCAAAACGTTAAACGAACTACCTCTTATTAACCTAAATTCTTACTATCCTCATTTCCCTTCATTTTTTTATTTTGATTAACTTTGCCGCCAAAGAGTTAGATTAGTTTTGTCTGCATGAAGAATTGGGAAGAGTTAAATCAAACGCCTATGACAATAGATATTATTGGAGCAGGAATAGGAGGGCTAACAACTGCCATTGCTTTAGAGCAAAAAGGTTTCAAAACAAGAATATTTGAACAAGCCGAAAATATAACACCAATTGGAGCAGGTATTATTTTAGCCAATAATGCAATGCAAGTCTATGAAAAGTTAGGTTTGAGAAAAATAATTGAAGAAAATGGAAACCCTATTTCTTCAATTAATATTACTAGAGCAAATCTAAAACCACTTTCCAAAGTCGATTTATCTTATTTTGAAAAAAAGTTTAAGGTTAAAAACATTGCAATTCACAGAGGTGTTTTGCAGCAAATTTTAATTGATAAATTAAACTCTTCTTCATTCAGTTTAAATCACAAATTAAAGAAAGTCACTAAAATTCCAAATGGGCATTCTTTAGAATTTCAGAATGGAGAAACCATTGAATCTACTGTCCTTTTAGGTGCTGATGGGTTGAATTCAATTGTTAGACAAAAATTATTCCTTAACAACACTATTAGAAATGCCAATCAAATATGTTGGAGAGGAATTACGGAATATTCCTTACCTCAAAAACATCAAAATGAATTGAACGAAGCTTGGGGGAAAGCTGAAAGGTTCGGGTTTGTTCAAATTGCAACAAACAAAGTTTATTGGTATGCTTTAAAATCCTTCAAAAAGAGTAAAAATGAATTCAATGTCAATAACATTGAGAACTATTTTTGCGAATACAATACGGTTATTAAAAACATTATTTCTTCCACGAACAAAGTACAAATTAATACCGCAGAAATATCAGATTTAAAACCCACCTATAATTGGCACAAAGAAAATGTATGCCTTATTGGAGATGCAGCACACGCAACAACTCCAAATATCGGACAAGGCGCATGTCAAGCAATAGAAGATGCTTATATCCTTTCTGAATGCCTAGCAAAGTACGATATACATACTGCTTTCAAGGAATTTCAAAAATTACGTTTACCTAAAGCTCATCAAATTGTAAAAGCAAGTTGGATGGTTGGTAAAATGGCTCATTTATCCAATCCAATTTTAATAGGGATTCGGAATCAAATGATTCGATTGACACCATCGGCAATGAACAGGAAACAATCTGAACGGATTTTTAAATTAGCCAATTTATGATTGTTATAATTCTCTCTATAATCTTATTCTTAATTTTTACAGTACTTGGAGGCTTTCATTTGTGTAGTGTTCTAATATAAAAGGAATTACAGCTTACGCTGAGAAGGCTAGGGGACTGTATTAATCTTTTTGTTCCTTGCTCCTTGTTCCTTGCCCCCTATTCTGTTAAATCGCACTTGACATTGTCGAAAAAAACGGTAATTTAGTTTCTCACTTCATAACGAAACATTAAAACGTAGCTTAGCCGAAACGTTGGCAGTAATCACAAAAAAAATGAAAATTAGCCTAATAATAATACTCTTTTTTCCAATGCTTTTAATTGGACAAAGCTGGCAACAAATAGGACCAGAAGGCGGTTATTTTAAAGAATTTACATTTCATCCAAGCAATTCATCAATACTTTATGCAGGAAGTGATGACGGCGGAGGTATATGGAAAACGACAAACAATGGCATAAACTGGTCATTATTAACGTCTAATTTCCCAAACATGACGGGTTGGTCGATTATAATCGACCCAAATACCCCAGATATTCTTTATGCTTGTGATGTTTATGGCAGGTATGGCTTGTTAAAATCTATTGATGGAGGATTAAATTGGTATCAAAAAATAACTGGTTTAAATACCGCTTATGACAAAATGGTTTCTGATTTAGTAATTAAAACTTCTGATACTCTATTTATAAGTACAGGTGAAGCTTCAACTACAACACCTCCAAGACCAGGCAATGGGATTTTTAAAAGTTTTAATGGAGGAGATACTTGGACTCCTGCAGGATTACAAGGAGTTACAATCCCTTGCATTGATAAAAATATTTTTGGGACAATTTTCGCAGGAACTGAATTAAATGGATTAAAATATAGTAATGACAATGGAGCAAATTGGATGTTACACCCTGATGTTAGCTCAACTTCTGTTATTCATGAAATAGACGTAAAAGACAGTGTTATTGTTATTGGAACATCAACGGGAGTTTACCTTAGTACGAATTGGGGAATTAACTTTATAAACCTTGGACTAAGTGGAGATTTCAATTTTGATATTTCTATACATAAAACAACTCCTAATATTGAATTGTATTGTTCCACATTTTCTGGACTCCAATTCTATTCTTCAGTAACATCGACTTGGAGTATTGTCTCCAATCCTTTATTAAATAATCAATTGATTATGGGAATCTTGTCTAATGGCGCAGATGTTTATTTAGGCGCATTTTCCAATAGCCCTATTTATAAATCTTCAGATGGAGGAATTAGCTGGAACAGAACATCTAGCTCTCCAATCACAACTGAATTAACTGACATTTATATAGACCCTGCAAATCCTAATAGAATTATAAGTTGCCTACTTGGCACATATAATATCGGTGGTGGATATAATAAGGAGTGTATTTACGAGACCTCTAATGGAGGTGGGACTTGGTTGAGAAAAGGACCCAATGCACACGGACTGTGTTTAGCAGCGAACCCTTTAAATTCAAACCAATTGTTCTTAGGTACATTTTCTCAAGGATTATTTAAAACTGATAATAGCTTTAGCACATACACCAATCTTATAAATGGAAATATGGCAATTGGAGATATTGCCGTTAGTAATAGTGATACTAATGTTATTATTATTTCAGAGGTAGATTTAGATTCTTGGCAAGCCTCAATTAAAAGAAGTACAGATGGTGGTTCTAATTTTTCAAACGTAACTGCATTATTAGCTAATAGGGTTCTGTTTAATTCAAACAATAATGATACGGTATATGCTGCAACAAATAATGGAGTTTATCTTTCAATAGACAATGGAGTTACTTGGAATTCTTGGCAATTAGCAGGTTTAAATATACTTTCTTTAGCTTATAATAGTAATATATTATATGCTGGAACTGATAACGGAACTTTTTACAAAATTGAAAACTCTATTGCTACAAACATTTCAGGTAATTGGCAAACACCTTTAGAACTTAAAAGCATATTCACTATGAACAATGAATTATTTGTAGGTTTTAATGGGGCAGAGAAAGACACAACAAATAATCTTCATGGCAGTATATGGCGAACTTCAGACAATGGAAATAACTGGGAAAACATCACAAATCAAATGACATCAACAAATATTTATGGTAATAATATAATTACTAGTGATGGCAATGAACTTTATGTTGGAACATACGGTGGAGGTATTTTCAAATCAAATGGATTAATAGTAGATGTTATAGAAAATAAGGTGCCTACCGCCATATCACTTTATCCAAATCCTGCGAACAACTGTGTAACTCTAAATTCTAAAAATGGAATAATAACATCTATTCAATTACTCAATAATTTAGGACAAAATGTATCTAATTCCGTAAGGAGAAAACATATGCTTAGTACAAAAGTTATTATTGACATATCAGCACTTCCAAGCGGAGTATACATTGTATTAACTCAAACAAACAATAAAATAACTACTGCCAACAAAATGTATAAACAATAGCACCCTTTGGGATGCAACTATTCATACATCAAGTGATAAACGAACAACTTCCACTTATAACCCCTAATTCTCTTCCAGTTTTTAATATTTGATTAGCTTTACCTCCAATGAGTCAATTCACAAACAAAATAATTTGGATTACAGGTGCGACTTCAGGAATTGGAGAAGCATTGGCATATGCGCTTTCTGAAAAAGGAGCAAAACTTGTTCTATCTGCAAGAAGGGTTGAAGAACTCGAAAGAGTTAAATCCAATTGTAAAGGTGAAGCATTGGTCTTACCGCTCGATTTATCCAAAATGGAGGAATTCGAATCTCTTACTCAAAAAGTAATTGCGCATTATGGTAGAATTGACTACCTCATCAACAATGGCGGAATTAGCCAGCGATCTGAAGCTTTTGAGACTCCACTGGAAATCGACAGAAAAATAATGGAAGTCAATTACTTTGGAAATATTGCTTTGACCAAAGCTGTTCTCCCACAAATGCAAAAACAAAAAAGTGGGACTATTGTTCCAATTAGTAGCTTGAGTGGAAAGTTTGGTTTCTTTTTACGTTCAACCTATTCTGCATCCAAATTTGCATTAGTTGGTTTTTATGAATCACTTCGTTTAGAAGAAGAGAAAAACAATATAAAAGTCTCTATTGTTTTTCCTGGATTTATTAAAACTGCCATTTCTAAAAATGCGTTATCTAAAGACGGTAAAAGCACAGGTGAAATGGACAACAATCAAAACCAAGGAGTGACGGCTGAAAAATGTGCTCAACAAATAATTCGCGGATTAGAGAAAAATAAATTGGAGATTAAAGCTGGAGCTGGAGAATTAAAAGCGATTACTCTTAAACGTCTGTTTCCTAAACTATTTCACAAGATTATTCGAAAGAAGAGTGCTCAGTGATTTAAGCCACTTTTTCTCTAATAGTATCTCTAAATAATTTAAACTCTTCAAAAAGTTGATCAAAACTTTCTAGTTCGAAGTAAAGCGTTTGAACAACATCCGTTTCAAACTCTGTACTAATAACTCGTTCTAAATCAAAGGGAATAACCTCTACATTTTCACTTAGGCTATGAATTGTTTCACCAAAAGAGGAGCAAATTCCAGCTCCATAAACTTTTCGACCGTTTTCATAAATTAAACCAAA
>Ga0115568_10001947_pt1 | contig 14618 bp, 15 predicted proteins | sample COGITO_mtgs_1204_FD_87296 | JGI IMG/M metagenome (GOLD analysis project Ga0115568, IMG submission 87296) | Pelagic marine microbial communities from North Sea - COGITO_mtgs_120426 | ecosystem: Environmental > Aquatic > Marine > Epipelagic | place: Germany:Helgoland, sampling site Kabeltonne...
ATCTTATATGTGATAAATATATCTCATACTGTTGTAAACTAGTCACTATATTGCAGGTTGTATTTTAGAGATATAAAAAGGTCATAGAGATTGACCTATATTTGTAGTTTAGATTGATTCTAATTAGCAAGGGGTATGCAATGTGCCATGGGGGGTGGGTGGGGTATGTATATAGTGCTTACACAAAATGAAAGACTTTTGAGTGTAAACTAGATAAGGTCGCCCTGCTATAAAGATTAGCTAGGGGGTTGCTATATAGCTGGACTGACCCAGATAGACTTAGATGCTTCACCCCCTGGAGGGTAACTACTTATATTATACACCCTCTTCTGCATTTGTCAACTCTAATTAGAAATATATTTAATTTGTGTTGTCAACTAGCTGTAAACTTGTTATAATGATTAATATGAATAGTAACTTCCTACCTACCAATCAAGATAAGAAAAGAAAATTAACAGAACAACAAGAAACATTCTTAGCATCGTTATCAACAACAGCCAAAGGAGATATAAACCTAGCATTACAAGAAGCAGGTTATTCTCCAACATCTAAATCTAAAGTAATAGATTCCTTAAAGGATGAGATTGTAGATGTCGCCACAAAGATTCTAGCTAAGTCTGCACCACGAGCCAGTCAGAAACTTGTAGAGATATTGGAGAGTGATGACCCCATACCACAAGTGAATGCTAAACTCCAAGCAGCCCAAACCTTGTTAGACAGAGTGGGTGTTGCTAAAAGAGATAAGGTGGATGTTAGTCATACAGTATCATCAGGTATATTTATTATACCACAAAAAGAAGAATTAATAGATGTAACAGCAGAAGAGGTAATCGATGAGAAGGAATAGTTCGACAATCCCTTTTGGTTATAAGTTAGCAAGTGATGATAAGACTTTAGTTCCAGTAGCTAAAGAAATAGAATCATTAAATGAAATGAAGGATGGTGTTAAGTCAGGTGCTTTTAGTTTAAGAGGAGCAGTAGATATATTAGAACATCAAACAGGTCGTAAGCTATCAGCCATGGGGTTAAAGAAGATAATGGATAAAGATACTCCAGAACAAATTAAAGAACAACCAAAAGGTTTACTAGCTAGAGATGACAAAGAGACAATATAACTATAGCTTTGAACATAAAGCTAAGATAGCTTCTAGAAAGTTAGTTAAAGAAAAAGAAAAAGAAATAGCAAAATTAAAAAAGAACTTGGAGAATAAGACCAGAAGACTCCGAGATAAAAAGGAAGCATTAAAGGTAGTACAGAATGGTGAGACGAATAAAGAAACGAAGAAAGGTATGGTCATCGAAGAAGACAAGCTTGATAACCTTCCTAACCCTGTTAAAGAACTCCTTCAAGAAGAAAAAGAACGAATAGCATTTAAACCTAATACAGGTCCACAAACACAATTTTTAGCAGCACCAGAACAAGATGTATTGTATGGTGGTGCAGCAGGTGGAGGTAAGTCATACGCAATGTTAGTTGACCCTCTACGATTTATGCACATCAAAGAACATAGAGCATTACTATTAAGAAAGTCAATGCCTGAACTTAGAGAATTAATAGACAAGTCTAGAGAGTTGTACCCTAAAGCATTTCAAGGTGCAAAGTTTAGAGAGGTTGAAAAGATTTGGAAATTTCCTTCAGGAGCTTCATTGGAGTTTGGTTACCTTGATAGAGATGCTGATGTATATAGATACCAAGGTCAATCGTACACCTGGATAGGGATTGACGAGCTAACACAGTATCCTACAGAATTCCCACTTCAATACTTGCAATCACGATTGAGAACAACTAATAATGCAATACAATGCTACATTCGGTGTACTGCAAACCCAGGAGGAGTGGGAGGTAACTGGGTCAAAAAAAGGTATCTAGACCCAGCACCACCTAATGAATCTTTTACTGGTAAAGATAAGATAACAAGAAAGTTTATTCCTGCTAGTCTACAAGACAATCCTTATCTAAATGATGATGGTAAATATGAACAGATGCTTCAATCATTACCACCAACACAAAGAAGACAACTACTAGATGGTAACTGGGATGTTTCCGAAGGAGCTGCTTTTACAGAATTTGAATATGATAAACATACAATAGCTCCATATGAATTACCTAAACATTGGACTAGAGTAAAAGGAATTGACTATGGTTATGCAGCAGAGTCAGCAGTTGTATGGGGAGCAATAGACCCACAAGATGAAACATTAATTATTTATAGAGAACTATATCAAAAAGGATTAACAGGAGAAGAGTTAGCTTTAAGAATATTTGAGTTTGAAAGAGAAGATAAACTATCTGTTCCTGGGGTGTTAGATACAGCAGCATGGGCAAGAACAGGAACTACTGGTCCAACTGTCGGAGAAACATTAACAAGGGCAGGACATAAGCTTAGAAGAGCAGATAAGAATAGAATTCAGGGCAAGATACAAATACATGAAAGATTAAAATTAAACTCCCAAGGGAGACCAAAGCTTCAGCTATTTCGTACTTGTCCGAATATAATAAGAGAATTACAATCAATACCTATTGATAAAACAAAACCAGAAGATGTCGATACTAAAGCATCAGACCATGCTTATGATGCACTTAGATATTTAATTATGTCTAGACCTAGAAGTATTACAGCTTATGAAAATATGCAACAACATAAAAGATGGATACCATCTGACCCAACCTTCGGATACTAATATGCCTTTATATACTTTTAGAAATAAAAATACTGACGAACAATATGATGAAGTAATGTCATATGAAGAATTACAAGAATACTTAAAACAAGAAGATATAGAACAAGTATTTAAAATGAATATATTTAGATACTCTGATAATAATGGAATTAAAGACCAAGAACATTCATGGTTAAAAGACCCTAAGATAGAAGGTAATGGAAGATTTAAACCTTATGGTAAGGTTAAAACAGAACAAGATAATCATAATCATAAGGTTATAAAACAAAAGAAACACTTTGGGGAAAAGATATGACAAAGAAAAAGATACAATTAAATACTAGAGCTACTAGAGAAATAGATAAGTACCCTATGGTTGCTGTATACTGGCTTGATATTTGCTCGGATAGCTCCTGGCAATCGATGGAGGGATGTAAGAAAGCAAAGCTACCAACTTGTGTAACTCATGGTCATTTACTTACACAAGCTAAAGGAGTTACTAGAGTATTTGGAGATTATTCATTATCAGATTCTGAGGATGGTAAGATTGAAGAGATAGGAAATACTACAATCATACCTAATAGTGTTATCATAGAAATTAAGAAAATAGTTGACAAGTCGAAGAAATAAGTGTATTATTATACTTACTAATAAAATTTAAGTAATTAATAGGAATTGTATGGCAGTTGATGAAACTATGAATTCAGCAATGGATGAAGAAGAAAATTTAGAAGAATTAGAATCCTTAGTAATTGACATTAATTCTAAATTTCAATCTTGTACTGATAAGAGAAGTGACGATGAAGATAGATGGTTACAAGCTTATCATAATTATCGTGGCAAGTATTATAAAAATATTCATTTTACTGAACATGAAAAGTCAAGAGTATTTGTTAAAGTTACTAAAACAAAAGTTCTAGCAGCTTATGGACAAATCATAGATGTATTATTTGGTACAGGAAAATTTCCATTAACAATTGAAGAGACTGTTGTACCTGAAGGTATAGATGAATATGCACACATGAATCCTATGAAGGAGGAAATGGGTGTTGACCAAATAGAACCTCAAATAGAAGGTAACTTAGATTACAACCCTCAATCATCACAAGAAGAAATGGGTGATAATGGTGGATTAGGTTTTCCAGGTGATGGAAATGATTTACCACCAGGAGCTACATTTAATAATTTAGGTGGAGTTAACTTAGGTGGACTACAAGAAGAATTTGAAGAAGCAGATTTATCTTCAGGACCATCTCCAGTTCCTGAGATGCCACAAATTAAACCTGCACAAATTGCAGCAAGAAGATTACATAAATTAATTGAAGACCAACTAGATGAATCAGATGCTAATGTTGCATTACGAAGTGCAATATTTGAATCTTGTTTATTAGGTACAGGAATTATAAAAGGACCTTTTACTTACAACAAAACTTTACATAAATATTCTAATGCTGGTAATGGTAGAGAATATCAAGCTGAACAAGTTAAAGTTCCTAAAGTAGAATTTGTTAGCATATGGGATTTTTACCCAGACCCTAATGCTAGAAACATGGAAGAAGCAGAATATGTTATTCAAAGACATAGATTAAATAGACATCAGTTTAAAGATTTATTAAATAGACCTTACTTTAATAAAGAAGCTATTTATAAATGTTTAGAGATGGGTCCAAAGTATGATAAGAAAAGTTGGGAAACATCTATTGATGCAGAAAATAATTCATATGGAGATTTAGAATCTAATAGATACGAAGTATTAGAATACTGGGGAACTATAGATGCAATGTCTGCTAGAGAACAAGGTTTAGATATTGCTGAAGAGATAGAAGATTTTGAAGAAGTTCAAGTTAATATTTGGACTACTAATGGAAAAGTAATTAGAATAGTAGAAAATCCTTTTACTCCATTTAGAATACCTTATCAATCTTTTTCTTATGAAACAAATCCTTATCAATTCTTTGGTATAGGTGTTCCAGAAAATATGGATGATGCACAAGCTATTATGAATGGTCATGCAAGAATGGCAATTGATAACTTAGCATTAGCAGGTAACTTAGTTTTTGATATTGATGAATCAGCTTTGGTTCAAAATCAAAACATGGAAGTTTACCCAGGAAAGATTTTTAAAAGACAAGCTGGAGTTCCAGGTCAAGCAATTTATGGAATTAAGTTTCCTAATACTGCAAATGAAAATATGCAGATGTTTGATAAGTTTAGACAACTTGCAGATGAATCAACAGGTATACCTTCTTACTCACATGGTCAAACAGGAGTAACAGGTATGACTAGAACAGCATCAGGTATGTCAATGCTTATGGGTGCTGCATCTTTAAATATTAAAACAGTCATTAAAAATATTGATGACAGCTTAATTAAACCTTTAGGAGAATCTATGTTCCAATGGAATATGCAATTCTATGAAGGTGATTTACCAATCATGGGTGACTTTGAAATTAAAGCAACAGGTAGTTCTTCTTTAATGAGAAAAGAAGTTAGGTCTCAAAGACTTACTATGTTCTTACAAACAATTCAAAATCCATCTATTGCTCCATTCGTTAGAATATCAGAAGTTATAAAAGAGTTAGCATACTCTCTAGATTTAGACCCTGATGAAATAATTAATTCTAAAGATGAAGCAGAAATTTATGCTAAAATTATAGGATATCAAAATGCTCAACAAGGAACTAGCCAAGAAGCTCCTATCCCTGGTCAACAGCCAGGAATGGAAACACCTGGAGGAGTACCTGAACAAGGTGCAGAACCAAACAACTCAGGAAATGGCGAGGGGATTGACCCAACAAACAATCCAGCAATGCCAGGGGAGATGGCTTTTTCTGGACAGGTTGAAGAACCTGCCTAGTCAAGTTAGAGAAATACTAAAAGATAGTGTTGACTAAACACTTTTCTATTGTTATAATAAACAAACAAGGATAAAAATTATGTACTATAAGAAGAAAAAACCTAGAAATATGGCAACAGGTGGACTTATGTCTCAACCTCCATTCATTGCTAAACAGGATGAAGAAGATAATGGTATTAATCCATATGATGTAAATACTCCTGAATCAGCAAGACAAGGTTTACCTTCTAGACTTTTATCTAAGAAAAGAACAAGATTTAATAAAGGTGGAATAATGGATAGAGAAAATTATAATAAAGGTGATATTGCTATGTTAAAAAGAGTAGACCCTAATGATTTTCCTACTGATGAAGATAGAGACCCTGATGATGGATACCCATTACCAGGTAGTACTCTGGCAAAAGGAATTAAAGACCAATTAATTGATAAACAAATTAATAAATTAGAATTACAAAAAGAAGTTACTGAACCAAGCGAACATAAAAATATAGATAATCAAATTCAAAAATTAGAATCTATGAAAACTAAAGTTAAAGCAGCAACAGGTGGTTATATGGATGAAAACCAAATAGCAGAAGAAACACCATTAGCTTTAAGTATTGGTGGTTCTGTTGAAAAAGAAAGAAAAGATTATCAAGCATATGCTGAAGGTGATATAGTTGAAGATGAATCTTTACTAGCACCTATGGGTATGGAAGATGATACTATGATGGCAGAAACTGATATGGAAATGGAAGCTGAAGATGATATGGATTATGATTCAATATTAGATACATCAGCATTATCAGAAGAAGAAGAAACAGTATTAGATGAAGCTATAGAAATGCATCCAGAGTTAGAAGCAATTTTACCTAAGTTAGTTGCAACAGAATTTACAGAAGATGAATTAGTAGAAGGACCAGGAGATGGAACTTCAGATTCAATTCCAGCACTTTTATCAGATGGAGAATTTGTATTTACAGCCAAAGCAGTTAAGAATATTGGTGTAGACAGATTAAGAAAGATGATGAAATCAGCAGAAGAAAGTTATGATGCTGGACAAGTAAGCCAAGAAGAAAATGCTGAAATGTCAGCAGAAGATTCTTTATTGGCATAACAGAATTTTTAGAGTGGTACTCTAAAGATAAACAAGCTACCTTATATTTATATAAGCCCTTGTAGCTTTGTTTTCAATCAATAACCAAAATTTAGCTACCTTCACAGTTAAAGAAGCCCTAAAGGAGGACACATGAAAGAAGACGAAGGACAAACTAAGGAAGTCGAAGCGAATCCTTATAACAGAAATAAGTCATGGCATACAGAAGATGTAATGCCAACAGATTTTGTTTCTGCAGATAATGGACCAGCAGATGCCAACACCGACCCTAGAGGTTATGTTAGAGAAGCTACTGACAGCAATGTCAACCCTGATACTAACTCAACTTTAGATTCGGCTACTTCGGATAAGTCTTTACAAGAATCAGCACTTAATGTTGCTGATGCTAAACCTTATCAAAAAGTTGACTACAAAAAAAGATATGACGACCTAAAACGATATTATGATAGGAAGTTAGGTGATTGGAATGCCAAAGAAGGAGACCTTAAAGCACAGCTTCAAGCGAACCGACCAAAGTATACTCCACCAAAATCTGAAGAAGAATTAAAAGTCTTCAAAGAGGAATACCCTGACATATATGGAGTTGTGGAAACTGTATCTCACTTGCAATCTCGTAATGAGATGACAAGCTTACAAGAGGAAGTTGAAGCTCTTAAGAAAAAGAATGATTCTTTGGCAGCTCGTGAAGCTCAATTAGAGTTATCGAAATACCATCCAGACTTTAATGATATTAAAGAATCGGATGACTTTCATAGCTGGGCAGATGAACAACCAATGGAAATTAAATCTTGGATTTATGAGAACAACAACAATGGTAAACTTGCAGCAAGAGCAGTCGACCTGTATAAGAAAGACCGAGGACTTGGATTAGATAAAAAAACTACTACTGAAAGAAGGCAATCTTCTGAAGGTGCTGATTTGCTAGTTAAAACTAGAGAACAAGTTGGAGAACCTACTGATAGAAAACCTACTTTCAAATCATCGGATATTAGAAAAATGTCTGATGATGAGTTTATGCGATATGAAAAAGATATTGCTATGGCTCAAAAAGAAGGTAGATTTGTTCAAGACGAATAAATTTATTTTCATTTTTATCAACAAGTAAACAAATAAGGAAAATAATTATGGCACACTTTCAAGGTGGAAATACATTAAACTTTGTTGCTGGTGGAGTACAAGCGAACCAATTTTGGGTTCCTGAAATCTACAGTAAGAAAGTACAAATTGCTTTAAGAAAAGCATCAACAGTCGAAGCAATCTGTAATACAGATTACATGGGCGAAATCAAATCATATGGTGATACAGTTAATATCGTTAAAGAACCTCAAATAGCTACAGCAGCTTACACTAGAGGTTTAGCAACACCAGCAACAGCTCTAACTGATGCTGAATTGGTATTAGTAATTGACAAAGCTAATTACTTTAGCTTCCAAGTAGATTCTTTAGAGAAAAAATTTGGACATATTAACTTCCCTGAAGTCGCATCTAATAACGCAGCTTATCAATTAAAAGATGCTATGGATGTAGAAGTTCTAGATAATATGTATGATGAAGCTATTGCAGCTACAGCAGTTCTAACACCAGCAGGTAATGCAGCTAAAGCAGCTATCTTTGGTTCAGTTGCAGCTCCGATTGATATTGGACACGCAGCAGGTGAAGTAGACCCTCTTAACTTTATGAGTTCAGCAGCTCAAGTTATGGATGAAAACAACAACCCTGAAGATAACAGATGGTTTGTTGCAGCTCCTAGCTTTTATAACCAATTAGCAGATACTTCTTCTAAACTTTTATCGATTGATTACAATGCAGGTAAAGGTTCTTTAAGAAATGGTCTTGTAGCTTCTGGTTTAGTTAGAGGATTTGCTATGTACAAATCTCTTAATACTCTATCTCAAGTAGTTGGTGGTGCAGGTGCTGCACAACCTTCTGTTTTATTTGGTCATATGAGAAGTACATCATGTGCATCAGCAATGAACACAGTTGAGTCTTTTAGAAGTCCTACTACATTTGCAGACCAAGTAAGAGGTCTTCATGTATATGGAAGAAAAGTACTTAATACTGCATCAGTTGGTGCTGGTATTATTAAAATAGACTAATCAATAATTAAATGTTAGGGGGAGCAATCCCCCTTTCATTAACTTAAAGGAAATATATAATGAAATTAAAAGAACATATACCCCACATTATAGCAGAACATAAAAAAGCAATAGCAGTAGCTGTTGTAATATTAATTATTGCAATAATTATATAAGGAAATAATATGCCAGGATATGGAATGAAAAAAAAGCCAATGATGAAACATGGTGGAAAAGTTAAAAGAAAAAATTATGGACATGGTGGTGGTGCTATGGTTATCACTATTAGTAAAGTAAAAAATAAAGATAAAAAGAATTATAAGAAGAAGTAAGAATTATGGGATTAATGTCATCTCCTGCATGGACAAGGAAAGAAGGCAAAAACCCTAAAGGTGGTTTAAATGCTAAAGGTAGAGCATCTTACAATAAAGGTAAAACTAAAACAGGTAAGAAAAGAAATCTTAAAGCACCTAGTAAAGTTAAGGGAAACAAAAGAAGAAAAAGCTTTTGTGCAAGAATGAAAGGAATGAAAAAGAAATTGACTTCCAAGAAAACTGCTAGAGACCCTAACTCAAGAATTAACAAATCATTAAGGGCATGGAACTGTTAAATGGCAAAAGATTATAAAACATTCGTAAATGAATTATTAGTAGAATTAAATGAACCAGAAGTTACAACAGTAGCTACTGGAGTAGGTATACAAAAACAAGTAGCTAATGTAGTTAACAGAGCTTACTTTGATATTGTTGATGCTGTTGATGATTGGTCATGGTTAAGTTCAGATGTACCTGATGACCCTTATTATGGAAATACAATTGTACCAACAGTTGCAGGTCAAAGATTTTATTTATTAAAAGCTGGGTCAGCTAATATTGATACAGACTTTGATTCAGTAAACTGGGATATGTTTACTTTAGTAGATACAAATGCTCCATTTACAATTAATAAATTACCTTTTACAACTCTAACTACTTGGAGAAGTAATTATGCACAATCGGAAGAAGCTGCAGCTAGAACAAATACTTATGCAACTCCAGTAAGAGTTATAAGAAGTTCAGATGGTAGAAGATTTGGATTATCTCCTATACCAGATAAAGTTTATAATATTCATTTCTTTGCTTATAATAGACCTACTGCTTTAGTAGCAGATACAGATACAGTTTTATTCCCAGAACAATACAAACCAGTTTTACTAGCAAGAGCTAGATATTATTTATATCAGTTTAAAGATAACATTGCACAATCGCAATTAGCTTTAGATGAATATAAAAAAGGATTACAAAATATGGCTGATAATTTAAATTCACCACAGCCACAATATATGTCAGATGTAAGGTTTACTTACTTACTACCATAGGATAATAAATTATGCCAACACAAGGAGCTTCAATTACTGTTGCAGGAGGTTTGGATTTAGTATCAAGCTCTCATGCTTTGTTTCGAACTCCAGGTGCTGCAACTATATTAGAAAATTTTGAATCATCTACAACAGGTGGTTATAGAAGAATTAATGGTTATACTAAATGGGGTGGTGCTAGTGCAGCAGTACCTTCAGGTTCTCAACTAGATGCAATAACAGGATTGATACCTTATGCAGGTGGAGTTGTTGCTTGTCAAGGTACAGGAATATTTTGGTCAGATGATGGTATTACTTGGCTTCAAATTAATAAAGATACTTATGTAACTAAAACAGGAACAGTAGCAGTTAATGCAGGTTCAGCAACAGTTACAGGAACTGGTACAGCATTTACAACTGAGTTTGCTGTTAATGATAGAATACAAATTAACTCTATTAATTATAGAGTATTATCAATTACAAGTAATACAGTATTAACATTAGATAGTAATGTACAAACAACAGCTTCAAGTCAAGCTGTAAAAAAAAGTGGTATACTTGCTGCAGCTTTATCTGGTGCAACAACTATAGCTAGAAGTAATCAATCAAATAATCAATTTGCTACATTTGAATCAGATGGTGCTTATGGTAGTTTATATATTACTGATGGTACTAATAAAATAGCAGAGTTTCAAATAACAGTATCAAGTGGAGTTAACACTTATTACTTTGAAGAACTGGCTTCTCCAGCTCCTTCCAATCCTAAGATATGTGAAATATTTTCTGAAAGATTAGTCGTAGCAGGACAAACATCTTCAACAAGTACAGTAGTTTATAGTTCTAGATTAAAGCCATATGACTTTGAAGGTTCCTCTGCAGGTGAGATAGATGTTGGAGATATCATTGTAGGTATAAAAGTATTTAGAAATAGCTTAATTATATTTTGTAAAAATAGTATCTTTGAGTTGACAAGTCTTGATTCTACCCCTATAATTAAGTCTATAACCAAAAATATAGGTTGTGTAAATGGAAATTCAATTCAGGAGATAGGTGGAGATTTAATCTTCTTAGCACCTGATGGATTAAGAACAGTTGCTGGTACAGCGAGAATTGATGATGTTGAAATAGGTTCTATTAGTAGAAAAATTTTACCTTTAATAAACAATCTATTAAAAAATATTCAACAATATACTATCTCTAGTATGGTTATTAGAGAAAGAAGTCAATACAGATTATTTTATCATAAGTCTGGTCAAGCTCAATCAGGACAATTAGGAATTATAGGAACTTTTAAATTTGATTCAAATGGAGTTCCTGCTTTTGAGTGGAGTGAAACAAAAGGAATGGAATTAAAATTTTGTTCTTCAGAATTAAATCCTCAAAACGAAGAAGTTAAATTTGGTGCAAATGATACTGGTTATATTTATGAAATAGATACTGGTAACAATTTTGATGCAGCAAATATAAGTGCAAGATTTCAAACACCAGATATGGATTATGGTGATAATGGTTTAAGAAAAAGTTTATATAAAGTTAAAACTAATATTGAACCTGAAGGTACACAAAACAATTTAAAGTTAAGAATTAGATATGACTTTGATAATTCTGAAGTTCCTCAACCAGGAGAATTTTCAGTTGGTAATTTAAGTAGTGCTTCTCTCTTTGGACAAGCTACTGCTTTATTTGGCTCTGCTTTTTTTGGAGCAACAACACTACCGAGTAAAAGTGTTTTAGTAACAGGAAGTGGATTTTCAAATAGTTTTAGATTTTTTACTAATGACACAGATGCAGCATATTCAGTTAATGGAATGTTTGTATCTTTTATAGCAGGAGGAAGAAGATAATATGGCAGGTTATGTAAGACAAAGTACAATAGCAGATGGTAATACAATTGATGCATCATTGTTTAATAATGAATTTGATGCACTCTTAGCAGCATTTGTAAATACTACAGGACATAAACATGATGGTACTGCTGCTAATGGTCCAGTAATTGGATTAATAGGTGATGCAGGTTTAGCTACTCCTTTAAACAAAATTAATATAGATACTACTAATAAACATTTAGAATTTAATATTAATGTTGGTGGTAATTCAGTAGAACAACTTAAAATACAAGATGGTGGAATTGTTCCAACTACTACTAATGATATTGATTTAGGTACTTCATCTTTACAATTTAAAGATGGTTACTTTGATGGTAATGTAACTTTAGATGGTTTAGTAATAGGAAGTGCTACAGCAATAACAGATGTAGATACAGATTTAAGTGCTGTTTCAGGAAATGATGATACAGTAGCTTCAGCTAAAGCAATTAAAACTTATGTTGATGCACAAGTTGGTGGTTCAGATTTAGATTTTGAAGGTGATACTGGTGGTAATCAATCAGTTGATTTAACTACACAAGAACTTACTCTTACTGGTGGAACTGGTATTGATACTACTGGCTCTGCACAGACAATGACTTTTGCAATTGATACAGCAGTCGTTGTAGATAAAACTACAGCACAAACTTTAACAAACAAAACTTTAACTACTCCAACTATTGCTTCAATTACAAATGGTGGAACAGTTACAATTCCTTCTGGAGCAGATACTTTAGTTGCAAGAACATCTACAGATACTCTTACAAATAAAACTTTATCATCTCCAACTTTAACAAGTCCAGTTATTAATACAGCAATTAGTGGTACAGCATTTAAAGATGAAGATAATATGTCATCTGATTCTGCTACATCAGTTGCTTCACAACAATCAATTAAAGCATATGTAGATACTCAAGTAGCAACTATACCAACTGGAGATATTACTTCAGTAGTAGCTGGTACTGGTATGACAGGTGGTGGAACATCAGGTGATGTTACATTAAATGTTATTGGTGGTACAGGTATTACAGCTAATGCAAATGATATAGCTATTGATAATTCAGTTGTTACATTAACTGGCTCACAAGCTTTAAGTAATAAAACTGGTAATATATCACAATGGACAAATGATGTTGGTTATTTAACTGCAGAAACAGATAATCAAACATTAAGTTTTTCAACACCAACTCTAACAATTAGTAATGGTAACAATGTAAACTTAAGTACATTAACAAATGGTTTAATTACTGCAAGTTCAACTGATACATTTACTAATAAAACTATAGATGCAGATGGTACTGGTAACTCAATTACTAATATTGAAAATGCTAATATTAAAGCAGCAGCAGCTATTGATGCAACTAAAATTGCAGATGGTTCAGTTACAAGTACAGAATTTCAATACATTAATACTCTATCATCTAATGCTCAAACACAGATAGATAGTAAACAAGCTACAATAGATTCAAGTGCTAGATTAAATGCTAATTTAGTAGGAGATGGTTCAGTAGATAATACTGAATTTGGTTACATTAATGGTGTAACTTCAGCAATACAAACACAAATCAATACAGCAACTACTGATATTGCTACTAAAGCTTCAGCAGGATTTGCTGTAGCAATGGCAATTGCTTTATAATTTGTGTTGACAATAAGATAAAAAAAAGGTATAATTAGGATAATTCTATGGCACAAGATTTCGAAAGATATTTACAACAAGACATTTCAAACAATGCAGGTTCTCCTACTGTTTTAAGAACAGCAGCAGATTCAGATGATGCAATCATAGGTATTAGATGTGCAAACACTTCTGGTACTTCTGTGAATGTAACTGTATATGTTAAGAATGGTAGTGACACTTATCACATTATTAAAGATGCACCTATTCCTACAGGTGGTTCTTTAGAATTAATTGATGGTGGTTCTAAAGTTGTATTACAGAGTGGAGATTCAGTTGAAGCAGTAGCTTCTGCAGCTTCATCTGTTGATATAATTACAAGTGTTGTAGATACTATCTCAGCATAATAAGGAAATAATATACTATGGCATATGTTGGAAGAACTCCTGCAAACGCAGCTTTAACAGCAGCAGATTTAGAAAATGGTATTGTCTCAGCAGACAAACTAGCTACTAATGCTGTAACTGAAGTTAAAGTAAATGCAGATGCAATAACAAATGCTAAAACAGAATTTACACCTGGACTAACTATTAAAGGTGATGGTTCAAGTGCTGATGGAAAAATTATTCTTAACTGCTCACAAAATTCACATGGAGTTTCTATAGCTGGACCTGCACATTCTGCAGGGCAAAGTTATAATTTAGTTCTCCCTACTTCAGTTGGAACTAATGGACAAGTATTAGCTACCAATGGTAATTCTACAAACCAATTATCTTGGATAGATGCAACAGAAACTAAACCAACAGTAACTAGTGTATCACCTTCAACAATTGATAATACTGCAACAGATGTAACTATAACTGGTACTAACTTTGTTAGTGGTGCAACAGTAGAATTACAATCAACAACAGGTGCAATTATTACACCTAGTACAGTTTCATTTACAAACTCTACTACAATGGTAATCAATGTAACAATAGCAGATGATATTCAAATGTTTGTTAGAGTTGAAAATCCAGATGGTAATGCAGGTAGAAGTTCATCAGCAATTTTAACTACTTCAGATGCACCAGTATGGACAACAGCAGCAGGTTCACTTGGTACAGTTGC
>Ga0115568_10001950_pt1 | contig 14612 bp, 9 predicted proteins | sample COGITO_mtgs_1204_FD_87296 | JGI IMG/M metagenome (GOLD analysis project Ga0115568, IMG submission 87296) | Pelagic marine microbial communities from North Sea - COGITO_mtgs_120426 | ecosystem: Environmental > Aquatic > Marine > Epipelagic | place: Germany:Helgoland, sampling site Kabeltonne...
CCACAATAAACCCTGATGCGATTCAGCACGAACACAATTCTTGTAGCGAATTTTGTTATTCTTCATTAAAATACCCCCGTGATCACCAAAATCACTCTTGAGTTTTGAGCTATTCCAAGTTATCGGATTCGTAACCGCAATAGAATCTCCATAGATATAAGGAGGATAATAGCCCGTTGAAAATGTGCGCCAAGACAAAAAACAATTCAGGTCTAATGGATTTTCACATAATGGAAAATCAGCAAAGTTATCCACGATTGGCATACCTACTAAATACGCTAATTTAAGATGCTCCCGTATCGAATCGTTTTGTAGTATCACCTCTTTCAATAGTCGCTCTGCATGATTAGTACCCTGGCTGTGCGCCGCAATCACCATTTCTCTTCCATCGTTGTAATGTGATACATAATATTGAAACGCTTGAAGTACGTCCTGATAAGCAAAATCAAGTGCTTTAATACCGTTAGCACTGTCACGATATCCATGAATGTGCATTTGACGATATCTAGGTGCAAATATTCTAGCTAAACCATTGAACACATTGGCTTGATACTTTATCGTTGTTTGATCTATTTTTTTATTTAAGGTTCGATTATGTACATCTGCATTCCATTCGCTGCCCTTCAACAATAACGTAGGGTAAATAAAAAACACATCAATTCCGTTAAGTGTTGTATCAGAAATGAAATTTTTAGGGAATTGGTCGGACATGTCCTCCTTTTCTGGGTGAGCTGCCCAAAGATCTAGATCAGCATAATTCAACGTATCGTTTTCAATTCCCTGCATGTAATTCACCGTTGGTTTTCTCGACATACAGCTAGTAAAAAGGACAAGAATCATCACGATACTCAAAATGGTCAATTTCATACTGCGAATTACGAAAAATATTTTTTTCGTTGCAAGGATGATTTCTCCGTATCTAATTTTTTAACTTCCCTTAAAAATTAATCACGTGAAAACAGCTTTAATAACAGGCGCATCATCAGGAATTGGTAAAGAATTAGCCATTACGCATGCGCAAAAAGGTGGAGACTTAGTAATTGTTGCCCGAAGGAAAGAAGCCTTAGAAAATTTAAAATTTTCGCTTCAGGATCAATATGGAATTCATGTCGAAGTAATCATACAAGATTTATTGGCAAAAAACGCGGCCCAAAAAGTTTTCGAACAAATAATTGAAAAAAAGATCAAAATCGACTACCTGATTAATAATGCAGGATTCGGTGACAACGTTCTTTTTCAAAATTCCAGTCCCGCAAGGAACAATGACATGTTGCAATTGAATATAACCGCACTTACAGACTTTTGTCACCTTTTTGTTCAGCACTGGATAACACATTCCTTACAAGGGAAAATTATGAATGTAGCCAGTACTGCTGCTTTTCAAGGTGTCCCATATTTTGCCGTTTATGCCGCAACAAAAGCCTATGTACTTTCCTTCAGCGAAGCACTTTCCCTTGAGCTAAAAAGCAACAACATAACCTGCACGGCACTTTGTCCAGGACCAACAAAAACAGAATTTGCGAAAAATTCAAACATGAATCCAGCTTTTACTGATAACAAAATGCTACCCTCTGCTTCATCAGTAGCCAATTACGGGTATAAAAAAATGTTGCGCGGCCAAACGGTGGCAATACCTGGTATTTTTAATAAAGCTGGAACTACCTCAGGAAAATTCTTCCCTCGAAAAATGACTGCATATGTTGCAGGACAGGTAATGAAAAAAGCCAATGAATTTTAGCTACTCTTTTTGAGTTAGTACAAAATCCAATTCCAGAATTGGACGCTATTCAAAATCAGGATACAATAAATACTTTGATCTTATTTTTTTAAACTCAACCAATTCCTCATGCCAAGTCTTTCCAATCTCTTCCGCAGTATGCCCATCTTCAATCATTTTTCGAACCGACACGTCTCCGGTTAACAACCGAAAAAAGCCATCTTTTCTGAAAAAATGTTCTTGATCAGTAGAGTTTTTGTAAAACGCAACTAACCAATTCAAATACAATCCACTGATATTACGCATGTAATCATCACCAAATTCGGAAAGATTATAACCTAAACATTCTACTCCCATGTGCTTTGGTTTTGTCGCACCAGGCTTCGATTCCGGTGAAAACTTATAATCTCCTTTCTTATTGAAAGGCGATCCAATGATTTGAAATTGCAAATCCGTACCCCTTCCTACACTTACTTGAGTTCCTTCAAATAAACACAAACTGGGATATAAATAAATGCTCGACATGTTGGGAAGATTCGGGCTTGGCTTAACCGGCAATTGGTAATAATCACTGTGCTTATAATTCGCACATTTTACCACATTAAGATCACATTGCACATTATTTTTCAACCAGCCTTCCCCATTAATCATTTTTGCATATTCACCAATCGTCATACCATGCACAATCGGTACCGGATGCATACCCACAAAACTCTTATTGTCCATTTTCAAGATTGGGCCATCTACATAAAAGCCATTTGGATTCGGTCGATCCAGCACGACGAAAAGTTTGTTTTGTTCTGCACACGCTTCCATAACGTAATGCATCGTAGAGATGTACGTATAGAAACGAACACCCACATCCTGGATGTCAAATACGACCATGTCGACATCAAACAAATCTTCCTTACTCGGTTTCTTTCGTCGACCGTGCAAAGATTTGATTGGCAATCCTGTTTTCGCATCCAATCCATCGTTAATTCTTTCACCAGCATCTGCTTTTCCTCTAAAACCATGTTCTGGCGCGAAAACCTTTTTAATGTCGATTCCCAACCCAAGCAGAAAATCAACCAAATGCTCTCCTCCTACCATTGATGTTTGATTTCCAACTACTGCAATGCGTTTTCCAGTAAATAGTTGGAGGTATTGGTCACTTAATTCTGCTCCCACTGAGATCCCATTCGCATACCTTGAGGTGTCTTGACCACTTGCATGGAAAGTGAACCAAAATAGCAGAAGACTTAAAATCTTTTTTGCGGCCATTATGTTTATGTACTTTAGCATTGAATTAATCGGTATTGAATACAGCATATTTTATAGCCAAACGGATTGCTAAAGGTGGCAAAAATTCCAATCGCTTTTCTAAGCCAATCATAATTTTTGCAACCATTGGTGTTGCATTGAGCATGATTGTAATGATTCTCAGTGTTAGTATCGTTACTGGATTTCAAACGGAAATAAAAAATAAAGTTGTTGGTTTTGGTTCTCATATTCAAATCAATAATCCGAGTTACGGCTATTCTTTAGAGTCATCACCGATGCATAGGAAACAAGCATTTCTTGGTGAACTTTCAGCCTTACCTCAAATAAAACATATCCAAAGTTATGCCATAAAACCAGGAATAATAAGGTCTAATGGTAATTTCAATTCCGAAACAACAAAAAATAATGCGCAACGAGATATTCTAGGCATAATTGTAAAAGGAGTGGGTACAGATTACGACTGGACCTTTTTAAAAACCAAAATAGAAACTGGTGGGAGTATCCCCAATTTCAGTGCTGGTGTTAAAAATGATAGTATTATCATTTCTAGGTTTATTGCCAACAAACTAAACCTAAAATTATACGATAGAGTTTCTACTTACTTTATCAAAGATACTGGACCAAAGGAGCGCAAATTTCACATTAGTGCCATTTACGATACCGGATTAGAAGATTTTGACAAACAATTTGTTTTTGCAGACATTCGGCAAATACAAGAACTCAATTTATGGGGTGTTCAAGCAGCACTAAAACTACAGCCTAATTGCAGCAATGGTGCCATGCTACTCGAGGCTCAAGGTTTTTCTGAAAATAAGAACATTCAATTCAGTTGGAACGATGGTCCTTTTACCACGCAGAATGAAAGGTTATTTTATCCTACTAAAGATACCGTAATTCAAGTCGTTGCAGCGGGGTTTGCATCAACTGATTTTGACCAAAACGCTCCCATTATTATTGAGCCAGATACCTGCTACTTGTCTATTCGGATTGACAATGAATCCAGTAATAGTCTGTGCGAAAATCTAGATGGCCCAATAGATTATGAAGGATTAAATGACTCTACGTTGATCTACCATTTTAACTCGGGTACAATAACCACCGTCTTTACTTCAACAAACGGATCTAGGCGTAATTATATTGGGGGATACGAAGTGATTTTAAATCAATTTGAAGACTTAAAAAATGCATCCAAACTGGTGCGCGGAGAAATGCTCGGTATGTTTCAAATAAATACAATAGATGAACTTCATCAAGATATTTTTGGATGGCTCGACATGCTAGATGCTAATGTGTATATCATTATCGTTCTTATGGTGATTGTCGCGCTTATAAATATGACCGTCGTTTTACTCATTCTAATTTTGGAAAGAACAAATATGATTGGTGTATTGAAAGCACTTGGCACCAACTCTTGGAGTATTCAAAAAATATTCTTAATTAACGGAGTATTCATTGTTTTCAGAGGTCTTTTAATAGGAAACTTTTGTGCATTACTGGTGATTTTATTGCAACAGCAATTTGGATTCATACAGCTTGACCAAACCACCTATTTTGTGCAAGAAGTACCCATGTACTTTACACCTAGTGCACTACTCTTATTAAACGGTTTAACCATTTTAACTTGTTTTATAGTACTGCTTTTACCTGCACTTTTTGTCTCAAGAATAACTCCAATTAAAGCCATTAGATTCGATTAGAAAATCTAACTTTGACAAATATTTTAACGACTAGTATGAAATTCTACAATAACGTTCTCGAAACCATTGGAAACACGCCACTTATCCGCATTAATGCCTTATGTAAAGATGTTAAAGCAACGGTTTTAGCTAAGGTTGAAACAACGAACCCAGGCAACTCTGTAAAAGATAGGATGGCCTTACAAATGATTGAAGATGCTGAGAAAGATGGCCGATTAAAGCCAGGGGGAACAGTAATTGAAGGAACCTCTGGAAACACAGGAATGGGCTTGGCGTTGGCCTGTATCATTAAAGGCTATCAACTGGTATGTGTATTAAGTGATAAGCAAAGCAAAGAAAAAATGGATATCCTTCGTGCTGTAGGTGCTGAAGTTCACGTATGTCCTACTAATGTTGCACCAGATGATCCCAGATCTTATTATTCGGTCTCAAAAAGACTGGCAACAGAAATACCAAATTCTTGGTATGTTAATCAATACGATAACCCGTCAAATACCAAAGCGCACTATTTACAAACTGGGCCAGAAATATGGGAACAAACAGCAGGTAAAATAACGCATTTTGTCGTTGGTGTTGGCACGGGAGGTACCATTTCGGGAGTTGGTAAATACTTGAAAGAACAGAATCCAGCAATAAAAATATGGGGAATTGACACCTACGGTTCAGTGTTTAAAAAATACCATGAAACAGGGATTTTTGATGAAAACGAAATATACCCCTATATCACGGAAGGAATAGGAGAAGATATTCTTCCCAAAAATGTCAATTTTGATGTGATTGACCGATTTGAAAAAGTAACGGACAAAGATGGTGCCGTGTACCAGAGAAGACTCGCCAAAGAAGAAGGCATATTTGTAGGCAACTCTGCCGGTTCTGCCATTAAAGGCATTTTGCAATTGAAAGAGGAGCTCAATGAAGAAGATGTTGTTGTTGTTCTTTTTCATGATCATGGCAGCCGATATGTTGGGAAGATGTTTAATGATGATTGGATGAGAGAACGAGGATTCTTAGCGGAAGAAAAGACTATTGCTGTTGATTTAATAAAGGGACATGCATCGAAACACTTAGTAACAGTTACCCCAACAGATCCTGTATCTCAAGGAATGTTACTTATGCACCAATACAAAATATCTCAAATACCTGTAGTAGAAAATGGGGAGTTTGTAGGTTCCATAACAGATAAAAATCTATTTGCCCAACTTCTTGAAAAGCCAGAATTAAAGGAGTTACCGGTAAAACACATCATGGAAGCTTGTTTTCCAATAGTAAATGCGAATAAAAGTGTAGAAGAGGTTTCTAAACTTTTCACAAAAGAAACCCAAGCTGTACTTGTTAATTACGATTCAGATAAACATCACATCATTACAAGACAAGACCTTATACAAGCGTTTTCTTAGCTTTTGACACCAGCATACGGTTAGGTGTGTGCTTACTCAATTGGTCTCTCTGTCTGCAGAAGCATTGCTTCAATAATACTCCGATTAGAAATGGCTAAATTCATCATGTCTAGTATAGCAATGAGCGAATGTGTCTCGTGATTTTTAAAGTTAAAGGAACCCTTACCCTTTACCGTATTTTCTTGGATTTCGGTTACATCAATTTGGACACTTTCAAAATTCAGAAGCTCAAATCCTGTTTGAACAATCATATTCGGAACTCCTATACCCAAATCACCTTTTACGGGTAAGCTCTCTTTTAAGGCAATGAAGTCTAATCGTACACTGTAAGTAGCATACAAGTCCGCTATCGGTTTTATTGCAATTTCCTCAATACACTCTTTGCTATTAGATATGCAGATATTACTGTCTAGAACTTTCAAGAAACATTGCACTCCGTTAATTAAGTCGAATTCATAGTATCCATTGTTCACAACATAAGTACTGTCTGCATTCAAATTATCCAAATAACCGGAAACATCATTCATCCCAAAAACAGTTACAAATTTGGGGAAAGGAGTCAGTTTTTTATTGGGTACTATTAACTCAAAAGAATCGAATGTATCTGTGTCAATCGAATCTTCTATATGAAAACCTTGAAAAAATTGATGTCCTTTTATTTCAAAGAAAAAATTACCATTATAATTTTGAAAAAAATGTTGAAATCTAGTAGGGACATTTTGTTCGATAAAGCTCCACGACTGCCTTTCGTTAGCCATAAATGACAAAGCAAATGGTGACTTGGTGGTTAGAGGCCGAATGGTATTTTTAAGTGGACTCTCATCAGCATATTCTAATTCTGATGCAATTTCTACTGCTCCTTTTTCAAAAGAGAAAAAGGTTCTGGAGTCTGTAAACCCATTAGTCAACGCACCAAATCCTTGTGTTTCTCCATTACTCCAATACCCTACATCCTCCTTTTCTGAAATGAAAGATGCAAAATAAGGATTAGCTGACTCCAAACCTTCTTGAGGATCTTCTAGCGCACTTATCAAATAGTTCATAAGGTCTTCATTTCCACCATCACTTAACGCCTTTCCATCAACATTCGAGCAATATATTCCGACACCTAAGCCCGCACAAATAGTTACATCTTGTTTTTTTGATTGATAGCGATGGCAAACTATTCCAGATTCAGAACTATTGTAAGTTTCATTGAGTTCATCGCCATAGCGTTGCCTGAAGTGTTTAAGGAAAAGTTTTGTGTCGCATTTAATGAGTCCAGCAATAAAAACCTTTTCATCAATTTGAAAATGAAATACAGGTATTTTAAAAAAAGGATCTATACCAATGTTTTCAAGTTGAACATCCTCTCCGCCAATTGCCTCTTTTGGTAAAATTGCCTCAAGCCCACCCGGAGAAAACCGATATCTTTCTATTAATTTCTTACTGATTTTACGTCCATCTAGTACCATTACTCCATCTACCTGTTTGGGTATGTACTTAAAATGATCGGTTTGACTCGACTCAGTTATCTTAAAAAAACCAAGTGTAATTGAGCCTATAAAAATCAACCAGAATCCAGCTCGTAATATTTTGCCTGAGTTTTTCATTTTACTTGCATCTTATAGATACTTTCTGCTAGTTCCAATAGATGAGTGATGGCTAATTTCTCGCCCTCTTTCATTTTTAATTTTAAATCAGCTGAAAATAAATTTCCTTGCGAACTCAATCCATTGATTGATGCATGATCAATAACGGCGTTACCTTCTTCCATAATGTCAAAAAAGTCCTGCCCCACACTTTTCATTTCTGCTGTCATTTTAGAAAATGTATTATCAGAATTCCAATAACCAACATAATTATTCTTCTTCAAATGTGTGCGTCTTTCCTTAGAAATTAATCGATTTTTTGGAAGGCCCGATTCTCTGTAGGTAGTTACTAACTCAACATCATTGGTTACAATTAAAACATCGTTTTCAATAGCAACATAATGCAACATGCCATTTTCTTTATTCTTTCTATAGCGACTGGTAGGGTCAATAACAAGATAGTATCCCTCTTTTTGAATTAATAATTCTGATTTTACCAATAGTTCAATAATTTTCCCACTTAATTTTTCATTGCCAATAGAAGCTAAGAAAACGTACTCAGGAAGTAATTCTTGCTTGGTTTTTGTTATTTCATTTTCATTGAAATCATCATCGTACTCATAAGTTGTATAGGTTACATCAAAGGGCTTGATATTGGTAACGGCAAATAAAGCATCACCCTTGATAAAGTCAAAAACTTCATCCTCATCCAACAGAATGTTGTAAATATCCATACCCGAGTTCACTAATTCTCCGTATCCAGGCATAGACGACATTACTTTTGAATAAATATCCATGACCATTTCATAATATGCTTCCGGATCAACGGCCATACCCAAATAACCAATTAAGTCTTGTCCATCAATGTATTTAATTAGATTTTTATTAAACTTTCCATTATTTGTAGCCAACATCATGTCTTTAAAAACATCACTTACGTGGTAAGTATAAGCAGCCGTAATGTCATTGTCATTCAAATTCATGTGGCAATAAAAATAATTATCGGCAAAAATAGAAAGCATACCATCTACAGTGCCACGAGTCCCGAAAACATCATTCATAACATTCATGTTTCCGAAACCATCTGCAAAAAAGATAATATCAGAACTTTTCATAACGGCTTCCTTAAAGTGATCATTTCCGGAAATGGTATGGTTCGGGTTAGGATTAAACACCTCCTCTAAAGCAGTAAGAATACTTCTGGCTTTTTTTTCTTCTTCTTCTTTCTCTATTGCCTCATAGCGATCCTCATAACTCTCATAATATTCGTCTGTTGCTGCATCTTCAACTGCATCCCATGCGCCATAATATGAGGGAATTCGATAATCAAAAAAGCTGACCATTCTACTGTTCCAGCCAATAATCATGTTATCGTTGTACGCAAATTCGAATCCTTCACCAATTCCAAGCTCAACACCATCTTCATCCCGCACCATGGTCTTAATCAGACTATTGGCCTTCTCTTCATTACTGACCTTAAACAGAAAAGCCGTATAATTAATACTATCTCGATCTCTCATAAATAGATAGGAATTGTCTGTAGTAGAAATACCGAAGTCATCAGAATTTGCAACCAGCATAGGAACTAAAGCGTTGTCCACTCCAGAACCTCTGAGGTACTTATCTGTATTTTCTCTGAACGCTTTGAAGAAATCGAATGTTTCTAAATTAGCTTCTTGACATTTTTCATGTATCGCAGCAGCATTAATAACAAAAACAGATTTAGATAAGGTTGGAACGTGATTACTTAAATCTTGTGCAAGACCGAAAATATGGCTACCTAAAAGGCAGAGGGATAAGAAATATTTCATTTTAGTGCTATTGTATTTTGAAGAGTTACTTTCTTTTCTTTCAAATCTAAGAAAGATGCTCTAAACATTACGGATTTGCTGTTTTTTGATAGCATATATTTTGAATTGTCCTGAGAAACGACAGGCTGATCAAATCGATGTATTAAAATTAATTTTGCGCCTTCAAGTACTGTTGCGAAATCTGTTTTCCATTCAGAAAATTCGCTGTAATCCTGTGCTACGTAATTCCGACTAAACGTAGAATTCGAATACGAATAAGCGTCATACACATACTTTTTAGCTCTATCCTCCTTTGCTAACGCCTTCTTTAGCGCCACATTCAGTTTGTTTACATGATCGAAATTCATTTTTAATTGGAAAATATACTCCGACCAATTTTCCGTTATCTCCACATTAGAAATTCCTGGTTGATTGCTTAACATGCTTTTCATTTCTGATAGCTTTTCATGGATTTTCTCTTTACTAGGAACAGGGAAACCCCGAATACTATCCATTAGCATAATCCCACCAATTTTAGTTTTACTCTTACTCAAATTCAGTTTAAATTTTGCCTCACCGGAACCGTTATCATGAATCTTAATATCTTCAACAAAATCAAAACAACCAGATAGCATTGTTACCATAGCAACAAACAATAAATAGAACTTAAATATTTTACATGTACTATACACCCTAGGATTCCGTTTTAGTTTTTTAGATTTGCTAAGAAACTTAACAACAGCCAAAATAATACCAAAACATTCAATATACAAAGTCATAAGTGCACTAGTATTATTATTGCTGTGCACATCCGTTCTTAAAGCACAAAAAGTTGGACTGGTTTTAAGTGGAGGAGGTGCTGCTGGATTATGCCATATAGGTATTTTAAAAGCATTAGAAGAAAACAACATTCCAATTGACTATATTGCTGGCACGTCTTCTGGCGCCTTGGTAGGTAGCTTGTATGCCGCCGGCCTTTCTCCTGAACAAATCGAAGCCATAGCGACAAGTGAAAAATTCCAGTTAATGGCCAAAGGTGGAATCGAAGATGAGCACATTTATTTTTTTAAAAAACCAAAAGAAGATGCGTCGTGGTTGTCTCTAAAAATTTCTAATAATTTTAATCTCAGTAGTACTCTCCCAACTAATTTAATTCGTCCTCAACTAATGGATTTTGAATTAATGAGCTTACTAACACCAGTTTCAGCCTTAGCCAAATATGACTTTGATAGCTTATTTGTTCCTTTTCGATGTGTGGCATCAGATGTTGAAAATAAAAAAGTGATTGTATTTAAAAATGGACATTTAAACCAAGCGGTCCGAGCCTCGATATCTTTTCCTTTTTATTTGAAACCCATCAAAGTTGATAACCAATTACTTTTTGACGGTGGACTCTATAACAACTTTCCAACAGACGTAATGTACAATGACTTTTTTCCTGATATCATTATCGGCTGTAATTTATCAGATACACTTGCCCCGCCAGATGAAAATAATATTATTTCGCAATTAACTTCCATGATTGTTAGTCGAGACGATTACTCCATAATTTGTGAAAATGGAATATTAATAGATCCGAATACCAAAGTACGCACATTTGGTTTTGACTTTGCCGAAGAAGCCATTGCAGACGGGTACTCCGCTACGATTACCAAAATGGATGTAATTAAATCCAGAATACATCGAAGAACACAAAAATCCGAACTCGATTCACTGCGATTAATCTATAAGAAAAAACAATCGGTTTTGATATTTGACTCTATACACATCACGGGTCTTAATTCAAAACAAAAATCTTATGTCTCCAAAAATATTTTCAGAAACAAAAATGAGCTAAACATCGTCCAACTAAAAAAAAGATATTTTAATGTCTTATCAGATGATAAGATCAGCTTTATATATCCTCTTGGAGAAGCACAAAACACAGGGAAATATACGCTAAAACTAAATGTAAAAAAGGAACAAGAAATTATTGCGAAATTTGGTGGGAACTTCTCATCAAAATCCATCAACATAGGCCATCTAGGCCTTGAATATAAACATTTGGGCAAAAAATCAGTAACCCTTGGAGCCAATAGTTATTTCGGGAAGTTTTACGGATCGGTGAATACGAAGATTAGAATGGATTTCCCTCTTGGTTATCCATTTTATTTGGAAGTAGAAGGAATGATTAATCGTTGGGATTATTTTAGAAATTTTGCCACATTCTTCGAACTAGTGCGACCTTCTTATATTGTGCAGAATGAAAGGTTCGTGGGGTTAAATGTTGCTGCACCTATTTCGAACCCAGGAAAACTAATTTTAAATTATCGATATGGTGTCATTAATAATCAATATCACCAATCAATAGATTTTGCTCCTTCCGATACTGCTGATCTTACCAAGTTTGAATTTCATACTGTTGGAATTAAGTATGAAATCAATAACCTAAATAGAAAATTCTGGGCCAACGAAGGAACGATGCTTTCTTTAAGTGGGAGGTACATTGACGGTTGGGAAGAATTACTTCCTGGGAATTTAAATATTAGCGCTATTTCATTGGAAAAAGATCATTTTTGGTTTCAATTTGGACTTGCCGCACAACGTTACTTTAAAATTAATAAGCACCTAAGACTCGGCATCGATCTTAGGATCAGATATTCTACACAAGATTTTTTCTCTAATTATACCAGTACTAAATTAATGGCACCTATTTATGAGCCAATACCAGAGACAAAGTCAATTTATTTAGCTAAATATCGAAATTTCAAATACGGTTCGATTGGAGGGAAAGCTATCTTCACTTTTAACAAAAACTTTGATTTGAGATTAGAAAATTATTACTACCAACCGTACCAAGCTATCATACAAGAAAATAATGTGCCCGAGAATTATGACATCTGGAAAGGAAATGAGTGGATATTGTCCAGCAGTATCATTTATCATTCGCCTATTGCACCGATAAGTTTTACAGTGAATTACTATTCTGGAGAATTAGAGCCTTGGTCATTCGTATTCAATCTTGGTTATTTAATATTCAATGACAGGGCTTTTAATTAATAAAACGCCATTTCACTCCAAAAATAAATCGTGAACCAATTTCTAGATAATCCGGCCGGGTATAATAATTTCTACCCGTTAAATTTTCATTGACATGCAAGGCCATAAAGTAAAACGACGCACCTTTTAAACTAGAGCTTACTGAAATATCAACGAAAGGATAATTCCCTATCAATTTATCATTTTGGAGATATGTGATACCCGTTGAAGGTTCGAATCGATTCGCAAAATAATTACTAAACCAATTGCATTGTCCGCCCAAATCAAGTTTAAGTTTTGCTTTGAATACTTTTAAGCTAACAAAAATGCCTCCTGTTACACTTGTCTCTGGCAGTCTTATTTCTGAAGATTGACCAAAATTAAAAGTTGTTTTAACTGGAAATTTAAACCGTCCTAAGGCAAAGTCCTTTTTTATATTAGCACTTGCAAAATGAGCATTATTCACTTGGCTAGCTACCATGTTTGTATCAAAATAAAAATAATCTTTAATGGTTGTACCGGAAATATTAACTTGGAAATTGAATCTGTTGTGGTGATATAGAATTCCCAATGAATTCATCCAAGGATAATGGATAGCATTATAATTCCATTTATAATGATTACCGTAGTATTTTATTTGATAGATTTTTGGAGGAAGCAAGGACGTAGAAAAATCAGCAGTAATTCTATGTGAGGTATCTATAAAAAAATCTGTTCTTACCTGGGCCTTATAACCACCTTTTCTATATCCTGAAAAATGATATTCTCCCTTTACGTGTAGTGAATTAGTAGCTTTTATTCGATTAAATGTCAAATTAGCTCCTAATCCCAGCCAATTCAATTTATCACGATTCATGTAATAATCATTGTTACTGGTAATACTCGCTGATATTTGATATGTGGAATCTCGAATTTCTGTTCCTATTGAAGCGTTTACACGTCTCCATCTATAGTAATCAACTGATTGATTTTCATGATAATACACATTACTAAAGAAAGAACTATCTGAATTTCCATTACCCGAATAATTGCGATCTTCATTTATATATTCAATGGATGGAACCAACCATAATTTTCGTGTAATTAACCACGAGAGGTCCTGTTTAAACAAGAAATGACTGTAGCTCGATGAATTATTAGATAAATTCACTTCCAAGAAGTCCTGAGACAGCGCCGTATTTGTAAAAGCGCTATCGTTTTTAACTCCACCATTTAACGACCGACCATCCTTGAAGTATTCTAAAGAAACTTGACTATTCAATTTATCCCTGTTAATTGTGGAACTTATTGAAGATTGTACTGTTCTAAAATTATCATACAGCAAGCTTCCATTACCGGAAGTCATGAGGTGTTTTAATACTACTGTCCCGATAGACTTAAACCGTTGCTGGTGATTGACTTCTAAGATTTGAGATTCTTGGGCTCCAAACAGGTATAGCATTTCTGTAATTGATGTTGCCGTATCTATTGGAGCAACTAGGGATGCCGAATTGATGTTTGTAACTACCTTTTTAGACTGACTCCGACCTAAATCACATAATTTTTGTGACTCAGATTGTCCAAATGAATTGACAACAATAAGAATAAAGCTTATGGTAGCAAGATTTCTCAAGGTTTACATATAAAATTAGTCAAAAAAAAAGCCCTAGCAATAGCTAGGGCTTAAAAACGGCAACGACATACTCTCCCACCTGGTGTGGCAGTACCATCTGCGCTAGTGGGCTTAACTTCTCTGTTCGGAATGGGAAGAGGTGGACCTCACTGCAATAGTTACCTAAAATCTTAAATACGATTAAAGACAATTTTGAGAAAAATAAACTGAGAATACACTCTGTTCAAAGCATATAGGTAATTAGTACTGCTCGGCTTTGACGTTACCGTCTTTACACCTGCAGCCTATCAACGTCCTAGTCTAGAACGACCTTTAGAAGAAATCTCATCTTGGAATAAGTTTCGCGCTTAGATGCTTTCAGCGCTTATCTCGTCCGAACATAGCTACCCTGCGATGCAACTTGCGTCACAACAGGTACACCAGAGGTTCGTCCAACCCGGTCCTCTCGTACTAGGGTCAGGTTTCCTCAAATTTCTAGCGCCCACAACAGATAGGGACCGAACTGTCTCACGACGTTCTGAACCCAGCTCGCGTGCCACTTTAATGG
>Ga0115568_10001959_pt1 | contig 14571 bp, 9 predicted proteins | sample COGITO_mtgs_1204_FD_87296 | JGI IMG/M metagenome (GOLD analysis project Ga0115568, IMG submission 87296) | Pelagic marine microbial communities from North Sea - COGITO_mtgs_120426 | ecosystem: Environmental > Aquatic > Marine > Epipelagic | place: Germany:Helgoland, sampling site Kabeltonne...
CCCCCTAGAATTTGATAAAGTGGTTTATTCTGTTTTTGAGCAAAAATATCCCATATTGCTATATCGATACCGGAGATAACTTGAGCAATTGGGCCAATTTCAGCTGTTTGTATAGCCAAGGTGTGAGTAGACTTAGTAAGGTATTTGAAAACTTCTTTAGGGTCGTTTATATCCATTTTAAAAACTAATGGTGCAAAAGTAGTTTCCAATAATTTTGCCCTATGTTCAGCACCACATGTAGGATAATTACACCAAATTTCTCCCCAACCAGTATAACCTTCATTATCATCAATTTTGATAATGACTGCTGGACGATCAAACATTGTTCCGAAAGATGTCATGACAGGCGTTTTAATAGGTGCCCTGTAAACGAAGACCTCAACACTTTTGACGGAAGTTATCATTTTATTTCCATATAAGGTTGAGGTTTTTCCATTGATCTACTTTGTGCCTGAACCATATTTCGTATCATTTCTTCTTGTATTAAATTTTCTTGATCTCTACGTATGGTAGAATATTTTTCTGAATTCCATAAATTGACTAATTCGTCCGGATCAGACTGCAAGTCATATAATTCTCCTTCTTTTTCTCCAAGATACCAGACTAACTTCCAGCGTTTTTCTCTTCTCATACAGATAAATTCTGATGCTGTCTGGATATGGCCTCTTGTTAATTCAGAATATACAGCATCTCTAATTTCAAGAGGATTTTCGGAATCAATTAATTTTTTAAATGAACGGGCCTGCCAATTCTCTGGAACTGGAATTGATAAATAGTCTAAAATTGTTGGTGCAATATCCATCAGTTGTAGCAGAGCGTCGCTCTTTCGACCGCCTTCGATTTTATTTGGTGACCAAACTAACAAGGGGACTTTTACTGATACATCATACATTGTCCACTTTTGAATATGGCCGTGATCGCCCAATGCCTCTCCGTGATCCGATGTGAATATAACAATTGAGTTTTCTAACAAACCACGTTTTTCTAGAGTATTCAGAATTATACCAACTTTTTCATCGATCATTGAAGTATTTGCTGCGTAGTGTCTTCGCACTCGAAGTAATTCGTCTTTTGTTGGGTTATATTTCCACGCGACTGCATCTTGATTATATTTTACTATATTATCGCGATATGCTGCGTGCGCTTGAGGTTGAGCCGCGAGCTCTGCTTCGGTGACAGTGGGAACTGGTATGTTCACATCTCTGTAGTGATTTAACCACCTTTCCGTTGGATCAAATGGTGGATGAGGACCAGGAAACCCAATCTGGAGGAAAAGAGGAGCATTTGATTGACGTTCCTCTAGCCACCAATTTGCTGTATCCCCAACAAAATTATCGGAATGCATATCCTCGGCATGTTCCCAAGTAAATGCACCCATAGCCTTTTTATAGGCTTCCGGATCTGCCTTGTGACGAACATAACGTGTCGGCTTTTCTATGCCGCGTGCATGTAATGCCCGATCCCAATCATCGTAATATGCTCGTTCATGTTCATCTAAGAATAGTGGTCTGTCTTTATTCTCCGCCACAATTCTCTGGTGAAAACCGCCTGCGATGTCGTATGGGTTTGTGTGCATTTTACCGATATTCACACAGTGGTAACCTAAATCTGCTAGCCATTGTACCCAAGTTGGTTGCCATTTTTGAAAATTAGAATATACACCATGTGCATGCGGATACATGCCGGTAAATAAACTAGCTCTGGATGGTGAGCAGAGTGGTGAGGTGACATAACAGTTTGAAAAAGACATACCTTCTTTGACAAGCCGATCTAAATTTGGAGTATGCATCCAATGGGCTCCGAGCGCATTAATCGTGTCAAATCTTTGTTGGTCGGTCATGATTAGAATAATATTGGGTTTTTCTGCCATACAGGCCTCCTTAACAACTAGTCAGAATTTAAACTTATTCCGAGGCGATCAAACATCTCCCTTGGAGCATCTGTTTCTTTCATATGAAGCCTCATTTCTCTAATCAATTTTTTTTCAATTTCTGTATTCTTTAATGGAAATTCTTGGCGAGGGTCTCTCTCGATATCATAAAGCGCTGAAACACAATCTTTAAAAGACATTCCTTGACATTCGACAGCTAGCCCATCTTCGTTTGATTTAGTATTAAGTTTTAATAATGGTACGCCCTTGGAAAATGAAAAGGGAGGATTTAGGGTTGCATCAACTAACTCATCAATCGCAAATCGACTTGTCATTCTTGTTGGCATTAAAGTATATTCATATAAGTTTTCAGCTGTTAGACTCTCAGGATATCTAAAATAGACGTGTTGACCGTCTGTTATATTACAGGACGCACCAAAAAATCCGAACATTGCTGTTTTGCGAATAAGGCTATCTTTTGAAAGGATTGGTAACAACGATTTACCTGTTACCTCTGAAGGGATATCCACCCCATGGATGTCTAATAGTGTTGGCATAATATCTATAGTTTGCGTTAAGGTTTCCCGTCTCTCACCTGCTTTATCAGAAAAATCTGGGTGATAAATTATCAGAGGAATGTGGGCTATTTCCTGATAAACTGGCATTCTATTTTTTGCCCACCAATCGTGCTCTCCGAGTAAAAATCCGTGATCAGTCGTTAGTACGATAGAGGTATCATCCCAAAGATTATGCTCGTCAAAATAATCTAAAAGTCTACCAAAATATTCGTCGCACATTGATAGAAGGGCTGCATAGTTGGCTCTAAGCTCCGCAATTTCTGTCGGGGACTCTTTAACTCGATCATAGATTGGCCAATCTAGAATAGGTCCCTCATAATCAGTTGTATATTGAGCTCGAAAACGTTCAGGTGCAAAAAATGGTTCATGAGGATCAAAACATTCAATTTGTAGCAACCAATCGGCTTCACTCTTATTTGTATTAAGAAACTCAAATGAATTATTAAAAATTTGTGGGCATGGAAAATCTTTCTCTTTTATTATATGCTGACGATTTACCATATATGCTCTCCGATGCTGTTGCATCGGATGATAAAGATCTTTGAATTCTTCGGGTGGCAAATTTATTTTAGGTTTCCAACGATCAATAGCCTGACCACGTATTAAATCCCATGACGAATAACGTTGATGATACGTAGCTCCTCCATCTGCAAAATAGTGATGGTGGTCAGTTACTATATGACTATATGTGCCTCGGTCGCGAAGTATTTCTGGAAAAGAATTATCAAATGGTTCAAGTGGCCCCCAGCTGCGGTGCAAGAAATTTAATCGCCCCGTATGGAGATCCCGTCTTGCGGGCATGCATGGCAAACTCCCTACATAATGATTATCAAAAGTAATAGATTTCTCAGCAAACCTTTTAAAATTAGGCGTTTTAATGTGGGTTCCGCCATAACATTCAAGAGCTAAGCGGTTAAGTGAGTCAAAAAGTACAAAGACAGTTTTCATAAAATTAGGCTTCAAATTTCTTTGTTTACTAAATTAGGTGGTGCAGACATCTCCGCACCACCTAACCTATTACTTAGCAGTTCTTTTTGCAAAATCTTCAATTCCAGGAACATAAACTTCCCTATAATACTTTAACGCGCCAGGATGAAGGGGAGCGCTAAATCCTCGAAGTATAGTATTTTTACTTACCTTGCCCCATGCTGGGTGAACACTTTTCATGTGTCCAAGATTCTCCATAATGGCTTTAGTCATACCATAAACTACTTTTTCAGAGATATCTGCACGTACAAGTAAAACATTCCCCAAACCATATGAGTTTATAGCATTTGGTTGTGCTGGGTAAGTATTCGCTGGGATGTTATATTCATAATATGGAGGTGCTTTTTTTCTAATTTTCGCGGACACAGCATCAGGAATTTCGATAAAACTAACTTTACGTCGTGCTTTCAATTTTATCACAGGTGGAAGTGGCATGCTTCCGTTCCAGATCGCTGCATCAAGTTGCCCATCACCTAACATATTTACCTGTTTGCCAAGTTTAATACGAAAATCTTTAAAATCTTTCCCAGGTGTTAATCCAATAGCGGAGAAAAGTGTCTCAGCATCAAGCATGGATGTGCCACCAGGTTGCCCCATACCGACACGTTTTCCCTTAAGGTCTTGGAGTGTTTTTATTGGTGACCCCTCTAAAGTGAATACATGCATTGCAATCGGGGCAACTGAAATCCAGCTCAGAATTTGTCCCGGTTTATCATTTTTATAAGCGCCCTTTGCAGCATAGGCATCATAAGCGACTTTAGAATTTGAAAAACCAGCTTCAATTTTTTTATTTAAAAGTAAACGTATATTAGCAACATAGCCTTTCGTTGCCTCCGCATTCGCTTTAATACCACTAACTTTACGGTTAGCTAAGTCAGAAATACCAGCCGCCCATTGATATGCTGTTAATCCGACAGGATTTGCACCAATTGATACAAAAGTCTTTTTTTCAGCTTGAGCAGTTGAAGTTAATGCGACAACCCCCAATAATGCTATCGGCAAGCCGATATATTTAAATGTTTTAGACATAATGTCCTCCAAGTATGGTTGAGCCCTCTTTTAACAGCGTTCCCAATTCCAAATTCGAGAGCAGGTTATATAAATTGGAATTGAGTTTTTTAATTTCTGGATAAGTATTCATTTTGAGAATAGTTAAGTTCACTTTCCTTTTACCTTTTCGAATGAATTTTTAATGTTGGTGTTATTCGATCGCCAACGTATCGTTTGCCATATAACAACAAAAATAAGCGCGATTAATCCTGTAATATTGCTAATGAAACTGGGGAAAAATAATAAAAATATAACAATAGCCAGAATAATACGCTCAATTATATTAAGTCTTATCAAAAACCAACCCTGAGTGGCAGCTGCCATAGCGGCTGCGGCAAGAACTGCTAAAAGGAGAGCAGAGGCTACTTGTGCCAAGTCGCCTTGTCCTAAAAGTGCAGGGTTTAGAACGAAAAAATAGGGGACAACAAAGGCCGCTAAACCAAATTTAACGGCAATGATAGAGATGCGTATAGGGTTTGCATTTGCTATACCTGAAGCTGCATAAGCCGCTAAAGCTACTGGAGGAGTTATAGCTGATAACATTGCTGAGTAAAAAACAAAAAAATGTGCTGCCAGGAGATTTACACCAAGTTCAACAAGTGCTGGCGCGGTCAGCGTTGCTACCAGAATATAAGCTGCGGCTGTTGGTAGTCCCATACCCAAGACAAGGGATGATAACATCGTCAAAGCTAGAGCTAGAAATAAATTTCCTGCCGAAGCGCTTATAATTAGAGTGCTAAATACTAATCCGAGGCCTGTAAGACTTATTATTGCAATAATAATTCCAGCTGTTCCGGTGGCTAATGCTACGGTTAATACAGCTTCAGCTCCATTAATTAGTCCCGATAACAAGCGGGCTGGAGTAAGGCGCGTCCATTTACGGAGGTAAGATAAAACAACAACACCAACGATAGCATATAATGATGAATACATAATTGAGTAACCAAATGCCAACATAAGGATAAAAACTACAATTGATAAAAGTAGGTGGCCACCGTGTTTAAAAGTTTGCATTATTTTTGGCAAATCATCACCAATTACTGGCCGTATGCCCATTTTTATTGCTTCCAGATGGACGGCTGAGAAGACAGCTATATAATAGAGCACTGAGGGGATAATTGCTGCGAGTGCAATAGTTGTATACGGTGTCTCTGTGATGTCTGCCATTATAAATGCCGCAGCACCCATAATAGGAGGCATTAACTGTCCTCCCGTTGATGCAACTGCTTCAATGGCTCCCGCAACAGTGGGACGATATCCAGTCCGTTTCATTAGTGGAATGCTGATTGTACCTGTTGTAAGAACATTAGCGACAGCGGTTCCAGAAATCATTCCCATTAGACTGCTGCCAACTACCGCAGCTTTTGCTGGACCACCCCGTGCTCGACCGGTCAACGCTGTTGCAATATCCATTAGAACACCACTCGCCCCAGAAATTTCTAAAAGTGATCCTAAAATAACAATCAAAACCACGAATGTTGAGCTAACGAAAAGTGGTGTGCCGAATATACCATCAGCTCCCAAATATATCTGAGAAATTACCCGATCAAGGTCGTAACCACGATGTTCAAATAATCCAGGGAGGTAGGGCCCGATAAATGTGTATAATAAAAAGGTTAATGCTAAAATGACGAGTGGCCAACCCATGATCCTTCGAGTACCTTCCAACAGGAGAACCACCGCTCCGATTCCCAAATAAAGCTCAATATCTGTTAAAACACCCTCGCGCCCAGCGACTTCATTATAAAAAATAAAATGATAACCGATAGTTATAAACGCTAATGACGCAAGCGACCAATCATAAAGACTTTTGATAAAAGTGGGGGACTCATTTACTGAGAGTGTAAAAACAAGTACCAGCGCTAATGAGAGATGGACACTGGTTTGAATAAAATCTGGTTGAACCCCGAAAGCTGCTGTGTAGACAGCAAATCCGGATAACAATAGTGCTAAAATTTTCCTTAGGTTTTTTAAACTAAGTTTAGCAAGTCCGATCGATATACCATCAAATGTATTCATGGACTGGTTTCTCTCAAATCAGGACCAGCTTGAATGGAAATATTTGGCATTAAATCAGTTAAGCGAAAACGCGGTGAGAATAAAAACTCAGAGAGTCCGTGAAGCGCCGCAGATGATGCGACTGATTTAAATTTCTGATCCTCGGGTGTAAATAGTGGTAAATTAATATTATTTTCTGACGCTGCAGAGATAATTCCATCAACATAAGAACTTATTTCAGCAATAGGCCCAACTGTTAGAATAACTTCAGGCGCTAAAGCCTGATACAGCCCTGAAAGCATTTGCCCTAAAGCATGACCAGATTTAAATGCCGCTCGCTCGACGACTTTGTCTCCGTTCTTTGCTCTATTAATGACGTCCTCTAGTAAAATACCATCGTTTACCAATCTTAGGGGTGAGGAGGCTGGTGGAACGCTAAGTTTCAGGTCTGCAAGAATTGACCATCCGGATGCAATTGTGTTCAGACAGCCTTTTTGTCCACAAGCACACAGGATCCCATCTTTAACCACGGGAATATGGCCAATTTGGCCAGCTTGAAAACTGTTGCCCCTAGCTAATTTTCCATCAAATAAAAAACTCCCACCGAGACCCGGACCCACTCGAACGAGCATTACATCTTTCTTTTTGGCACAACATCCATAACGTGTCTCTGCCATTGCAATAATATTATTCAGGTTTTCTACTGCAACCTGAAGACCAAGTGACTCTGATAGAGTTTTACCAATCTCGACATTCTGCCAACCTAAGTAGGGAGACGAATCGAGTCTTCCGTCTATTGAGTTTACAATACCAGCAATAGCAAATCCAACTCCTAGAATACGATGACGTTTAATATTCTGGAGATCAATAAAACGATCAACCATATTAGAAATTTCCACTAGGGTCTGCTCGCTATCTTGGGGGTTTGATAGCTGAAAAGGAAGGTAAGCAATTACTTCACCTTTTAAATTTGCCAGAACCATTTGTCGCTCCCAAGCGGCAAAATTAATTCCAATAACGAAAGTATTATTAGGGGCAAATTTCAGCTTTGTGCGGTTTCGTCCTGGCCCGCTTTTTAAAGGGGATTTGGCCCCAGTTTCTAGAATACCAGCCTCAATTAATTCGCGAGTTATTCTGGTAATCGCGGTTGTTGTGAGGCCTGTTTCTAGGGCTAATTGGGTTCGATCAATAGCCTCATGATTCAAAATACAATTTAGAACATTGGTTCTGTTCTGCCGGCGTAGCGATTCTGGAGATCCAGTTAATTTAACCAAGATAACCATCTCCAGAATTTCTTGGGGATTGTCCTAACACTAAAGCGGCACCTTTTTCAGCAATCATAAGTGTTGGTGCATTTGTATTAGCTGAGGTGATACTCGGCATTATAGATGCATCTATCACACGCAATCCGGAAACCCCTCGAACCTTTAGTTCTGGGTCGACAACTGAACTAGTGTCATTGCCCATACGGCAAGTTCCAACGCTGTGAAAAACAGTGCCGCCGTTATCACGAACTTGCCTCCAAATTTGATCGTCAGTATTGGATTCTAAACCAGGCAAAACCTCCACTTCCCATAAATCCCTAAATGATGGTTGGTTGGCAATTTCCCGAAGCATTTTCACACCTTCAACAATCACGTCTCGGTCTTTTTTAACACTAAAATAGTTGGGCTTAATCTTGGCCTGTTCCAGAGGGTTTGTTGATATAATTTCAAGAGAACCACGTGATTCGGGGTGGCATTGCCATACTGAAGCTGTGAAACCAGCATATTTATGAAGGGGCATTCCTGGTTTGTCTACTGACAGAGGCATTACATTAAATTGGACATCTGGTCTTCCATTTTGTGCAAATTTTGTGCATGCGCCGCCACCAACTTGTCCGGCGCCAACAGTTAAGGGGCCTGAGCCATTTAAGATCCATTTCAATCCCCATTGAGCTAGTCTCAAAGGATTCCTTATTTGATTATTGAGAGATTCCTTTTTCTTTAACTTTAAAATAGTTCTCATTTGATAATGGTCCTGCAGGTTTTGACCTACTTCTGGAGCATCGACGACTATGGGAATATTATGCTTTTCTAGAAGCTTATGTGGCCCAATACCGGACAGTTGTAAAATTTGTGGTGACTGAAGAGCGCCCGCAGCAAGTATTATTTCACAAGTTGAAGTTGCTTGATTTGTCTTACCATTCTCAAGCCATTCGACCCCAATAGCTCTGTTGCCTTCAAAAAGAACCTTAGTCGTATGACAATGTGTTTTTACCGTTAGGTTTGGCCGACGAATTGCCGGCTTTAGAAATGCATCTGCGGAACTTGAACGCCAGCGTTTGTTTATTGATAGTTGGTAAGCGCCAACCCCAAAACTATTTTCTGAATTGAAATCTTTATTAAGGGGCAATCCAAATTCTTGTGCAGCTTGAACCCATGCATTGCAATAAGGGTCGTTGTTGCGAAGGTCCGAGACACTTAGTTGACCAAGTCCACCTCGATATTGGCTCTCGCCGCCACTATATTTCTCCAATCGGCGAAAAAAGGGTAGAACTTGATTATAGCCCCAGTTTGCGGCGCCCAAATTCTCCCAATCTTGGTAATCTTCTTTTTGCCCACGAATGAAAATTAAACCATTGATTGAGCTCGATCCTCCTAAAATTCGGCCGCGTGGCCAAATAATTTCACGTCCCCCTGTTCCTTCACTCCCCTCAGTCTTGAATTGACGTGAGAACCTATCATCGTAAATAGTACGAAAGTAGCCCACCGGAATTTTAAGCCAAAAATTACTATCTTTCCCGCCCGCTTCAAGAACCAGCACTTTCTTTTGGAGGTCTTGGGTTAGTCGGTTTGCTAATAGAGAACCAGCTGAGCCTGATCCGATAATTATGTAGTCAAAGGTAGAATTTTTTTTTGAATTAATAGGCATTTTAGGTTATATTCCCAAACGGATATTATTTAATTAATAACAGTATGTTATTAATTAAATATAAGCAACTAAAAGATAATAAAATAATTACAAGTGTGCCGTTTGGGTAGCTAATATTTCACAAGAAATGCTATTAGCCTTCTAAAAACAATGAAAATAAACTAATTTTAATTCTAATTTTTAGATTTAGACACTTTTATAGCCATAGCATTTCAAAATATATGAGTTTAATTTTGTTTATATTTCTTATAATGCCAGAACAAAAATAATAGCGCAAATCCTGTAGCTAGCCAATGGACCCACATTATTGTAATCAGAATGAGTAATGCTAGAGCCAATCTTAAAATAATTTCCCAAGCAGGCAGTCTGCGCTGATCAAATGCAAGTGTAGCGCTCGATACGAGATATATTACTATCATAAGCCTACAAATTGCAGAGCTGAATTCCCAGACGTCGAATTTAACACCGCTTTCTTCCACCAATAAAAGCACTGGATAGAAAGCAAAGGCAAAGGGAACAATAAATTTTACTAACCCGATCCTTAGCGCATACAGCGCTGTACGTAAGGGGGGTGCTCCAGCGATAGAGGCTGCTGCATAAGCTGCCACGGCTACTGGAGGGGTTATTGATGAGGCCACACCATAGTATAGAACAAATAAATGGGCCACTAGTTCCGAGACACCCAGATTTTGAATTGAAGGACCCATAATAAGGATTATTGTTAAATAGGCTGGTAATGTAGGCATTCCCATACCCATCATTAGAGCGGCTATTGCTGCTATAAATAAAACAGGGAAAAGATGAGACCCCGTCATATCATTAAGAACTTGGGCGAAATCATTTGGAAGACCTGTTGTCCCTAATACAGCTACAATAATTCCAACAACGCCAATGGCCATCAAAAGATGGGCAAAAGTTTCACCACCTTTAGCAAAGGCTAGAATAATTTTGTAGGGTTTTTTGCGAATTTCTGGGTTTAGAAAAGACAAAGGAACAATCGAATACATTGCCATCAATCCAGAGCCAGCGGCCGAAAAACCGTTTAATAGGGCAATTATTACGATCCCAATTGGTACAAAAACCATAATTAAATTTATATAATCTTGGCTATTTACAGCTAAATCTTCCTCCATATCCGGGACAGCTTCGATACCCAATCTTCGCGCTTCAAAAACAACAGACGTGAATAAGCTAGCGTAATAGGCTAGGGCAGGTATTAAGGCGGCGAGAATAATTGTAAGATAGGAGATACCTGTAAAATCCGACATCACCAGAGCTGCTGCCCCCATTATTGGTGGCATTATTTGACCTGCACTTGAGGCTGTTGCTTCTACCCCTCCAGCAAATGCTGGGTTGAAGCCGCGTTTTTTAATAATAGGAATAGTTAGGACGCCAGTTGCCACAACGTTAGTAACAGCTCCACCCGACATCGTTCCGAAAAGGCCTGAGGCTAAAATCGCGGCATGGGCAGGGCCACCTCGGTAACGGCTTGTCAGATGAAAGGCGACTTTGATCAGAGACCTACCGCCACCTGTTCCTTCTAAAAGCACTCCAAGTAATATAAACGGGAATACCGTAAAGATAAGTATGCCCATGATTGTGCCCAGAACACCATCATTAAGATTAAACCAAAGATCTTCGGAAGACTCTATGAAGTAAATTGGAGCTGTTTCAAATATCCAAGGCCAATATTCTCCAGTGTAAAGATAGAATATAGCTGCTATTCCGCAAATTCCTAAAGGCGCACCCCAAACACGCCAACATAAAATAATAAATATCGTACAAGCAGTTAAAGCGATAATAGGGTGGATAAATTCTAAATCAAAGAGACCTTCTTCTATACGCATTAAAACATCTTGATAACTCCAGAACACCCATAAGGATGCCAACATAATCACTACGTCAATTATCCAAGCAAACGGTTTTGTTTGTGGAAATTTTTCACTGACGACAGTTGATATTGGGTTGCGAACAAGGACGATAAAAATAGAGGGTAAAAGTATTAAGGAGCGTATTAGTGCCTCAGGAAAAGGGCCAACTCTTGGGATTATCCAAAAAGTGGGCGCAGAATTTAAAATACCCGTAATTGCCATAAAAACGCCGACAATCACGGCCATATAACCAAGTAATTTTTGCACCGAAGTTACACTAGTTTCTGGAGACATATTCAATCCCATTAATTAACAGTAATTTAAAAAGAACCGGCCTAGCCTTTTAACATAGACTAGGCCGTTAGTTTTTTTAAAATTACTTTGCTTCAGGTGGAAGTAATCTTTTCGGAATTTTAATACCTACTTCTCTGTAATACTTAACAGCGCCCATATGAAGCGGCATATTAACACCAGTAAAAGGCGTCTCCTTTTTTATGGTAGCCAGTGTTTTTGCTGATTTATGGATTTCATCAAGATTATCCCATGTCGCTTTGGTCATTTTATACGCCAGATCGTTAGAAATATTGGTTTTATTCAAAGCAATCAGAAACGTGGTTCCAGCGCCAACAAGGTTTTTATCATTATTAACCTGAGCTTTATAAACTCCAGCCGGAATCTTATCTATAACCCGAGCGGGATGTTTACTCCATTTTTTCAGGGCACTCTCCTGGCCAACATCTAACAATCTGTACTTACTTTTCATTCCTAGTTGGTCTAAGATAGCGCAACCCAGAGCACAGGGACGGGCAAATACGTCTAATTTTCCGTCCAACATCGCTTGGAGACCGCCACCCCATGGCAACCTTACAGCTTTGTAATCAACATTGGGTTTATAGCCTGTAACTGCTTTAATAATTGATTCTGAAATAACCGCAGCTGCTCCTGATGGAGGACCCGTATATATCGATTTACCTTTAAGATCTTGAAAAGTTTTTATCTCATCTGTTTTAAAAGTCACAAAGTGAAAAATATTTGCGCTCCATCCCCAGATTGATCTGAGGTTCTTTGATAATTCCAGAGCTTTGGTTTTCATAGGCTCTTTTTTATAAGGCCCTTTACCTTTTGTCATAAGAAAATAAACCGTTGTAGGAAAAGGAAACCAATCAAGCTGTCCGCGACCAAGTTTAAGTGCAGAACGGGTTAAAGTTTGCTTGTCATTTACTTGAAGAGTGAAACCAAGCTTGCTTCCTAAAACTTTGCCAAGAACCACTGTCGCGGTATGAGCGCTTCCACCCGGTGATCCCGTGTCAGCTCTTAAAATTCTATCTTTTGAAAATGCAGATGTAGTCCCAAGCGCTAACATACTTATTAGCGCCAAAACGCAAACATTACTGCGGATAACGTTAATCATAGGTATCTCCCATTTGTGAATAATTCGTAATATTATAATTTGTGCTTAAATTTATGTCAGACCTGAAAATTAAACGCAATAAATTTATTCTCATAATATGAGAATAATTACACCCAAAAGTATTTTATAAAGTCATCTGAAGCTATTTTTTTTTAACGTTTTACGAAGTAATTTAGAATAAATATTAATTAATAGGCATTGCTGTTTGTGGTTTGGGCGTTGCTATTTGCCGTGATGCAAGCATCCCACTTAATGTCCGGTTCTTTATCTTATCGACAATAATATCTCTTTCTTTTTTATGGGCTGGGTCGAACCATAAATTATTAATTTCATCCGGATCATTTTTAAGATCATAAAACTCTCCATCGTCTGAATTTAAGTACCACACAACTTTCTTCTCGGGGTCTCGTCTCATTACAATCAATTCAGCCTCAGTCTGAATATGATCTCGAGCTAATTCAGCGTAGACAACGTTATCTTCAACCTTAGATGTTTTTCCCGACAATAAGGGTAATAAAGACACACCATCCCAGTCTTCAGGTATTTCCAGATCGCATATGTCCATAATTGTTGCTGCAATATCAAAAAATTCAACTGGATCTTCTAGCGCTTTAGTGGGTTGAAACATCCCTGGCGCCCAAAAAATTAGAGGGACTCGCAAAACCGAATCATACATTGTCCATTTTTGGATATGGCCGTGGTCACCAAGTGCATCTGCGTGATCAGATGTAAATATAATAATTGTATTATCTAGCTCCCCTTTTTCCTCTAGCGTCTTAACTATATCTCCAATTTTTTCGTCGATCATTGAGATGTTAGCCGCATAATGGCGACGCATTTTTAGTAAATCATTATCCGCCGGCAGATAGCGCCAATTTACAGAATCAAAATTAAATTCCATCATGTTATCTCGGAGGATTTTTTGCGCTTTTGGTTGTTTTTTTATTTCATCTTCGGTAACGAGGGGAATTGTGATTTCTGCATTTTTGTAGAGCTCCATAAAACGGGGGGAAGGGTCGTAGGGTGGATGAGGCCCCGGAAAGCCAATTTGCAAAAAAAGTGGTGAATCAGCTATTCGGTCTTTTAACCACCAACTTGCATTATTTCCGATAAAGAAATCCGAATGCAGTTCCTCATCGGCGTCCCAAATAAACGCCCCTAATGCCTTTTTGTATTCTTCTGGGTTGCTAGCAAATCGGGTATATCTTGAGGGTTTAATTATATGATGAGATTTTAGGGCTTTATCCCACTCATCATAAAATGCTCGGGAATGCTCATCTAAAAATAATGGTCTATCTTTATTTTCAACCACAAACCGTTGATGAAAACCACCCATTGCCTGATATGGGTTTATATGCATTTTACCAATATTTACACAGTGGTATCCAATATCGGCTAGCCATTGCACCCAGGTAGGCTCCCAAGGATGAAAATTACTGTATGTCCCCGTCTGATGAGGATATTTACCAGTAAATAAACTTGCCCGAGAACTTACACAAACTGGGGAGTTAACAAAGCAGTTATTAAACGACACCCCTTCTTTCACCAAACGATCCAAGTTGGGCGTCTGCATCCAGGATGCTCCATTTGCAGCGATCGTGTCAAAGCGCTGCTGATCGGTCATTATTAAAATAATATTTGGCTTTTTTTTCAAAAAAAGTTTCCTCGTAGGCAAGCAAATCAAGAAAAAGATAAAAAACTTTCCTATCAGTTTATTTTGCTTAGAATATCATAAGATTAATTATTTGAGCAAGACTTGGCGGGCCAACGATGTTAGTGGAATCTGACGAGTAGCTTATTTGGATTAAGAAATTGAAAAAAAAGCCTAATATATTGTTTATTACTTCAGATCAGCATCGCTGGGATTGTTTTGGTTTTGAACACAGAAAAGTC
>Ga0115568_10001997_pt1 | contig 14395 bp, 10 predicted proteins | sample COGITO_mtgs_1204_FD_87296 | JGI IMG/M metagenome (GOLD analysis project Ga0115568, IMG submission 87296) | Pelagic marine microbial communities from North Sea - COGITO_mtgs_120426 | ecosystem: Environmental > Aquatic > Marine > Epipelagic | place: Germany:Helgoland, sampling site Kabeltonne...
AGACTAGCATTTTGTAAAATATACACATACACGCCCCACAAAGTAAAGCCGACGAGTTACCTAACAGTCTTTTAAGCACCACGTCGTCGCCAAAACTTCCACCATCTCTCCTCGCCTCTACCGTCTACGTTTTCGTTCAATTCTCTTTCCATTCTTTCTATGACTTTCATCGTCACGTCGTCTTCCCTTTTCTTCCCTACGCTTTGTTTCAACTTTTCATACTCTTGTCTTTTCTCTTGGTGTGAGCTCTGCAGCCCATTTTCAACCATCCATTTATTGCTCTCTTCCATCATGTACCCAATGGGCAAGCACACGCCGCTCCCGAATACAACGCCGTAGAGCAAACCTTTCGCTCGACTTCCTGGAATTGCTAAGCCAGTCAAGCCACTCGTTAAGCCACCGGCGAAGACGTAGTTCAAATAATCGTCGATATCTCGAGTGGCTTTGGAATACAAGCGAACGGCGGTGAAACAACTCGCAAAAGATCCTATTCGAACGCCGTGCATGGTGATGCCTCGTATCACTCGCTCCACTCTGTGCTTGGAATTCAACAACGGGGTTGCCGTTGCTGAGGAAGAAGATGTCGTTTTGTTCATATTATTATTGCTACTACTACTACTACTGCTACTATTGCTGCTACTACTTTTAACTGCTTGTTGTTGTTCTGACGAAGTCGTGGGTGAGTTGACGTACGCGCCGTATGCCATTCCGAACAGCATTCCGTACGCTGTGCCCTGAGCCCATTCTTTCAGCTCAGGAGGAGGAGGAGGAGGATCCTCGTTCGGAGGTACGTATCTGAACCATTCCGACGACATGTGTGGTAATAATAATATACAAATAATAATAACGCAGAGAGCGTGGATTTGGTCCACTTGGAAGAGGGGGAAAAACGGAAAAACGGAAAACCGAACTACTTTGATTGACATAGCTTTTTAGCTAATTAGGTATAGATACTCATCGAGTGCGATGGAATGAACGCTTTCAGGTATATGGAATGACCGGCATTATATATTAAAATCTAAAGAGAGTAGACGAGGGGGAAGACTTCTCTTCTTCGCTGTCATTGCTGTCGCGAAAGTTAAATCTGCGTAAGGTGAACGATCCCGGAGTTCTCTTGAACCCGCCGGCGACCGTTTCCGTGGCATCGACATCAACTTCGTCGCTCGTGAAGATGAATCTTCGAAGTTCAAACTCACCCGTGCGTTTAAAAGCGGTGGCTGGAACGGATACTCTTCGTTTTGAAGGAGAATCGAACGCGAATTTACGCAAAGTAAACTGACCCGGAGTTCGCTCAAAGGCACCTTTTCGAGCGGTGAAATCTTCTGTGCTGGAAACATTCTCCGCGGAGACGATCTTTCTATTCATGGTGAAATCTCCCGCCGGCGCTCTTTGGAAAGATTTCTTCTTTCCTTGTTCTTGTTTGTCTTCTTCGACTTCGCAATACTCTTGTTCGACGCAGTTCTCGACCCATAATTTGTCAGTTTCCGCTTTGGAGAGTGTTTTTCCTTGTTGTTCTTTTTCACCTCCTTCCTCGACTTCGCAATACTCTTGTTCGATGCAGTTCTCAACCCATAATTTGTCAGTTTCTGCTTTGGTCATCGACGGTTGCTTCGATACGTCTTGCGTGGCGGGTTCATTCTTTTTCGTTTTCAATTGAAAGTCTGCGACTTGAGACTTGACTGAAAGGTTGTTCTTTTCCTTGATCAACTCGACAAACTCCTTGTTCTCGGTCATCTCCGCCATCGCGGCTTCTACTTCTCTCAATAACTTTCGTAAATCGTCTCTCTCCGTCGTCATTTCTTTCAAGGCTTGTTGCAATATTGGTACAGTGTCGCTTTTTACTTTTGCATCTTCTAATTCTCCTTTCAATCGATCCATCTCTTCGTCCGTCTCCTCGACGTCCACCATATCCGCCATGCGAGTCTCCAGTCTTCGGATCTCCGCCTTCAGTTGTTTCGCCTCTCTCTCTGCGCTTTCCATTTTCCCTTGCAGCTCCATGGATTGCATAGAACTCTCTCTTTTCAAATTCTCCAAGTGTATTTCGGCTTTGATGAGTTTCTCTCCGTTTTCCAGAGCTTCTTTTTTCGCGGTTTCTTTTTCTTTTTCCAAACTCATCATCTCTTGAACTTTTTCTCTCAACGACTTTGTCTCCTCCAACTCCTTCTTCAACTGATCGAGTTCTTTCTCTCTCTCTCGTTTTAAGTTCTTGACTAATTCGTCGACTTCTTTAGGCGTGTACGAGTCCGCGAGTTCAATCTCCAATCCTCTCACGATCGATAACAATCGATCTCTCTCTTTGACTTTAGACTCCAATCGAGCGACTTTCCCGTTCGCCTCGTCTAAAGAGAGCTGTACCTTTGAGGACACGTCCAAAGCCTCGGAAACGGCATCGAGCATATCCTTCAACCGCTCAAACTTTTCTTTATTATTATTATTATTGGAAAAAGAAGAGGAAGAAGCGTTGGCGACGATGCACGATCGTCTTCTCGTCTGCGTTTTGGAAGCCTGATGGGAAGAAGAAGAAGAAGGTTTTTGTTGTAGTCGTTGTACCCCCTGCTGTCCGTTGTTGTCATCAAAAAAAGATGATGAATTCTTCGATACCCCTTTTGTTGTTGATGATGACGCGGCTACGACCACTTTGGTTCTTCTGCTGCTTCTCTTAATAGTGCTGTTGTTGTTAAAAGAAGAGAAGAAGATGTCGCTCGTCGCGCGAGCGTTGTTGGTCGTCGTCGCGCACGATGAAAACGCGCTCATTCTTTTCTTCTTCTATGAAGAGGGGGAAATAAATGAAGAAGAAGAAGAAGAAGAACAAGAACAAGAACAAGAAGAACAACTGCAAGAGGTCTAAAAATCAAAAAACCTAAAAACCACCAACAAACTTTTCCTTCTCTGATGGTTGGTTTCGGTTTCTTCTGTTCGGTGCTCAAAAAAAATTTGAACCAAAGCAGTTCAAAAACTCATCAACCATCGACTTCTCCACAAAGAAAACAAAGAAGTCTCTTCTTCTTCTTTGCTGCTCGCGAAAGAGAAAGAGAGAGAGAACAAAAGCGAGTATTCAATCATCATGTCTTCTTCACCAAAATCATCATCTGATGTTGTTCGCGTCGTTGATGCCGCCAACGCGCCCACGTTTGAGTTCGGACACTCCGCGGGCATCACCGTCGCGAAAGTCGTTCTCTCTCCTTCAAATTTCAAAAATGATACGAACACTTCTTCTTCTTCTTCTGTGCACGTGGCGACGTGCGGGAACGATGGGTACGTGGTCGTTCGCGACTTGATGACCAAGGAAACTATCGCGCAGCTCTCTTCTTCTTCTTCTAAAGAAAAGAAATCGACGGACGAAGAAGAAGAAGAAGAAGAACAGAAACCCATCAACGCGGTGGCGACGTTCCAGGACAAATATATCGCCATCGCGTCGGACGATCACTCGGTGAAACTCTTCACGAAAGAAGAAGGAGGAGAAGAAGGGGAAAAGAAGAAGTGGCAGTTTAAGAAGAACATCACGAGATTTGCTCTGCCGGCAAAGTGCGTCGCATTTTCCTCGGACGGGAAATGGATCGCCTGCGGGGGAGAGGACACCATGATTAAAGTCATCGACGTGGAAACGAGTGAAATCAAATTTTCGTTAAAAATACCTTCCAAAGGGATTAAAAGTTTGCAATTCAACGGCGAGAATAAATCGATTTTAGTCGCCTCAGACGTGGATGGGGTGATGACCGTGTGGACGTTACAACCAGATAACTCGGATAAGACGGATAAAAACGATTACGACGAGCCTGGAGACGTGAAGTTGCGAGCGACGGTGTGTCCGGTGACGGATATCGACGCCGCGGAGAGCATGAATACGGTTTCGGTAAGATTTGATGGGAAAGTTGTCGCAGTCCCGGGGCGCGAGAACAACATAGAGTTTTTCAATTTGGAAACGTTCAAAGAGATAGACGAGAGGAAGAATCTGCAGTGCTCGGATTTGGAACACGGCAACAAGGAAAACTTTTCGGTGGTGAGCTTTTCACCAAACGGGAAGTATTGCTTCGCCGCCTCAAAGGACAAAAAGTGCATCGTTTGGAACGTGAAAAAGAACAAGCCAATCGTCGTGCTTAATGTTAGCGATACGAACGTGTGTTCCATGGACTGGATAGAAGGTGAAAATGCTGTCGTGATGACAAACGCAGATGGGGAATGGGCGAAGTGGGAAAACGTTCTATCATCCAGCGAACTTGTCGCCGAGGGCGGTTCAAAGACGAACCCATTTTTCCAAGTCACGAGCGCGGACGAGTTGAGATTCTTTTCTAATGAAGAAGATTCCAAGTTTGCAACGAAAGATGCGATGCTCGACGGCGAGTTGGACGACGATGATGACATGGAAGACGATGATGGATTTGTGGAAGAAGATGAAGAAGACGAGAAAGAAAACCGCAAAAGAGAACTTGGGCGGCCTAGCGCTACGGCGCACGTCTCTGCGCCGGTTATCGTTGCGAAAGGACCGAAACCGCAAGGCTCTTTCCAAGTAAACTCGACTAAAGTGAATCCGGATACCGTTGGTGTTCAAAAGCGCAGATTTCTATGTTACAACACTCTTGGAAGCGTCGTAGCAACCGAAGATACAAATTCTGGTTTGAAAAATGTCGAGATGTCTTTTCACGATACTTCCAGAGGTGGGCGCATGCCTACAATTACCGACGACGTAGGATACGATCTCGGCGTGTGTGGAGAAACCGGTGTTTTATTAGCTGCGAAATCGCAAATTTTCTTCAAACCGTACGAGTCATGGACAAAAGACTCAGAATGGACCTTGGAAATGCCAGAAGATGAAAGACCGACGAGTATTGCGTGTGGCGATGATTTCGTCGCGGTCGCTACTTCACAGAATATGCTTCGAATCTTTACCTCCTACGGCGCACAGAAGGAAGTTCTCAACTTTGAAGGTCCGATTGTTACGCTCGCGGCTGCTAACGATTCCTTAGCGGTGTGTTACCGAGAGCATTTTTCCGAGTGCAAGTTGAAGTTCAAAGTTTATGATGTCGAGAAGCGAATAGAAAAGTACGCAGGAAACGTACCTCTTTCTTGTCCGGACTCGGAAGAGGCCGATAAATCCCAAGAGAATATCGTTCGCTTAACGTGGATGGGCTTTGTCGAAAATTCGAGCGAAAGCGCGCTCGCGATCTGCGACTCTACTGGCATCTGCAGAATTTACTCCAAACAAACGTTCAGTGGATCTTGGGTCCCTTGCTTCGATTCGAAAAAAGCCAGAGATTCTGATTTAGAGAAGCATTGGATCGTGAGTTTATCGAATAAAGAGTGTAAAACTGTCGTCTGTAAATCTGCGGAATACGGTCCCTCGGTGAATCCGAAACCAGTTTTGAGCATTTTACCACTCTCTGTTCCGGCATTACAGTTGGAAGGATCGAGTTTTGACATCGAGGAGAAGGGGTTGACTGCAAAGTTGGCACTCAATGTGTGCAACGCCGCTGCTTCAGAGAAGCTCAGCAACGCGAATGCCAAGCGAGCGCGAGACAGAGAGCTCGCGGAAGCCAAGGCAACTTTTGACAAGGCGATGATGAAATGCCTGGTAGAAGCCGTGAAGGCTGATAGATTGGCACGAGCTGGAGATATTGCCGTCACGTTTGAGCGTCCGGCAATGGTAGATGCCGCAGCAAAGTTTGCCAAAGCCATGAAGAAATCCAACTTGGCCGAACGAATTCTCATGCTCGCGGAGGACGAAGACGACGAGGAAGATTCCTCAGACGATGAGGACGACGAGGATTCCTCGGACGAGGAAGATGAAAAAGACGATGGGGAGAAAGTTAAGGACGATTTCGAGGCGGCAGCCAAAACTCCAGCTCCAAAACCTTCGTCTGTTGCGAAACAACAAAAAGTGCAAAAAGAAAACGTCGCAGTGGGATCCTCTGGGAAGAAGAGAGACTCATCAAAGTCAACGCCGTCTACTTTGAAGAAGAAAGCGCGCACGTCGGCTGGAGGGGATAAGAATCCGTTCGCTCGCAAGTAAACGATAACGAGAACAACGATGCGAAGAGCAAGAGAGCATTATTTGTGTAAAGTTACGCGTGCTGCTTTGAAGCGTTTATATATGTAGAAAACAACAACTTCTTCGTGTGTTTCGTTCAGTTATATAATAAAACAATAAAAGTAATTTTAGATGATAAGTGTATGATGAACCATTTATTCGTCCTCGTCCTCGTCCTTCTTCTTAAGCGTTGGCATGACCGTCTTCTTATCTTCGTCGTATTTGTTGTCCAAATACGCTTCGATGGCGATCCAGTAACCGGCGGTTAAAATAAGAAACTGCCACACCTCGATATCTCCGAAAACAGGATCGGTTATCGATATCGCCATCGCGGCTGAAGGCGTGAGCAAACCAACGAGCGAGGCTCCCAATCCAGACGCAAACAACACTTTATTACTGTTGCTGTTGGTATTGTTCGTAATACTGCTATTCTTCGTATTCTTGGCTACTTCTTTTGACGACGCTGGGTGGTGTTCTTTTTCTCTTCTTCCATATCTGTTCGTGATGGTGAATTTTTGATATCCTCTCGTCCTCGTCGACGAAGACGGAGAAGAAGAAGAAGAAGAAGAAGAAGAGGACGGTCGTCGCGCGGCGGCAACGGCGTTCATCGCAGACGATGATGAAGTAGACGATGATGTGAGCATAGCGTTCATTCTGTAAGTAGTGAGTATTTTTATTACGATGATAAACGTTTAAAGAGGAATGAGGTTCTTCGTCCCCGGTCGAGATTTTTTGTCTGTTCTGATGACTCGTGATGAAATCTTTCAAAAAGTCGGTTCACAAGCAGCCTCTTCCATGACTTCTTCGTTGTCTGATTTTCTCCTCCTCCCTTTTGTTTGTTTTTTTTTGTCAGCTTGTTGTTGTTCGGGCAAAATTCATCATCACGTCACAAAACTATTTGTCATCATCACCTTCAAGCAGCACGCACCAAAAGAAGACAAAGAAGACTCTCTGGCTTGTCGTCGTCGTCTGTGGTGCTTCTTTCTGTCCTGTCTCTTCCTGCTTCTCCGCTCTGATACTAAAATATTAATTTACTATAATAACAATATAATAATAAGAGAGTTAAGATACTTTTACCCGCAGTTGATTTTTGTGCTTCGTTTGCGGCTGAAACACATTTTTTACGGGAAGAAGAAGGAAAGCAAGGAAGAGAGTCAACGAACGATTCGATTTGAATCACTGGTTTAGGAGGAACCTTCTTGTGTACTTCATCGTTTAAGTAAGACCCGTTCGTGTTCCTGTTTCATCGAGGAATCCCCGAGAAGAAAGAGAACGAGAGAACAAGAGAGAAAATTCGAGAAGAAGACCTCGTTTTTCCTGTTGAAGAAGAAGAGAGAGAACGCGAGGCGAGCGAGTACGGATACTTTTGTCGAACGTCTCCACCTAAATTAAACGAAAAGGCTATACCAGCACAGATATATATATATATATAAGCAGAAAGAATACTGCATATATATGCCCTCAGCAGAAGACGATTTCTTGGTGAGAGGTTCTTCGGGCATGTTGCAACAGAAAAGGTCGTCGCGGAACGTGATCGCGAGTCCACACCGCAAAGACGGCATCATCGGTGCCTCTTCAGGAGAGACTTCGAGTAGTAACGGAAAAGAGGTCTCCGTGGAAACCATTTTAGATGACTTGGTAAATCTGGTGAGCTCGTTAGAAAACGTATCGAAAGGGTTAAAGTACATGGGTGACGAAGCTTCGGTTGAGGTGAAAAAACTCACGGCCGAAGCCGATAAACTGACGCTTTTATTAGATGATATGCTCGATTATCCCGGAGCGCAAGCGGTGATCGTAGGTACAAAGATTCCAACTGAAATAGCGAAAGGAATCAAAGGTGTCTCGAAGAGCTTGTAGCAGTACGAGAGAAATGTGAACGACCAGCTTAAAAAGTTTGAAACGGAACTCAAGAACGAAGCCAAGGAGAGAAGAGAGAGAAATAGCAACATTAGCACGAATAACGGAATGTCAACACCAGTAAAAAATGGAAACGGTGACGGCAAAAAAAGCAACGACGACTTACGAACTCCGTCTCCGATGACGAAAAAGAAGGACAACGGTAAAGATGATACTAATAATCTAGATGAATCGGCGAGTTCATCCAACGGAGGCATGGGCTTCCTGAGCGGTTTGTTCTCTCCGAGCAGTTCCAATCTCAATCACAATAAAGAGGGCAAGAACGACGCGGATGCTGGAAGCAACAAGAGTGTCGCCAGTTATCACATCACATACGTCTTGGAAACTCTATCGACCAAAGCAGGCGTGTTGAGATGGAACGAAACCGAGGCAAGCGCGGAGCAAAGAATCCAGGAATCGAAACTCGCAGAAGCGGGAGAATTGAGGGACGAAAAGCCTGGAGGATGTTTCGGAGGATGCTTTGGAAAGAAGAGACCGATACCGAATCCTAAACAACCACCGTCTTCTCAACGAAGTAGTAGCAAACATAATAGCAATAGTATTCGCGGGAACAACAGTTCTCGAAAATGATTTATATGTAAGTTAATTAAATTAGGCAGCCAAATCAAAGTACAAAAAACGCGTAAAAATTTCTTCCTAAACAAATGAAGTACTTGCTCAAAGTATTTGTGAAGTTCCCGAGTTTTATTTTGTTATTGTTTCCATTTTGAAATTGTACACATTAGAAGTAAGATGTAAATAATTCAATAAATAACTAAATAAATTAAAACTCACTTTCCCGAGATCTACGACATATCAGTAATGGGCTACTGGTTTTTATCTTTTCATCCTTATTCACTTTAATATTATAATTTATGTTCAATTTGGGGATGAACTATACATTCATGATCAAAATGAATGAAAAATTCTAAAACTTTTATTATTTATTTTGCTATTATTCCGTAAATTTTAATTATTCTCGCGTATGACTCGGTATTTCCCAAACATAATTTCGTAAATATAAATAATTAATATGATTGTGTATGAATGTGTATAAAAAGTGTGAAAAACTTATCAATATGATGGGGAAAAGTGAAAGAATATATTTTTTAATTTTTTAATTTTTGTCAGGTCACCAACTAATACGTCACAATAAGAAAAAAAGCCGTACATATTCTGAGCGAGAATGAACGCTCGTCTTCTCCCCAACGCGCCAACTGCGCGATTGACGTCTCTATCCTTACCCTCTTCTTCTTCTTCTTCCTCCTCGTCGGCGTCTTCTTCTTTGTCGTCGAGACATTTTCATACGAATGGATTTCTTTCTCGAGATTCTCGAGCGAGACGACGACAACAACATCAACAAAGAAATTATCGTTTAAACAACAAACGCGTCTCCTACGCCTCCGACAACTACGTCAAAAATATCGCTTCGGTTGAAACGCGAGTTCCACTCAAGATCTGCTGGCAATTGTGTCAAGATCGAACCAGGATTCCGAATTGGATGCCTTGGATAGCAAAAGTGGAATACGACGACATAGACAAGACGAAAACCAAGTGGATTTTAGAGACCGAACAGTTTGGTCAAAAACTTCAATTTTCTTGGACGGCGAAAGACTTGGAACCGGTAGAATACGAGCGAATAGCCTGGAAGTCCGAGGACGGTTTAAGAAATAGAGGATCCGTCACGTTCAAAGACGTAGGAAACAATAGCACGAAGATAGAAATGATGATCGAATACGAAGTTCCTGCGGTATTGAAACCAGTCGGAGAACTCGTCAGCCCGCTCGTCGGCTCCATCATAGGAAAAGACTTGGAACGGTTCGACGAGTTTGCGCGCAAAGTCGAGAAGCAGTTGTTGAAAAAGTAATCGAGCGATTCCTACCACTTCTACTACTAATACTACTACATCTACTACATGTAATGCTAACTTCTATCTAACTCTCTGATGCAACGCTATTTTATCTTGAACTAAACTATCGATTTTAAATCTATTTCTGCGACTTTGACGCCTTGATCGAGACTCGTCAAGCCTTTCCTTTTCCCCAAGTAAAAGCGAGTGTACGCCACTAAAACGCTCGAGGCGTCTTTCTGCGCCATGTAAGGGTAATGAATTCGTGGCGCTTCGTAGCCAATCTCATCTTCCAACCTCGCAATCGTTTCCCACTCGTTTCCATCTCCATCTCTAGATATTGCCACGTGTAAATGCGTTCTACACGCTCGGCACTTCGTGGCGCCTCTTCGCGACCGATATTGATTTTTCATGTTGTTGAACGCAAGCAATAACTCCCCGTTTGGCTCTAACCGCATTAAGAACACCTTCGAATTCGGGTTCGGAACTGGCATTGGTTCGGGTTCTGTCCATGATTTTCCTTCGTCTTTAGAGTACGATTTATACAAACATCCCACGCGAGTTCGAAAGACTTGGATGATCCTTCCGTCGTTCAACTCGGCAATAGAACCTTCAATCAAGCTCGTGTTCGATTGCGTGATTTGACCTCTCGGTTGCCACGTTTTCCCACGATTTTCGGAAACCAAAACACCTGAAAATGGTTGCGCTCCAGTCATGCATCTCGATCGTTTATTCCATCGACAATCTGGTCCGCTGGAACCTTTGAATTCTGGTTTGCGAGTACACGTTCCGTCTTCGATGGCGTTTTGTTGTTCTCTCCAATACGGAAGTACCCAGTGTCCAGTCTTCTTCATAACAATCAGCGAGTTCGCGATAACTTTCGGTATCCCTCCTCCTTCATCTTGAGACAAAATCGTCACCGCTTTCGTCCATTTGTTCTCAGCTGGGTCTCCGATGGATTTTATGTATTTAATATCTCCTCCCGGTACCCACAACGACTTCGGCGTGTGATGGCACATCTCCGCGTGCGAGTCGACTTCGCAAACTTCACCTTTTGGGCACTGTGGAGGTTTACACGGAATCGCTTTCTTGCATCCAGTAGATTCAGAGTAAAATACGTACACTTGGTTGTTATCTATGTGTACGACTGGACTCCAAACCGCAGCGTCGTTATATATCGGCAACTTCACCGGCGGCGTCCATCGTTTCCCCTCTAAATCCTTCGATTGCGTGTACTCGATGTGCTGGTCTTGTAATCCCTCCGTCGCTAACTTATACTCGTAATACGTGGCATCTCCACCATCACCACCACCGTTACCATCGTCTCCTCCTCCTCCATCGCTACCGCCAACATCTTTCTTTGCCGCCGGTGCTGCCTGATAAAGTAAAATCATCCGCTCGTCTTTCATCTTTGCAATCGTCGCCATGTGCGCGTATCTTAAATCTTCGTCGAACCGTTTCACGTACGTGCTGTGTTTAATAATCATCTCGTTCTTCTCGTCTCTCGAATCCACTGAACTTCCACCACCCCCACCACTATCGAGCACTTGTTTACTCAGCGTCGTCTGCGAAGGTAACTCTGATTCGCACTTATCTAAATGTCTGCACTCCGGGTGCAACGCGAAAAACAGTCTCGTTTCTCTCCACGACGCAATCTCAAACTGAAACTTACACGACGAGCTCGCGCCTCCCAAGGAGGACTGCAATCCCAGAAACTGTAAATCTAACGGGTCCGCCGAAACCGAGGATTGACTCTCTTCTTCTAAAAAGATTTCCTCCAGAGCGCGCAAGTTTTCTTCGTCTTTAACGTTGTCTTTGTTGTTGTTCTTTGATGAGAAAAATAATCCGTCACCATGAGTATCAAAAGTTTTCTTCTCTTGAATGTTGTGAAAACCATCACCGTTACCACGACTCCTACTTTTGGAGGAGGAAGATGCAGAGGAGGAGTTAAAAAAAGAGGCGAGAAAGAAGTAGACGAAGACCAAAAACAGAAGGACGACGACGAATTCTCTCTTTTTCTTCATCTTCGTAAGTCTTTTAGTCTTTTACTAAGATGTGAGTTGTGATGAGTACATTGATGAGGAGAATTTTGTTTATTCATTTTTTCTCTTAAAAAAAAAAGGGCAGACAGACAGACAAAAACAACTTCACTTCTTCACATCAACGAAGAAGAAAAGAGAGTTTGTAGAAGAAATTTTAAGAAGAATGTTGGTGGTGTTGAAACCAATAAAGTGCGAGTTGGAAATAGCCAAAGGGGTTCGGGCGAAAGGGGAAGCTTCGGTGACCGAACGAGACGTCGTTTTCAACGCCATCGAGAAGAGCAGCGATGATGAGAGCTCTTCGTTTAAAGGCGCGAAAGTTATTTCCATTGAATCCGTGACGAACCAACAAAAATCAAAAGCGAAGAAAGGAGCGGACTATTTCGCTCTGAGAGTGAGTCACGACAGTTCGGGAGGAGGAGGAGGAGGAGGAGGAGGAGGAGGAGGAGCGATTGTCCTTCGATTTGAGACCGAAAAGGACAGAGATGACATCTCAAAGGCGATTAAAGAGCAAAAGACGAAAATAGACGTGGAGAAAGCGTCGATGCCGTCGAGAGTGGAACAAGAGGCGAGAAGACAACTGTTGGAGACGAACCTAGATTTGAAAGAACTTTTCGACGCGACGGTTGGCCAAGGCATAATATCGGAGGCGGAATTCTGGGATGCGCGACGAAAAAAGCTATCCTCGATCGCTTCGCACCTAGGATTAACGCAAAAGACGGGATTAAAGAGCGAGATGGATGCGGACGATATCGGCGCGAGGGACGGCGCTTCGGTAGAGAGAGATAAAATACGAGCCACGTTAACTTCGGAAAAAATGCACCGAATCTTTGCCGAACGTCCGGGAGTTAGAAAAGCATTCATAGATAACTGCGTGAAACGTAAGGAGTTGACAGAGAGGGAGTTTTGGCACCGGTTTTTAAAGTCAGAGTACATGAAGAAGATGCGAGACGGTGGCGAGGCGCAATCCGAAGCCGAAAAGAACGATTTGATTTTGTTCTCCAGACGTTTAGAAGACGAGGCGGGGAAAAGGAAACAAGTCGAGTCCGTGAGTGAGTTTGTAAACTTACAGGCGGATAAGGACGATACGCTCGTCACCGGGCAATCCGCGTACGGCGTTTTCGATCGTTACCAAGGAACGAAGGAACAAGTCAAGAAAAAAGTTGGGAAAGGCGCGGCTGGAGGTCAAGCGACTACTTTTGTCGGCGACGATGACTCGCTCTCGAAGATGGACATCGCGAGAGACTTAAATAGACACGGTGAAGTCGTGCTTCGAGGGAGACCGAAAGGCGACGATTCAGTCGCAACGAATGCGACAACCGCAGCGATGATTGCAGAAAAGGAAGACAAAGACGCGTTGGAAGACCGATTGAAAAAGATTTCGATGGCGAGTAAACGACTCAAAGATGGTGATGCGGATAGAGATGGAGATGATAACGTCAGCGATGACGACGCAGAAGAGCTTCGATTGGAAGATTTGAATCGAGAGGAGGAAGAACCGAAAAAAATGGAACTCGCAGTGGCTGATGCTTCGGCGTATTTCCGCAAGAAAAAATCTACAGAAACGACAGTTGCAAAGAAATCAACGACAAAGTCAAAGCAGGATAAAACGAAAAGGAAACGAGACGAAGCGGAAATAGAAGCAAAATCATTTGCACAAGCTATTGAGTTAGCGCGTTCTTTTGGTAAAGAAGAAAACGTAGTGAAAGATGAAGAACTGGATGGATTGGCCGCTTTGAAAACATTGGAGTCTATCACGCAGTCGCTCTGGCGCCACGAGAGCGAAACAACCTCGCACATTTCTTCTTTCGATTCATTCTCTTCCTTAGAGAAGACTGAAGACGGCGACAATCGCCAGCGCTTACTTTCGGAGAGCGAAGCGCTCGCGTTGAAGAAAATTGCCGCGAAAGTCGAAGAATATTTGATTCACTTTTGGCGAAAAGCGCCGTTCGTTACCGCCACCGCGTGGGAGTCTGCGAGCAAACTCAACGATGCGTTGGGCGAACTTTACGATGCAATTTCGAATTTAAAATCAGCGTTATCGGGAGAAAAGCGCAACGAGGCTTCTCGAAGAGTTCGTTCAATTTTAAGATCGATGGACGCTGCGTTTGCGTATTACGACGAGGAGAAGGAAATCCGAAAGGCCAGTTACGACGCTTTCTTGAAGGCTCGACAGCAATCCGAAGCTACCGCGGCTGGTGGCGCTAAATAATAGAATAGAAAATTAGTTTTAAGTAGCACAGAAAGAGCTTAGCAATGTAGAACTGTTGCAATCAGAAATGATTTATTAAACCGCATTTTAAAGCGCAAGTTTATTAGGAGTTTAGAATTAGAATTTTTTCCGATAACATCAAGACACACAGAAACACTTCCCTCAAATTTCTCAAGCAACCACCACCCTATTTATATTATTAGTACCAAAGCAGGGAAGATTGAAAATGTTCCGTCGCGGCGCGAATCGAGCTTCTCTTGACGCGCTCTGTGAGCTGTTCTCGCGGTTTCCCGCGAACGCGACGTCCATTCCTAAATCTTCTTCCATTGCCTCGACTTCATCGTCGCCGATGAGGACGATGATGAAGTCGATGG
>Ga0115568_10002003_pt1 | contig 14366 bp, 9 predicted proteins | sample COGITO_mtgs_1204_FD_87296 | JGI IMG/M metagenome (GOLD analysis project Ga0115568, IMG submission 87296) | Pelagic marine microbial communities from North Sea - COGITO_mtgs_120426 | ecosystem: Environmental > Aquatic > Marine > Epipelagic | place: Germany:Helgoland, sampling site Kabeltonne...
ATTTTCGTTTAATGATAAAGTCATTGTCAAAATTAAAAATCGCATTAGCTGACAACGAAAAAATAGTAGACTCAAAATTTCTATTGTAGTTCACATCCCTAGATATTTCATTGTATGCCAGCTTGCCGAACAAACTATTCAGTTGAAGACCTAAAAACGAACCAAATCTGCGTTCAACATTTATTCCAAAACCAGTTTTGATATTGGTATATTTTGAAAGGTCTGCTTCTTTTGAAAGGTCACCAAAAAAAGTAGCAACGCCTGCATTAACACCGATGGAAAGTAGATCAGAATTTCCTGAATAATCTTCATTGTTATATTGTGCAATACCTTCTATTTGAGAGCAAAGAAGTAGTATCCAAATTAAGTGCTTGATATTTGTAGCCATTTGTGTTTAGTTGTGGTAGGTGTAAATTATAAGATATGGCGGGTTAAATAATTAAGGCAATATAATCATTCAATTTTAAATGATTGGTGGTATAATTAGAAATTTGGCTTGTGTATAAATTTCTTATAAAATTTGTTTATTTCTGCTACCGCTTCGGTTGGCGTATCCACAACCTGAATAAGGTCCAGGTCTTTTTTACTAATGTTTGCTTCTTTTGCAAGCATTACTTGTTTAATCCATACTAGCAGTCCATCCCAATATTCATGACTCATTAAAATAATCGGAAATTTTCCAATTTTCTTGGTCTGTATCAATGTAATTGCTTCAAATAGTTCATCGAGTGTCCCGAATCCTCCAGGAAGTACTACGAATCCCTGTGCATATTTTACGAACATTACTTTTCTAGGAAAGAAATATTGGAAATTAAGTAGTTTATCATTGTCAATGTATGGATTTGCTTCTTGTTCAAATGGTAAATCAATATTTAAACCAACAGAAACTCCACCGCCCCGCTGAGCTCCTTTGTTTCCAGCTTCCATTACACCTGGACCACCGCCTGTAATAACGCCATAACCATTTTGCGTAAGTTGAAACGCTAGTTCTTCAGCTGTTTTATAGTACGGATTACTTGGCTTGGTTCGAGCGGAACCAAAAATAGACACACAAGGACCAATTTTAGAAAGTCGTTCATATCCTTCAACAAATTCGGACATAATTTTAAAAACTGCCCAACTATCATTGGTTTTAATTTCATTCCAATCTTTGTGTTTGAAATTAGAATTTTTTGGATTGCTTTCGGTCGGTTTCTTTCCCATTTAATTTTTTTTAAAGTGTTTTATCCAATGATTAGCTCAGACTTTAGGTATTGTGCGGTATAGCTTTTTTCAGAAAGGATTAGTTCTTCTGGTGTGCCCGAGGCAATAATTTCCCCACCATTTCTTCCTCCTCCAAGACCCAAATCTATAATAAAATCAGACATTTTTATAATATCCATATTGTGTTCAATAATAACAACCGTATTGCCATTATCTACTAACTGATTCAAAACATTTAGCAATTGCTTGATATCTTCAAAATGTAACCCTGTCGTTGGCTCGTCTAAAATATAAAGGGTGTTGCCAGTTTCTTTTTTTGCTAATTCCGTAGCAAGTTTAACACGTTGTGCTTCTCCACCAGATAGCGTTGTACTTGGTTGACCAAGTTGAACGTATCCTAAACCAACCGATTTCAGTGTTTTTAATTTTTGATTGATATACGGAATGTGTTCGAAAAAAGCTGTAGCTTTTTCAATGGTCATGCTTAGCACATCGTTAATGGATTGACCTTTGTATCTTACTTCCAATGTTTCTCTGTTGTACCTTTTTCCATGGCAAGTTTCACAGTGGACGAATACGTCAGGAAGAAAATTCATTTCAATGGTTCTTAATCCAGCTCCTTTGCATGTTTCACAGCGACCACCTTTAACATTGAATGAAAAGCGTCCAGGTTTATAACCACGTATTTTTGCCTCAGGAAGAGATGTGAATAAATCTCTAATGTCTGTAAAAACACCCGTGTATGTTGCTGGGTTGGAGCGCGGAGTTCTTCCAATAGGACTTTGATCGATTTCAATGACTTTATCTATGTGTTCAATGCCTTTGATGGAGTTGTATGGCATCGGTGGTTTGATGCTTTTGAAAAAATGTCTACTTAAAATAGGGTGTAACGTCTGATTAATAAGGGTAGACTTTCCAGACCCCGAAACGCCAGTAATACAAACCAGCTTTTGTAAAGGAATTTCTAGATTAACGTCTCGTAAATTATTTCCATTTGCACCAGATAATAGTAGTGATTCACCGGACCCGTCTCTGCGTTTTTTCGGAGGTTCTATGCGCAATTTGTTGTTTAAATACTTTGCAGTTATAGAAGCGGAGTTAGCTAGGCTTTTGTATGGCGCAGAAGTAATTATTTCTCCACCGTTTACACCGGCTCCAGGACCAATATCAATGATCCAATCCGCACTTTCCATAATTTCTTTATCGTGCTCTACAACAATAACGGAATTACCCCCATTTTTAAGTTTAATTAAGGAGTCAATAAGACGTCTATTATCTCTTTGGTGCAATCCAATACTTGGTTCGTCCAGGATATATAATACACCTGTTAATTCTGAACCAATTTGCGTCGCTAAACGGATTCGCTGCGCTTCCCCACCAGACAAACTTCTTGAAGACCGGTTCAAGGATAAATAATCTAAACCAACATCCAACAGGAAATTTAAACGCGTCTTTAATTCTTTTATGATGCCCTCTCCAATAATGGTATTTTTTTCATTCAGGTGTTTCTCGATATCATTGAGCCACTCTTGCAGATTTGATAAGTCCATAGACGCTAAATCTGAAATGTTTTTACCGCCAATTTTGAAATACAAACTTTCTTTTTTTAATCGAGAAGATTGGCATTCCGGACAATCAATTTTGTTCATGAATGATTCAGCCCATTTTTTACTCGTTCTAGACTCATTTTTTGCCGAATGTCGCACTAAATAATGTACCAAACCTTCATATGAGCTGGCAACTTCATTGATCCCATTATTGCCTATTATTTTCAGGTATTCATTGGAACCATAAAGTAGCTTATTGATTAATTCGTCTTCAAAAGATGCAAACTCTGTTGCGGACGTATGACCATGACTGATAATTAAGGCTTCAATTTGCTTTTTTATCCAAGTATGACCAGTTCTGCCTAATGGAGCAAGCGCACCACTTTTCATTGATTTTTTAAAATCGGGAATTATCTTTTTGATATCAATTTCTGATACTTTACCTAAGCCACTGCAATTATTACATGCTCCGTAAGGAGAATTGAATGAAAATAAATTAGGTTCTGGTTCACGATAAGAAATACCTGATTTTGGGCACATTAGAAATTTGCTGAAATGCCTGCATTCGTTAGTCTCATGATCAACAATTAACAACATTCCCTTACCAATTTTAAGGGATTGCTCTATACTTTCTCTGAGTCGTTTAATATTTTCTTTATTTGCTTTAACTCGGTCTATTACAAGTTCTATATCATGGATCTTGTATCGATCCAATCTCATTTCTGGTTTAATGTCTACTATTTCTCCATCTACCCGTGCTCTTAAGAAACCTTGTTTGCGGTAAGTTTCAAACAATTCTCTGTAATGGCCTTTTCTTCCTGAGACTAGTGGTGCAAGTACAATTATTTTTTTATGTTCAAGGTCTCGAAGAATAAGATTGACAATCTGCTTTTGCGAATACCGAATCATTGGTTTTCCAGTTTCGTAGGAGTATGCAGTTGCTACTCTCGAATAGAGTAGTCTTAGAAAATCGTAAAGCTCTGTAATCGTTCCAACGGTCGATCTGGGATTTTTACTTACGGTTTTTTGTTCTATTGCGATTACAGGACTTAAGCCCGTAATTTTATCTACTTCGGGTCGTTCCAATCCACCTAGAAATTGTCTTATGTAAGAAGAAAACGTTTCGAGATAACGACGTTGGCCTTCTGCATAAATCGTATCAAAAGCGAGGGAAGACTTTCCACTGCCACTAAGGCCTGTAATTACGACAAGCTTATTTCTAGGAATGACAACATCAATATTTTTAAGATTATGAGCTCTCGCTCCGAAAACTTCTATTTTATCCTCAGATGTAACTTCCTCAGTCATGCTTAGTGTCTTGATTTTCCTCATTCAATAGACCGTTGTTTTTAGGTAATGTTATTTCGTAACTTTTCGCTTCACGAATAGGCAGACTACTACCCAAAATCCAAGGGTTCAGAACTTTTAAAATGCGGTAAGTAGTATTGTTTTTTTTGGCAAAATCATATAAATCTGGAATACTGCTATTTATTATTTTTTCCTGAATCAAATAGGGCCTGTAAACGTCCTTATCTCTTAATTTAAAACCGTAGAATTCAGATTCAGATAGAATGTATTTGGCAGCAATTATTCTCATAACGTACCTGGACGTTTCGCTGTTAAGATGTAAATCATAGTAAGTAGCAACTTTCTGGTCTTTTATTCGATTCTGTAATCCAGTTTTGCCCATGTTGTAGGAGGCTGCAGCCAAGGTCCAAGATCCAAATTGAATTTTTGCTTTTTTTAAATACGCGCAAGCAGCTTTAGTTGCTTTTTCAAGATGAAAACGTTCATCGATATACGCATTGACTTCTAAATGGTAATCAATTGCAGTTTTTTTCATGAATTGCCAAAAACCCCCTGCGCCAGAAGGAGAAGTCACGTTAGCTAAACCACTTTCTATTAAACATAAATACTTGAAATCATCTGGTATTTCTTCTTCTTTCAGAATACGTTCGATAATGGGAAACCACCGATAGGATCGCTTATGAAAGAGGAATGTTTGTGAATGCCAATAGGTATTTACATGAAACTCTCGATCTAAGCGTTCTTTGACATCTATGTTGTCAATAGGGACCAGCTCGCCAGCAAAGGTCATTGCTGCAGGCATCTCGATGGCATAAACTTGGTATTGACTTCGAACGAATTCTCGATAGTTCGTATTTGTATCATTTGTAATTGCAGCACTGACAAGGTTTGGAGCTTGTCCATCCATCGCATCTTGTGTGGTGCTAAGAAGAATAGTTAAAACAGCACAAAGTCCGAATGTGCTAATTAAAATAAATAACCTTCTGCTAATTGTCATGAATTGAATTTTTTGTGACCTTGGTCACAACAAAAAGGCTAATGAAAACAAGCAGACAATATCCCAAATACATAATGGTGTGGTAGAAGTACCATATTTCAATGAATTTAACTGCTGCAACGATTAAAAGTAATGAGACCAAAGAAATGCCAATGAAAACAAAACCGACTTGACTATCTGATAAACCCAGGTAAGACATGTGATGGGTCGTGTGGTCTTTTCCACCGATAAAAGGAGATTTCTTTTTTAGCAGGCGATTAATCACTACTACAGTAGTGTCGCTAACCGGTATAATGAAAGTAGCTAAAACTAAACAAATTTGTTGCGCAGAATATGTTTCAATTAATGGGTTTGCAGTTTGATGATTCCACAAGTACCTGATACTTATTGCAGCGAGAAAAATACCTAAGAATTGGCTTCCTGTATCCCCCATAAACATTTTGGATGGATTCCAATTATGAAAAATAAAACCGATTAAACTACCTAGAACACCTAGCATGAGGATGAAGTTGTGGTCAGTGAATCCCTCGTTGAGCATCAATATAACAATACACGTTACAATGATAAAAATAGAAACAATGCTTGTAATGGAATCCATATTATCAAGCATATTTATTGAGTTCATCATGCCAATCACCCATAATATGGTAACCAGGTAATTCACCCATTCTGCATCAAACATCTGTATGTAATTCCCAGACAATATCAGAATGCATCCGCACATCGTTTGTGTAAAAAACTTCAGTAATGGTTTGGTGTTGTATGCGTCATCAGCTAAGCCCATAATGAATGCGAGTGCTGTAGCGCCTATTAATCCAAGTGCTGAGCTATTTTTAAAAATATTTTCTTGGTCGAAAAATATTCCATAGCAGGTCGCTGCAATCAAGAACCCCAAATAGAAAGAAATTCCACCGAGAGCTGGCTTAACTACATTACTCCACCTAATTGTAGTTTGATTTTGGTCACGAATACCAAGGTTCGTAGCGAACTTTAATAAAATGGTATTGAACACCAATGAAAAAATTATCATGACCGATAAAAACACCGTGTAGATAAAAAACAAATATTTTGCGTCGTACATGAGCTAAAACTGACTTGCAAATGTACTAAATCTTGCTGCACTAGAATCTTTAGGTGACAATAAAGGTGTACTGATTGGCCAATCAATATTTAAATCAGGATCGTTCCACAAAAGATTACCTTCTGATTCCGAATGGTAGAAACTTGTGCATTTATAGGAAAAGATGGTGTTTTCTTCTTGTGCTAGAAAGCCATGTGCAAATCCCGGTGGTATCCAAAAAATAAGTTTATTTTTTGCACTTAATTGCAAAGAAACATGCTCGCCATAGGTAGCTGAGTTTTTTCTGATATCTACGGCTACATCGAATGCGCACCCATTCACTACCCGAACTAATTTGCCTTGGTCATAAGGTGGGTTTTGAAAATGTAAACCACGAACAACTCCTTTTCTAGAAACAGATTCATTATCCTGAACAAAGTGTATTTTTTCACTAATATTATTCTTGAAAATTTTTTCTTCAAAAGGAACAGAAAATTTCCCACGATTATCTTTGCAAACCGTTGGCTCAAAAATGAGTGATCCCTCTATTTTAGTCTTCCGACTATTCATTTTTTCTTAAAGATCTTTTTGCGCCAACTCGTCTTTTTGGATTGAGATTCGTCATAATAGTTGCCGTATTGCTGACCATATCCATATCCATATCCATATCCATATCCATAATTGTACCCATATCTATTTCTATTGGTATCGACCCCGTTTAATATGGCGGAGAGTTTATAAATTTTATTTTCATTCATTAATCGATCTAAGTTCTGCACGTAGTTTTTCTTCGAATAGTTAGCCCTGAAAATATAAATAGGAATATCTGCTTGCCTAATGATGCTAATTCCGTCCGTTACAAGCCCAACTGGTGGATTATCTACGATAATAATATCGTAAGATTGCTTCAGTTCTGCGATAATCTTGTCAAATTCACCGTTAATGATTAATTCTGATGGGTTAGGGGGAATTGGCCCTGCAGTAATAAAGTCTAATCCCGTTAATTGAGATTTTTTGATACAGTTAGAAACCGTGTCTTTCCCGATAAGCAACGTACTCATCCCTCTATCATTTTCAATGCCAAATCCCAAATGAATTTTCGGCTTTCGCATATCTAAATCCAGAATAATTACTTTTTTGTCTGAAAATGCAATGATTCCTCCAAGGTTTATGGTAACAAACGTTTTTCCTTCTCCAGAAACGGTAGATGTAATTGCAATAAGTTTGGTTTCGGTGTCTTTTGAAATGAATTCTAGATTTGTTCTTATGGAACGGAAAGATTCTGCAATCATTGATTTTGGATTTTCGTCAATGATGAGCTGCGAAACGGGAATTTTATTTTTGTAGATGGGAACCAAACCAAGCACAGAAACCGCGGCATTGGAAATCTTGCTAATTTCATTGAGCGATGTGATCTCATTGTGAGAAAGGTATCTTACAATACTGATTAAGAAAGAAATAACAATACTTGATAAAACGGCTAAAATCAATACAAATTTGCTACTTGGACTTTTTTTATAATCTGGTATTTTAGGTGATCTTAATATACTGGTGTTGGAGGTTACACCAACTCTTGTTAATGCATATTCTGTCTGTTTTTCAAGTAGTAGGGTATAGTATTTATCATTGATTGAAAATATGCGGTCTAATCGGCTATATTGTAATTCTTTTTCAGGCAAATTATAAAAATTAGACTCTACATCATTTAACTTTTTCTGAAGTCCTTGTTTACTAGTTATTGTTTTGGAAAGCAGCGATTTAATACCTTCGGTAATTAATTTAATTTGAATATCAATTTGAGATCGCATTTTTTTAATCTGATCATGGTTGGCTGTTCTTTCTGTGGTGAGGTCTTCATATTGGAGCATTTTCTTGTGAAGCACTGAAATCAGCGTGTATAAATTACTTTCAAATTCAGACCCTAATAGAACGGGTAAAACATTGTAAATGTCAATGTTTTGTGGTTGGTCGGTGATTATTTTAGAGATTTCTCTAAGTATTTCTTCATCGATGTCTAGTTTCGTTAATTTACTTTCAATTTCCTCAATTCGATTGATGTACGATTCAGTCATTCCCTTTACCTGGCGAATGTGATTCGTATCTTTGAAATTTTTAAGCATCAATTCAGACTCTTTTAGTTTTTTCGCAACAGAATCCTTTTGAGCATTAATAAACTTCACAATACGATTAGAACTTTCCGTTCTCTTTATGCTGTCAAATTCGTCAAATGTTTTTATTAATGATTGTAGAACGTCTCTGGTTAATACTTGATTCGGGTGTTCAAAAGTTAATCGAATAGTATTGGCATTTGAGTTGGCAATAGAAACGGTTAGCATTTCAATAAATTCATTGGTCAATTCATCCTCTTTTGTAACAATGAAATAGAAATCTCCCGCACTTTGTTGACGATGGAATCTTTCTAAGTCGCTAACTTGAATGTGTCCGCGGAAATGTTCACATTCGAAAACTTCCCCAAGCTTAGAATTAAATGCATATTTCTGACCTTCAATTGTATAGACTAGTTGTAGATTATCCCTGTCAATCAGCTTGGTGTAAATAGGTACATTGACTATACTCGAATTTAGCAAAATGAAATTATGCAACCGAAAAATCGAGCCATTGTATTTTTCATGATTAAGTATTTTACCTTCTAAAAAATACCTGATTTGCAGCGGTAAACTTGAGACTACATGTCGCATTAAGAGTGGCGATCTTAAAAGTTCAATATCACTTGTAAGCGTCTCTTCTTCTTGTAGTGGGTTTTTAACGTTTAATATTTTTCTTGCATTGTCTTGTTTGGTTCGTTGAATCAGGGCGCTAGATTCATAGATAGGTGGAGTATATCGAATATAAAGGAATCCAATGCTTAAGCACACAATTACAATCGCCAGCAACCAGATCCAAATTTGCCTGGTTAAATAAAGAAATAAACCTATTTCGAATTCGCTGCTAAAGTTGGTTAGCCTTTCGCGATATCTTTCGAAACTTTCGTTTCGTTTACTTATTTCTTCTTGAATCATTGATTACTGAATATTACTCAGTGTTAAGTAAATTAAAAACACGCTTGATACCAGTGAAATAATGGGGGCAACTTCTTGTAAAACACCTCTTGAAATTTCCGGCACAGGTTCCACATAAACTATATCATTGGCTTGCATTATCATGTTTATGTATTTCAGCCCACTTCCAATGGTAGATAAATCTATTCGATAGATCTCTTGAATTCCATTAACTCGCCGAATTAATTTAACCCGTTTAGCTCTTCCCCGTGGTGGTATTCCGCCTGCTTTTGCAAGGGCTTCAAGCAGTGTCGTATTGTTACGATCTAGTTTAACAACCTGAGCATCTGCACCATTTCCAGGAAATATAAACACGCGTTGATTGTCAATTTGAATTTGCACATATGGATTGACGTAGTACTTAGAATAGGCTTTTTCTAATTCCACTTCGGCTTCAATCTTAGTTAGTCCCGCAATTTTGAAATCGCCTAACATTGGAATTCTTGCCATGCTATCTGTTCTTACTAAATAGGTAATGAAATTACCGCCAAAAGACATGTTTCTTGCAGTTGCGCCGCCACTTCCTTCTGCACTGGTTCCTGCAGCTAAATCTATGACCTTGAACCCGTCATTGGCGTATAGCCTAAAGCTTACGAGGTCATTAGGAGCTATTTCATAATCGGTTTTGGGTACCATAGGAATTGAGTCAAATACAAAATCTCTAGGGGATTTAAGCATAAAATTACTGTTAATGCCGCAGCTAGAAAATAGAGAACACAGCACTATTCCTAAAAAAAGAAGTTTAATTATTCGCATGTTAAAAGTACTTTGAAATACAAAGTTAATTAAATTTAGTTATGATTCGTTTGACGCAGTAAATTGAAGTAAATTTTTTCCATTTGAGCACAGAATGTTTTATAATGAAATTTATTAAAAACAAAACGTTCGCCAAATTCACCCAAATTTTTTCTAAGTCCTTCGTTTTCTGCAAGTTCTACTAATTTTTTAGTGAAATTTACAAGGTCATTCGGTTCGATTAGAAACCCTGATTTTTCATTTACTATAATGTCTTTAACTCCTCCTACATTGGTTGAAACAACTGGAAGACCACTCGCCTGAGCCTCAACAAGACTAACTGGAGTTCCTTCATTTAAGGAAGTCAGGCACATTATGTCTAATGCCGCATTCGCACAATCAATAGACTTTACCCAGGAAGTAAATAACAGGTCTGAATTCGAATTCAAATCATCTTTCGTAGAAATGGATAAACCTAATCTTTTTGCCTCATTAATTGCAAATTCCATTTGATCTCCATCCCCGATTATAACGCCTTTGATTTTTTTGTTTGTATTCAGTTTTGTTTCCTTAAATGTTTTTAAGAAGAAACTATGATTTTTTATCGGAACAACTCGGCCTACAATACCAATTGCAATTGTATTTTCAGGAATGCTCCATTCATCTCTGAATTGTTTTCTTTTAGCAACTTTGTCTTCTTTAAAATAATCGAGCCCAATTCCATTAGGAACGATTGATGACTTGTCTTTGGAACATATTTTATGAATTCCACATATTTCGTGATTTTGTTGCTCGCTTAATGTGATAATTTGTGAAGTTTTTTTTGCAAGATACCGTTCAAGGAAGATGAAAAATTTTGTTTTTAAAAAGCCAAAGTATGAATGAAATACATGCCCGTGGAAGGTATGCACAATAACGGGAACTTTCATTTTGTAGGCTGCCAAACGGCCAATTGCCCCAGCTTTTGCAGCATGCGTATGAACAATGTCTGGTTGGAACTCGTTTATAATGTTTTTAATTTCCTTATAGGCCGCACGATCATATTTGAAGCTTATTTTACGCCTCATACTTTTTAAAATGGTGTATTCTATTCCCATTTCCTTTAAAATAAATTCACTGCTTTCTTCGAAATCATCTTTTTGTCCCCCAATCATTCTGATTTCAAAATCATCACTTAAGTATTTTGTCAAATATGCGGTTGAGTAGGCGGGGCCACCTAGATTAAAACGATTTACTATACGTAAGATTTTTGGCAAAAATTTCTGTTAGGAAAGCAAATTTATCAATCTTATAAAAACAAAGACCAAAAGAGTCGCAAATATATTCGGGAAAAGTAAGTTAACGATTGAAATACCAAATTTGAAATTGTAAAAGTGCCCAAATTGTATCTCTGTTTGTTGAAATCCCACGAGCAAATAAATGTTTAATCTCTTCAAACGAAAAAATACCTTGATCGTGGATTAAATTTTTATTTAATACATATTTTTGAATCTTACTTTCAAGAGGGCCTTGATACCATGAAACTAAGGGGACCTCGAATCCATGTTTTTTACGAGCCATTATATTGCTCGGGATTTCTTTTTTAAAGGCTTCTTTCAGTAATAGTTTTTTACCTTTTTTATTTATTTTAAAATTAGCGTCTAGAGAAAAAACAAAATCGACTAAGTGGTGGTCTAAAAACGGTGTTCTAACTTCTAAACTGTGAGACATACTCATGCTATCTACTTTACGTAACATGTCGTTTTGTAAAACAAGATTGAAATCATTTAATAAAATATCATTAAAATCTTCAATGTTGTGAATCAATTCATTAAATGGAATTTCTCCAAAATTTTTATATAATTTTTCCGCTTGTTCAGTAGAAGTGAATTTTGCCCACAAACCATACCTGTCTGTTAGATTTAATGTTAAGCCTTGTTTGTATTTTTGAACTTTTCGAATAAAATTGGCTGTTGCACTTTCGCGACTTCCATTGAGCATACTATGGAATGGTGAGGTTATTTTAATTAAGGAATTAGAAAAGCTTGTATCCATGCTTTTGAATAGTGCCTCGTGTTTATTGTATCCAGAAAATAGTTCATCGGCTCCATCACCCGATAAAGCGACAGTAACATGTTCTCGTGTGAATTTAGATAATGCATTTACCGCAATGGCGGAAGAATCTGCAAATGGTTCATCCATATTTCGTTCTACCGACATAAGAGAATCAAGAAGGTCATCGTCTGATATCTCAATCTCATAATGATTGGTGCCTATGTGCCTCGCAACTTGCTTGGCATAATTTGATTCATCAAAAAAAGAATGGTTCTTAAAACCGATCGAAAATGTGTCAATCGGTTTTACTTGATTAGCGCACCACGCGATTATTGAAGAATCAACCCCACCACTCAGAAAACAACCCAAGGGCACATCAGCAATCAGCCTTTTTTCAACTGAATTAAAAGTTAATTCTTTCACTGTTCGCGCAGCGTTTTCAAAATTCAGATTGGTACCTAAATTATTTTTTTTTATCTCGTAGTAAAAATCAAAAATTAATGTTCGCGTATTCGTAATCGTTAACATTTGACCTGGAAGGATCTTGGAAACATTTTTGTAGATACTTCTAGGAGCTGGTATATAGGAATATTGGAGGTAGGTCCCTAACGCTTCGTAATCTAATTCTTGAGAAACAGGAAAAGACATCACTGCTTTCATTTCTGAACCAAACGAAATAAAATCATCGTGAACACCTATTAACAAAGGCTTAATTCCATATCGATCTCTTGCCAAAAAAAATTCATCTAGCTGCCTATTGTAAATGCAAAATGCGAAAAACCCATTTAATTTTGATAATACTTCCTTGCCGTAAAAAGCAAAAGCTTCTAAAAGTGTTTCAGTATCAGAATTGGTTTTGAATGCTACACCATTAGCTTGGAGCTCTAACCTTAGTGCTAAGTGATTATATATTTCTCCGTTAAAAACGATAATTAAATTACCATCGCTGGATTGCATAGGTTGGTTAGCTTCGGGACCAGGATCTATAACGCTCAGTCTAGTATGACCTAAGGCCCATGAATTCCCAAAAGTTGTTTCAGAATTATTGGGTCCTCTATGCTTTAAAGAATTAGTAGCCAAAGAGATCCTGTTTAGGATTTCTTCAGAGACCACACGCTTACCAATAATTCCTGTAATTCCACACATTGGGCTGAATTTTGCTTAAAGATAAATGTAACAAGTCTTCTGCAAACAAAATATGATTAGTTTTAACTACATGAGATTGATATTTGGATTCTTTGTCCTCACCGCATTGTCAAGCTATGGTCAAGTGCGTCAGAAATATGATAATTCAATTCAGAATTTGGCCGAAAAGATGATGGCTGAATCTGACTTTCGAAATGCATCTATCAGCTTTTACGTTCTTGATATCGATTCTAATAAAGTCATCGCAGATCTTGATGGTGCTAGATCAATGGTTCCTGCCTCAACGATGAAGATAGTCACTACAGCAACAGCATTGGAAGAATTGGGCTCCTATTATAAGTTTAAGACCTATTTGGAGTACGACGGCACAATAGATTCTGCGTCGAAGACTTTGAACGGGAACATCTATATCAAAGGAGGAGGAGACCCCTCTTTAGGTTCTCGATTTTTTTCCAAAAAAATAAATTTGTTTAAAAAGGAGTGGTTCGATGCAATTAGGAAGTTAGGTATTGATTCAATTACTGGGTCGGTAATTGGCGATGCAACCTGGTTTAAAGACGATATGATTCCAACAACATGGATATGGGGAGACATTGGCAATTATTATGGTGCAGGTCCTAGCGGCTTATCTATTTATGATAATACTTTTTACCTTGATTTCACCTCGGGCCCTAAAAGTGGAGATCCTACAGAGATTACTTGTATTCGGCCTTATGTGCCTGGACTGAATGTTGACAATCGAGTCGTTTCAGCCAATATAAGAAATGACCAAGCTTATATATTCGGAGCTCCGTATAATCAAAACCGAATAATTCAAGGTCGTATTCCAAAGAATAAAGAAAATTTTGAGGTTAAAGGTGCCATGCCAGATCCTGCGTATCAAGCCGCATGGGAGTTAAGCTGGTTGTTAATCGATTCTGGATTGGTTGTTAATGGTGTTCCTACAACGGTTAGGAGATCGCGCGCTAAAGGTCAAGAATTTGAAGCAAAACGCATTCGGTTTCACGAACACAGATCTCCAAGTTTATCACAAATTATATATTGGACCAATATGTTAAGTATCAATTTATACGCAGAACACTTATTGCGAGCACTGGCGAAAAGGAAATACAAAGACGGCAGTAATTTTAGTGGTACAGTCGCAATAGGCAAGCATTGGGAGGCTAAAGGAATAAATACGATTGGTTTGCATGTAAATGACGGTAGTGGACTTTCTAGGTACAATGCTATTTCTGCTGAACATCTGACCAGAATATTAGCGAATATGGATTCTAGTA
>Ga0115568_10002006_pt1 | contig 14363 bp, 10 predicted proteins | sample COGITO_mtgs_1204_FD_87296 | JGI IMG/M metagenome (GOLD analysis project Ga0115568, IMG submission 87296) | Pelagic marine microbial communities from North Sea - COGITO_mtgs_120426 | ecosystem: Environmental > Aquatic > Marine > Epipelagic | place: Germany:Helgoland, sampling site Kabeltonne...
AACCTTGGCTTCTATATCCTTAATTTGCTTTTCAGTTGCGTATTTTTTATCTTTAATAACGCTTAAGACCTGCTGCACGGGGTCAATTCCTTTATATTTCTCAACCTCTTCTTTTGTTCTATATTTTTGTGGGTCAGACATTGAATGTCCTTTGTAACGATAGGTTTTAACATCCAGCCAAGTTGGACCATCACCCTTTCTTGCTCTTTTTGCTGCCTCAACTATAGCGTCAAAAACAGCCTCTACACTCATTCCGTCAACTGTTCTTGAAGGCATTTCGTATGAAGCTCCCATTTTTTCTAATTTTAACACATTGGTGGTGCGTTCAACAGAGGTCCCCATTGCATAATTATTATTTTCTACAAGAAAAACTACAGGTAGTTTCCATAACATAGCCATATTGTATGTTTCATGGAGAATACCCTGACGAACAGCACCATCTCCCATCATACACACGACTACATTCTTAGTCCCTTTATACTTTTCTGAAAATGCAATGCCAGCCCCTAATCCTATCTGACCACCCACAATTCCATGACCGCCCCAAAAACCTTTTTCGACATCAAAAAAGTGCATTGAGCCGCCCTTGCCTTTGGACGTGCCTGTTGTTTTTCCATATAATTCTGCCATGCATTGATTTGCTGAAGTCCCCATTGCCAGTGGCAAAGCATGATCACGGTATGCTGTAATTACTTTATCTCCTTTACCAATCGCTTCAACAATACCCATCGCAACAGCCTCTTGTCCAATATATAAATGACAAAACCCTCCAAACTTTTGCATAGTATATAGCATTCCGCACTTTTCTTCAAATTTTCGCATTAGGTACATTTTCTCATACCACTCTATATAAGTTTTCTTATCAAACTTTAAAGTAGCTGCGGTCTTCTTCGGTTTTATTGCCGTTACTTTTGCCATAATTATTTACTTAATTAACAAGTGCAAATTTATAATAATAATTCAATGATAATAAGCCCACTTATCAACCCCGCAGCCTCTTTTCTTTAAACACTAAAGGGAGCAGCTCTTTTATGCTTGATACCACGTATACACTACCTATTTCGCCCATTAGTAAAATCCTAATATTATTGGAATGTCTAAACTCATACTCGGCAATTACTTGCCTGCATGCTCCGCATGGTGAGATTGGATTATCTACTTTAAAATTTGTGGATTTGGCAGTAATCGCCATAATCTCAATCGCTTCATCTGGATAGCGGGCTCCAGCACTAAAAATCGCTGTACGTTCTGCGCATAAACCTGAAGGATAGGCCATATTCTCTTGATTATTTCCAGTAATTATTTTACCATTTTTGAGCAGCAAAGCAGCCCCAACATAAAAATTGGAATATGGTGCATAGGCCCTTTCTGCACTTTCTCGTGCAATTTTCATCAATTCTTGCTCTTGCTTAGCAAGTTCATCAAGTGAATCATATTCAGTTACTGTGCCTTTAAGCGCAAATTCTCTCTTCATCAAATCGTTATTTAATTCAAAATTAGAGTTTTTAATTAACTTTTTATTCCTTTGTCGACCAATGAACGGATGTTTAAACAAGTTTTTGCAAGAGTTAGAACCTATTTCACTTAAAGAAATGGACAAGGTTGCTTTAATGAATAGAACAGATACAAAATTCATTTTTAGTATCCCAACCCTTGTCGATACTCTCTCTCAACTCAAACAACACTACTTTGTCCTGGAAATTAATGGACAGCGCACTGCTAATTACAAAACTTTATATTTTGATACTGAACAGAAAGACTTGTTTTTGCGGCACCAAAACGGCAAGAAAAACCGATATAAAATAAGAATCAGAAAATATATTGATAGTAATTTATGTTATCTTGAAGTAAAACTAAAAACAAACAAAAGTCGCACAATTAAAAAACGAATTAAAATTGTGGATTTTGAAACAGAATTATCTCAAGTTTCAAAAGATTTTATTCGAGAAAAATCCTCCCTTGAACCAAACACATTAGTGCCCGCTTTATGGAATGATTTTACCCGACTTACTTTGGTAAGCAAAACTTCGCAAGAAAGATTGACAATTGACATAAACCTTAGTTTTGAAAGTGATTCGAAAAAAGAATTAAACCATTTAGTCATTGCGGAAGTCAAACGAGAGGGAAATTCGCCTTCAGAATTCATGAAAATCATAAAAAATAAACACATAAGGCCAGGAAGTATGAGTAAATATTGCGTAGGTTCTGTATTTTTACACAAAAAAATTAAATACAATAAGTTTAAGCGACAAATTTTAGCAATTAACAAACTATCCCATGAACTTACTACTTAATATACTGCTATACGGGAAGGATTTTCTCGGCCTTGGGATGGAACTTTTCGACAAAAGTGATTTCATTGAATTAATCGTTCCTTTTGGTGTAAATCTCTTTTTCTCGTTTATCATTATCAGATTTATTTATTATCCAAAAGCTGGGAGAAAAGATTATTTATTTACCTATATACTTTTTAGTATAATCGTTTTTTTCTTGTTCCACATGTTAAGCAGCACTAAGCTAAGTACAGGTGCTGGCTTGGGTTTATTTGCCATTATGGGAATTATCAGGTACCGTACTGATGCAATTGCAATAAAAGAGATGACTTATTTGTTCGTAATTATTGGATTAGCGGTAATTAATGCGTTATCTAATAAAAAGGTATCTGTAACTGAATTAATGTTTGCCAACTTTACCATTATGGGCATTGTTTTCTTGTTAGAGCAAGCTTGGATGTTAAAACAAGAAACAAGTAAGATTGTTACATACGAGAAAATTGAGTTAATTAAACCAGAAAAATACGGGGAACTTTTAGCTGACCTCAACGATAGAACCGGATTAAAAATCGAGCGAGCCGTAATTGGTAAAATTGATTTTCTAAGAGATACTGCTCAAGTAAGAATTTATTTTCACGAAGATTCTAGCAAGACTACTGCATAAGCAGAAACACCTTCTTCTCTGCCTACATAACCCAGTTTTTCAGTTGTTGTGGCTTTAATAGATATATCTTGTTCACTTATTTGTAGTATTTTGGAAAGAGTTGTTTTCATAGCTGGAATATGCGGATTGACTTTAGGTAATTGCAAACAGAGAGTAGAATCTACATTACCAATTGTCCAGCCTTTTTCACTTACAAGTCGAATTACTTCTGTTAATAGCTTTTTACTGTCAATTCCTTTATAATCTGCTGATGTATCAGGAAAATGAAACCCAATATCCCTCATGTTTGCAGCTCCCAGAATTGCATCACAAATAACATGAATTAATACGTCTGCATCTGAATGACCAAAGGCGCCTTTACTGTGGGGAACCAAAATTCCACCTAACCAAAACTCCTCTTTTTGTCTTAACTGATGGACATCAAAACCAAAGCCTACGCGAATTTTCATAGGTACTATTCAGAAATGCTTTCCGAGGGTTCCGAAATTGATTTCAATCCTTCGAAATCAAAAGTTAAAGAAAAACGCAATGTATTCTTTAAAGGGCTATTAACTACAACAAATTTACCAAAGTATGCTGGGATTAAAAAAGCCAAATCTAGTCCGAAAACATTGTACTTCAGTCCAGCGCCAAGTGTAAAGAACTTGCGGTTTCCTTTAGTGGCAGCCTCCCAAAAATACCCTGCGCGAACAGCAAATTGTTGGTTATACCAATATTCCATACCCAAAGCATAATTAATTTCATTCAACTCCTCTTTAAACTTACTGCCTTTTTCCACCTGATACTCTCCATTAGAATCTTGTATAAGATTACCGTCATCATCAATTAACAATACTCCAGGCGCATCGCTAAAGGAACCAAACATACCACTTGCTACACCACGATTCGGGTCTTTTCCTGAAGCAACAACATACTCATTATTCGAGTTAACTATCGGCACACCGTCATCATCTGTAGCATATACCGGCGTTGTTGGAACCATCAATTTATTTATGTCTGCCGCTATCGTAAACCGGTTATAATCGTCTAAATTCATTGTAAGAGCAGGCCCTAATCTTAAGTTAATAGGAATAAAATCTCTTTTTGAAGAGTTTGAGTATGCCATTCTATTTCCAATATTCGAAATATTAATCCCAAACGCTAACTCAGCGTCTTTCTCCACTATGCTTAAATCTTTATTTAAATAATAGGCCGACACATCGGCAGCTACCGATCTCCCTGGTCTTGTTTGCGATCCACCAACAGCTTGCCCGCCTGTTAAATTTGAATTGACGTACCTAAGCGCGACACCTCCCGATAGTTTATCCGACAATATTCTGGAATAAGCTATATCTATTGCATACTCATTTGGTCTAAATTGCATTAAATCGTTACCTTGCTCGTCTGTGAATTGAATATCTCCTAATGTAAAATAAAGCAAAGAGATTCCGATTGCCTGTGTTTTATCTAACTTTTTATAACCAGATATATAAGACAGATTAATATCCGGCACTAAGTTTCTAAGCCATGGTGAATAAGAAATTCCAAAACCAAAATCTTTTTCAGCAAATGTCATTTTTGCTGGATTCCAATGAATTGAATTTGCATCTCCAGAAGTTGCAACCCCTGCTTCGCCCATTCCGCCAGCTCTAGAATCTGGCGCAATCAATAAAAAAGGAACTGCCGTAGTTATCGTATTTACGTCATCAGTAGAGCCTGATTGTCCAATTACAGCTCCTGAACCACTCAGCCCATATACAGTTGTTGTGAAGCACAACCAAATAAAAAAACTAAACCTTTTCACTAAATTCATCCCTTATTTTACAAATATAGATTACTTAATTTAATATCACCAACTTTTCGAAATAGTCAGCACTTTCTCCACTTGGAACAGCAACCTTTAGCTTGTATATGTAAACTCCTTTTCCTATTAAGTCTCCATATTCGTCTAGTCCATTCCAATAAATTGGGCCAACACGATAGCTATTCTCTGCTATAAACGTATCTAATGTCTTTATTAGTTTACCAGATACCGTAAAAATTTCAATTTTAACATCTAAGCCTTGCCCAGGTTGGTTATGTTCGAAATAAAATGCAGTATTGGTTGTGAACGGGTTTGGATAATTCAAGACATGATCAAGCGCCAACTCTGCACTTTCGGCCACAACAAACTCCGTATTTGCCTCCCCTGAGTTATTATAAACATCCCATACTTTAAGCGTTAAGGTGTGTTGACCAGCATCTAGTTCGCTAAAAGGATAATTAATTGTCCCTTTTTGGTAATCGTCTAATTCTGCCTCATAATAATCATTTAACAGAATCGAGTTAGTTGTGTTTTGATCTAATACAGCAACTAAATCATGTCCAATTCCGTTTCCTGAAGTATTTAAGCCATTGTCGTCAAATATATGCGCCAACATATTAGGACTTTCATCAGTTAGCCCACCAAAAACAAAAGCCTCATCATTCATATACAAATCAACATCAGGGCCTTGTTTGTCTTCTACGGCATTTTCATCATATCCACCAAGCAGAAAGTTTGTCTCATTTCCGTTTGCATCCGATGTGTCATTCTCCGCATAGTAACTAATTCGAGCATTACCATACTCCAAAGAAACGTCTTTTGGTACCACGAATGTGAATTCAAAATCCCCATTAACAACACTTGCGCGGCCTTTGAAAATAACCGCTGTTTGTAAGTTAAACTTAAAGTAGTTTGTATCAGAAGGATTATCATTGTGTAATCCTTTTATTTCGCGGGATTTATCGAAAACGGATGGGTAAATAATCCCATTAAAATCTTGCATTTTTTGATTATTTCTATCAGCTACAAAACCGCGAATAGTAACTTTACTTAGCCCTTTAATTGTGTCAGGGAACTCCGTTGTGACTACGTTATATTTCGGAATAGCCAAAGTAAGGGCGGGATCTCCAAGTAAATTAAATTTTCTGCTATTAGCGTCCGATGCGGTATTTACTTTTGTTGCTTCTACTAAATCTCCGAGAGTTGTTAACCCCGAATCAAGTTGAGAAAAACCAAACTCAAAAAAATTATCCATTAACGAATAGTTTCCGCCAGAGTATACCAGCCTTGTTGTTGTTAACAAGGCTATTGCCCCTCCTCTTGGATTAAGCAATACTAACTCACCTGCTGCCGTGCGCTGTGGGTCATCATATCTGCTAAATTCGCATGTGGCTGTGAGAAACAATGGCATTACATACTCATTAGACCAACCATTGATTTGAGGAACTTCTAAAACTCTTTCGTGTGCCCAACCTAGTTCGCCACCATGACCCATATAACTTACAATTAAAGCGCCTTGATCTATTCTTTTATTAAATGCTTCTTTTGCTTCTGGATACCTTTCCCCCCCAGCACCAGAAACTTGAGGATAAGCGTCTAGATATACCTTATCGATGTTCATGTTTTTATTTACTTCTTCGGCCCTCTTTGCAACATTGTCGGCTTGGGTCATATGAGAATCAGAGTCCTCATCATCACCAATAAAAAGCAACCAATTTCTCCATGGGCGCAGGGTTTCTTCAGAATAATATCTTTTTATTTTACTTACTTGTTCTTCCGCTTCTTGTTTCGTTCGAACAGTTAATCTCCCGATGCCTAAATCTATATAATGACCGTCACTTTCTCCTTCTGCATCGTCTAATAATCCATAAAAGTCGTCAGAGCAATATGATGTTGTTGGGTTAAGTGAACTCTTCGATTGATATACTGGAACGTAATTCGAATTCCCGGCAACTCTATTCTTATAATCATAAGAACCATCACCAAAAAGCAGCAAATATCTAGGCATTTCATCTATAGAGGTAGCTTCATCATAAAACATTTTTACAAAGCCCCTTATCGCATTGACATCTTGAGCCCCAGAACTAAATTCGTTATAAATTTCGTTTGTGGTTGCAACCACCGCACTAAAACCCTCTTCATCTCTATGAAATTGAGCTAGTTCCTCCGCTTGATCTAGAAATTTAGGGTGAGTCACAATAATATAATCCGGATGCTCCTCTTTCATAGCGTGAAGATCTTGCCAAGACACCGACCCTTTGACTATAGGATCAAGAAAATACGTGCCATCATAAACGATATATTCTTTTAAATTCTCGGATTCAGTATTAAAAGTTAGTGTATTTCCTGAAAAAGTTGTTACTTGCTGTAGAGGATTTATCGGGTTTGTAATATCCCAAACTTTGTGGTCACTATTCGAACTACTAAGTTGATATCTTGCGACTTTTCCTGAACCTACACTTTCTAAATCCCTAAAGTGCATTTGGGTTCCATTAGTTTTCAGCAAACGTCTAGCATTTATTTCAATGTAGTTGAGCCATGCTAATGCCGAAGAATTTGCTTTATTAAAATTAATTTCAACATTCATAGAAGAGCTGGGCGATGGTAACTCTATATCAAACTTGGTTTTTTTTGCATACAAGCTAGTATAACCAGGAGTTACAAACTCATCAAACTGAGAAACACTAACATTATTTACATTGATTACAAACTCACTGGGACTATGCGGAGAGTGCGAAGCAAATTCTATTTGTATATCCGCACTATTACTTGCATCAATATCAGGAATCTGAAATGCAAAATCGTATGTATTTATGATGCCAAACTGCTCTCCAAACCAATCTTGACCCGTTTTTATGAGGTTAGACCTATCTTCTTCATGAATAATTCTTTCATTAAAAGAGGTGACCGTTTCCGTGTACGACCCGAGTGAAGCGTTAGGTAAAATACGCTTACCTAATCCTAAGTCAGCAGTTATGTAGTAAAATGTTGTATCACAAAACAAATTTTTCTCGTGAGTAAACTTTACACCATTATTCGTCCATAGTTCTTGAGACTTCCCATAAAACAAAACATAATCTGAGTTATTAAATATACCATCACTCTCTCCCTCTACCAGAATACTATTCTCTTGCAAGTCATCGTACCTTGCTGTTGAATTTTGCATAGGCAACATACCCCCTCCGTTTCCATATATTCGAATGTTTCTTGGGTCAATATTACTCGGATCGATACCCATAGTTTGGAGCTTAGAAAACGACAGTCTATATATACCGTCTTCTACCACTGCTAATTTATACCATTCTCCACTACTTAACACTGAATTATCTGCATAGGTCAATATCGTAGGCGTTGAGGAATTACCTTTTTGCTCTGGAATTATCCAATCCAAATTAAACGCCACAAGCTTTTCAATTTTACCTGTAACAGAATTTTTTCTTAATGGTATAAAAGAACAGATCGCGTATGTCTTCTTTTTTTGATAAACCAAAGAAACAAGGGGTTCAATAGTTTCGAGTAACTCTGCCTCGATCAAAACGTTAAGTTCTTCTTGCGTTACTTCTTGATACTTCCCACCAGCTAACCTCACGTCTACATCGTTAGGATTACCATTTACTTGTATTTTTACTTCGAAACGTGGCATCTTACTAATCGAAAAATCATGTATCGCATTTTCAAAAGTCACAAAAACCACCTGACTTTCTCCGCCAATGCTAGCGCTACTAACGCCCATCCAATCTATGCCATATTCGTAACTATTTTCAATAAAATTTCGGGCATCTACTTGTTTTTCAAAAGATTTATCTTTTAACGGGTTAATAAGTAGATTCCTTTGCTGGCCTTGCGTTATTGCAACAATTAGGATAAAGAAGATATTCAATTTAATTTTCATAATTGCAATTAGCAAAACACGAAGTAAATGATGTTTATTATAAAATTACTAATTTTGTAGGTAAATCGTTTCTTAAAAAAACAATTTAACGGATCTAATTATTTATTATTGTGCTGCAAAAATTTTTGAAACTGAACACAAAAAAGTGCGTACAAGCCTTTTTCAAATTTGAAATAAATGTTTAAAAAAGCGATATTAGTCCTAATAGCTGCGGTTTTTTTCTTGATGTTTTGTGCGAATAAGGCACAAGCTCAAGATCCTGAATTCACACAGTTTTACGCAAATCCACTTTATTTGAACCCTGCTTTTGCAGGAACAGCAAGGTGTCCAAGACTTACAATGAATTTCCGAGACCAATGGCCAGGAATTGCAGGTACATTTGTTACTTATAGTGCTGGTTATGACCAGCACGTTGACGCTATACAAGGAGGAATAGGGATTTTAATAATGAATGATAGACAGGGTCAAGGAACAATTAATACTACTTCAGCTAGTTTGATGTATTCTTACCAACTAAACGTAACAAGAACATTTTCTGTAAAAGCTGGATTTCAGGGCACGTTCTTTCAAAAATCTTTAGATTGGGAAAAATTAACGTTTGGTGATATGATTGACGAACGTTATGGATTTATATACGAAACAGAGGAAATTGAGCCCGATAAAACTACTGCTTATGGCATGGACTTCTCTGCTGGATTGATCGGATACAGCAAAAAGTACTATTTCGGAGCGGCAGTTCATCACTTAACCCAGCCTAATGAAAGTTTATTCGAGGGGACATCAAGACTTCCAAGAAAATATACGGGACACGCTGGAGCCGTTATACCATTTAAACCAAGAAAGCCGGAAGAAGGAATGATCTCACCTAATATAATCTTCCAATATCAACAGAGCTTTGTTCAATTAAATCTAGGCCTTTATGTAACCAAGGGACCTTTTGTTGGAGGCTTATGGTACAGAAACAGTGATTCGTTCATCGTATTATTAGGCATCCATACTGGCATGGTTAAAATAGGATATAGCTACGATATAACATCTAACAGACTTACTAATAGTTTCAAAACTGGAACGGCTGGTTCGCATGAAGTTTCTTTCGCTGTTCAGTTCGACTGTCGACCAAAGAGAAGAAAATTTAGAACAATAAGTTGTCCTTCTTTTTAGTTATTATATAACCTTTTAAAATTTTCCCCGTACTAAGGGAACTCATTTAAATAAAAAAAGTCATGAGAAGTAACGTTTTTAAAATACTTACGCTCGCATCCTTAATTGCATTTTTATCATCCTGTGGATTTGAAAAATCTGGTATAACAGGCTGGGATTATAATACCGAGGTGAATGGTGGTTTCCAAAAAATGCCATTCGAAGAACAAGAGACAGGTCCTAATTTGGTGTTAATTGAGGGGGGAACTTATACCATGGGGCGCGTTCTTGATGATGTAATGTACGACTGGAATACTATTCCAAGAAGAGTTACAGTGTCTTCATTTTACATGGATGAAACAGAAATATCTAACTTTAATTGGTTAGAATATTTATATTGGACTACAAGAGTTTATTCAGCAGATTATCCCGAAGTTTATAAAAAAGCTCTTCCTGATACATTGGTATGGAGATCTAAATTGGGATATAATGAACCGTACGTTGATTACTATCTAAGACATCCTGCGTACAGAGACTATCCTGTTGTTGGAGTTAACTGGCTGCAGTGTAATGATTTTTGCAATTGGAGAACAGATCGAGTAAACGAATACATCTTAATACGTGAAGGGGTATTGGAGCACAATGTAAATCAAATTAATGAAGATAATTTTAATACTGAAGCTTATTTCAAAGGTCAGTATGAAAGTGGAAAAGCCATTGATGGTTTACCTGATCTAAATCCAAATAGAGAATTTAGAAATGTAAAAATGGAAGATGGTATATTATTACCCAAGTATAGACTTCCTACCGAAGCAGAATGGGAATATGCTGCATACGCACTTATTGGAAACACAATTGGAGAGCGAATAAGAGAAGAAAAAATGTGGCCTTGGAGTGGTCACGCTGTTCGTAACCCAGAAGAGCGATACATCGGCATGATGATGGCAAACTACAAAAGAGGTCGAGGAGATAACATGGGAATTGCAGGCAGATTAAATGATAACGCTGACGTTACTGCGCCGGTTTACTCATATTGGCCAAATGATTTTGGATTATATAATATGGCAGGTAATGTATCTGAATGGGTAATGGATGTTTATAGACCTTTATCAAATGATGATCGTGACGACTTTAGGGCGTTTAGAGGTAATGTTTACAAAACATTAGAAACTGATGATGAAGGATATGTTGCCGAGAAAGACAGCTTAGGTCATTTGGTCTACCGAGATGTGACTGAAGGTGATAATATTGATAGAAGAAACTATAGATCATCCGACAATATTAATTTCTTAGATGGAGACTACGAATCTGCTACTTCGGCAGTAAATTGGTCAGAAGAACCAGAAGATGATGAAAAACTTGAAAGTCAGTATATGTATGATTATAGCATCTACTCAATGATAAATGACAAAGCCCGTGTATATAAAGGGGCTTCATGGAAAGATAGGGCTTACTATATGAATCCGGGAACAAGGAGATTCTTAGACGAAAAACAAAGAACAGATTATATTGGTTTCCGATGTGCTATGGATAGAGTCGGCAGTCCTGTTGGATTTGGAGGTCAGTAAATCGAAATAAAATCTATATTTAAACCCTGAGGAACTATCTCGGGGTTTTTTATTGCTCCAAAAATGAAAATACAAAACATTTACAAGCTTTTCAAAGAGCATCCTTTCGTTAGCACTGATACGCGGAATATTAAATCAAACTCACTTTTTTTTGCACTAAAAGGAGAGAATTTTGATGGCAATAAATTCGCACAAACTGCCATTGCTTCTGGAGCAAAATTTGCCATAGTAGATGACCCTAGCTTTCAAGTGTCGAATAAACATATATTAGTGCCTAATGCTCTTGCTTGCTTGCAAGAACTTGCCGCTCATCATCGTAAACAGCTTGACATTCCAATTATTGGGATTACCGGCACTAACGGCAAAACAACTACTAAAGAAATTACCCACGCTGTCTTAGATCAAAAATATCTTTGTTATGCAACAAAAGGCAACTTAAATAATCATATTGGTGTGCCTTTATCTGTTCTTGAAATTACAGGAAGTCATGAGCTTGCAATTATTGAAATGGGAGCTAACCATATTGGTGAAATTGCTGAACTATGTGAAATATCACAACCTTCAATTGGATTAATTACCAATATAGGTAAGGCTCATCTTGAAGGATTCGGTTCATTTGAAGGGGTTAAAAAAGCAAAATCTGAGTTATATAATTATTTACAAAAAAATGACTCGCCGGTTTTTATCAACGGTGATAATAAGGTTCTAATTAACCTTGCTGATGGATTATTTCATCATACATACGGAAAATCTGAGGCAAATCAAATTATTGGAAGATTGGAGCAAAGCGATTATCACTTATCTTTAGCATGGAAAAAACATAACTATTTTGGATATACCTTACCGATATCAACCAATCTAGTTGGAGATTACAATTTCGAAAACGTATTGGCGGCAATTTGTATTGGCAATTACTTTGAACTAAGTCCAGAACAAATTACTACTGGCATAGAATCGTATCTTCCGAGCAATAATCGTTCACAATTAATTAATAAGAATTCGAACAAGATAATCCTAGATGCATACAATGCGAACCCGGTAAGCTTGAAAGCGGCTGTCGAAAATCTTGCCAATTCTAAACAAAAGAACAAATTGGCAATACTTGGGGACATGAAAGAATTGGGGATATATAGCAGAGAAGAACATCAGGCTATTGTTAATCTACTCTTAGAAAAATCATTGGATGCGATGCTTGTTGGCAATAATTTTAGCAAAACTGATCATGGAAATCTGAAAGCTTTCGATTCTACAAAAGAAATTTCAACACACCTTGATAATCATCCCATAAAAAACTGCGTTATCCTTATTAAAGGATCTAGAAGTATTGGCTTAGAGAAAGTAGTTGAATTTCTCTAATCTTTTAAAATAGATCTAGAAATTACAATTTTTTGAATTTCAGAGGTTCCCTCATAAATCTGAGTAATTTTTGCGTCACGCATTAATCGCTCAACATGATATTCTTTTACAAAGCCATAACCACCATGAATCTGCACCGCTTCAACAGAAGATTCCATTGCAACCTTAGAGGCATATAACTTTGCCATTGCTCCTTCCTTATCAAAGGGTTCACCCTTATCCTTTAGCCACGCAGCCTTGAAACACAAATTTCTAGCACACTCTATCTCCGTTGCCATATCGGCTAATTTAAATCCAATTGCTTGATGTTCTGCAATAGGTTTCCCAAAAGTTTTTCTTTCTTTAGCATAAGCAGTCGCCAGTTCCAAGGAGCCGGAAGCAATTCCAAGCGCCTGAGACGCTATACCAATTCTTCCTCCTGTTAAAGTTTTCATTGCGAACTTAAATCCAAAACCATCTTCACCTATTCTATTCTCTTTCGGAACTTTAACATCATTAAAAAGTAAAGTATGTGTGTCCGATCCCCTAATTCCAAGCTTATTTTCTTTGGCACCAACCACAAATCCATCCATTCCCCTTTCAACAATAACACAATTTATGCCCCTATGCCCTTTTTCCCTATCTGTTTGGGCCATTACTAAATATACTGAAGCAGAACTTCCATTTGTAATCCAGTTTTTCGTTCCATTTAATAAATAATGGTCGCCTTTATCTTCTGCAGTTGTTCTTTGAGAAGTTGCATCTGATCCTGCTTCTGGCTCAGATAGACAAAATGCACCAATGATCTCACCAGTTGCCAATCTTGTTAAATATTTTTGCTTTTGCTCTTCATTTCCAAATTTCTCTATCCCCCAGCAAACCAAAGAATTATTAACAGACATTATAACAGAAGTAGAAGCATCTACCTTAGAAATTTCCTCCATTGCTAACACATAAGAAATAGCATCCATTCCCCCGCCATTGTATTTTGGGTCAACCATCATCCCTAAGAATCCAAGCTCTCCAAGCTGTTTGATTTCATCTTTAGGAAATGTTTGATTCTCATCTCTTTCAATAACTCCGGGCTTCAATACGTTTTGTGCAAAATCTCTAGCTGCATCTCTAACTGCAATTTGTTCTTCGGTTAACTCAAAATTCATAGTCAAATATTTTCTTTTGTAAGACCAGCAAAATTAATGTTTTAACTCAATAAATTACTATTCTTGTATGGTGAGCTTAATCAAGAAATCATACAAAGTAATTGGACTAATGTCTGGCACCTCATTAGACGGCCTAGATATCACTTATTGTAATTTTTATGAAAAAAACTACCGTTGGGATTTCGAATTACTCAAAAATGATACTTTAGAGTACCCCTCTTATCTTCTCGGAAAACTAAAAAAATCCACTTCTTTATCGGGGCTAGAACTATCCAATCTAGACATTGATTTAGGCCAATTTATAGGGCTTAGTTGTCATGATTTTATTGCTAAAAACAAACTTACTGTTGATTTTATTTCTTCTCATGGTCATACCGTTTTTCATCAACCTGAAAACGGCTTAACACTTCAAATAGGTAATGGATCTGATATCGCTGCATTAACCAAAACTCCTGTCATTTGTGACTTTAGATCTAACGACATAGCAAACGGTGGTCAAGGCGCTCCATTGGTGCCAATTGGCGATGCGTTACTTTTTTCTGAATATG
>Ga0115568_10002011_pt1 | contig 14346 bp, 8 predicted proteins | sample COGITO_mtgs_1204_FD_87296 | JGI IMG/M metagenome (GOLD analysis project Ga0115568, IMG submission 87296) | Pelagic marine microbial communities from North Sea - COGITO_mtgs_120426 | ecosystem: Environmental > Aquatic > Marine > Epipelagic | place: Germany:Helgoland, sampling site Kabeltonne...
GGTAAAGGTATGTCCTTATAATATATTCCTTCAAATGGCAGTTTTATCGGGTAATTTTCGTTAACAACTATACTACCTGTGTCTCCTGCTATTTTTAATATGTACATCCCTTTTGGAGCTAACAGCTTAACCATTTCAGGTCTTAAATGACGATGTCTCAATTTTGCATACATTCTAAAATGAGCAACTTTTTTTAACCACTCCTCTTCAGATAAAGGAACTCTTTTCAAATGGCGAGCAAGCAACTTTCCATCCCTAGGCAATTCATCCTTATAAATCCCCTCTAATTTATCCACAGCGGCAATTATGGTATCTCTATGAATTGCGGTATTCATTAAATGCGCCATCTGATTAATGAAATCATTCTTAAACGCTTCGTTCTGCATTAACTTACGCAAATATAATGTGCTCCATTCGGGATTGAACCAATCCGTTCGTTTAGAACTTAAACACTTCTCTAAATATTTTCGAGAAGCTGTTCCGAAACTCAAATCAGTATCGTATAAAATCATTCGAAATTTTCCGTCTAAATCTTTAGCGTTCCAATACCGTATATTGCCTCTAGAGTCTGTATTGTTTAAGTAAATTTGAAAAACACGATAGTTAATGTAGTTTCGAATATCTAAAAAGGTTTTAGCTTTTTCATAAGCCTCGTTGTCCATTGTATCTAAACGCATAAACCAATTATACATTTTCATATAATCAGAGCTACTTCCATGCTGTCTAACCCATCTACCCATAATAATACTTGAGCTATCCCTATTGGCTCCATGATTTTCGAATAAGTAATGTTCGTTAACTTTTTCACGAAGGTTATACAACCCCCAATATTGGCCATTTATAAACAATTGGATAGGTTGATATGCCATATAGTCTAGCCCTATATTTCTTACTAAATATGCATTTAAAACATCTTTAAAACGAGAACCCTTGTAGTCATTCCCAGAAGTCCGTATAACTAATTGTTTAAACGCTGAGATATCTTTTTGCGGAAATATACGGTGCTGGAACCGGCTGGTTCCGTAATCACTACGGGCTATAATTTTCATCGACTTGTCGGGCAGCCTTCGCGTAGATTCACCAAATATTTTAATTCCACATTTTTGATTAAACCCTTCTTGGTTATTTGTATCCAAATAAATTATATGAATCGGTCTCTCCCATTTTTTTTGATAATTTGCGTTAGACCAATGACCCAAAGTGTCTTTATAGACGTGTGCGCCTAAAACATATATTCCTTTGCCCTTGTCCCAAAAGTAGTCTTCATCAACACCTATTGATAGTATAGGGAGTTTTGTTTCAAAGTTTAAAATATAAGTCCTTGAAATAAGCGTATCAATCGAATCTCCAGCAAAAACAGGTTTTATTTGTAAAAATGTACTTTTGGAAATTTCAATTGATTTCGAAAAACGTCTCGATGGCTTACTTCCATCAATAGAATAATATGCTTTTGTAAAATCACCTTCTATTTCTACTAAAATTGATTCATCGTATTTACCTGAACTATGTGATACTTCAACGACCTGTCCAAAAAAGATTGTTGAAATCAATAATGATAAAAGTAAACTCAGATAACGCATCAAACGAATATAAATAGGAAGCGAGGGACAATCACCTGAGGTTTTAAAAGTTATACATACTTCTCTTTTAATTAATTAAAATTCCTTAAAAACTTTGTTTTAACCTTTTATCCGTATTTCCTTTTTACCTATCTCTCTGAAGATTAAATTTGTCCTACAAATAATTTCATTTCTTCATCTATCTGAATGCATAGAATATTCTGCCTACCGATTTTTGTATAAATTAATTACGTTAAACTATATACAAATGGAAACGACTAAAAACAAAACACTTAAAATTTTAACATGAAAGTAAGACAAGTTTTAATAATCGTCTCTTCAATCATTTTACTCATCTTCATGTTTATGCTATATAAGATAGGAGAAAGTAATGGAATTAGCTACGGAGAAGCCAATGCTGAAGAAATCAGAGCTAACAGAAAAAAGTCAGATGATAATATCCATGACTCTGTGCAATTTAAAAGTGTCGCAGCATCACTCATTTTAAACGACAGTATACCTTCCTCTATAAAAGGGCATGGAAGAGTTGTATCAACATCTTCAATAAATGTGTCGGCAGAAGTTCAGGGTAAAATAATGGCAGCTATCAGTTTGAAAAAAGGTATCCATTTTAAGAAAGGCCAACCTTTGTTTGCACTAAATAGTTCCGACGCAAAATTGGCACTAAAAGCTAGGAAAAGTGGGTTTTTAGCCTTGTTAACAAGCATATTGCCCGACATAAAGATTGATTTCCCAGAAAGATTCAATACCTGGAACAAATTTTACAAAGAAATGAAAGTGAATGAACCTATCTCTCGTTTACCAAACTTTACTTCGTTAAAGGAAAAGAATTTTATTATCTCAAGAAAAATACTTACGGAGTATTACCAAATAAAAAGTGATGAAGAACAATTAAAAAAATATTCTGTTTCTGCACCATTTGACGGTAGTATTATTGATGCTTTTACGGATGTTGGCGCCATTGCTAATCCTGGTTCACCGGTATTGAGTATTATCAGAGATAATACATTGGAAATTGAAATTCCAATTGCCACCGAAAAAATTAATCAATTAGCAATAGGCTCTGCCGTATCACTTATAGATAATAATCATAAATCTTTTGAGGGAAAAGTTATTCGTGTTGGAGATTATATAAATCAGCAAACCCAAACGGTTCCGGTTTTTGTTAACATTACAAGTGAAACAGATGGTTTATATAACGGGATGTATTTAGATGCAAATATTGTTGGACATGGTTTTGACAATGTTGTTGAAATACCTAGAAAGGCACTAATCAGTGCGAATGAAGTTTACATTATTGAAAAAGACAGTGCTTTAACTTCATTAAAAGTGAACGTAATTGACTACAAAGAAAATACAGTTACAGTTTCAGGAATTCCAAATAATTCTAATGTCGTTATCGAATCGGTTGTCAATATTAATGAAGGTGATAAAGTTGTAATTAGAAAGTAGAACGATGCGGAAATTTATTGCCTTTTTCATAAAGTACCCCATTTGGTCAAATGCTATTTTGATTGTTACTGCCATGGCCGGCCTATTGAGTTTATTTACGATGCACAGATCCTTCTTTCCTGAAATGGACCCGAATAGGATTTATGTAAATGTGGCCTATCCTGGTGCATCTGCTGAAGAAATTGAGGAAGGAATAACAACACGTATTGAGGAGGCTTTAGTTGGATTAGAAGGCATTAAGGAAACATCTTCCACATCATCGGAAAATTTATCAAATATCAATATAGAAGCCTTTGAAGGTACTAACTTAAATGAACTTTTACAGGATGTGAAAAATGCTGTAGATGGAATTAACTCAATGCCTGCTGGAGCAGAACGCCCCATTGTTTATGGACAAAAAGCCAGAGGAATGGGTAGCTTAGGAGGAACCGTTGGTTTTGTTTCCCTGCATGGTCCGGATGACTTGGAACAACTAAAAGTAGTTGCAGATAAGATTGAACAGGATATGCTTTCTTCCAAAAAGCTTTCCCAACTGGAAGTTATTGGATACCCGCCTCAAATTATCGCAATCGATATAAGAGAAAACGATTTATTACGATATGGAATAACATTCGAACAGATATCAAGTATAGTGCGCTCCAGTAACTTGGATGTTTCAGGAGGCTCAATAAAATCGAATAAAGAAGAACTATATATCCGTTCAATGAGTAAATCTACGGATCCTGATATAATTAAAGAATACATTATTCGCGCACTACCCGATGGGCAGTTAATTCGATTAAAAGATATAGCAGATGTTAATTTTGAGTTCTCTGACATCCCTCTTAAAGCTTACGTAAATGGTGAACGTAGTATTACATTCGTAATTAAAAAACTAGGAAGCGAGGACATCAAAAGTATATCGGATTACATAAAAGGATATGTGTCTGAATTTAACGATGAAGGAAATGGATTTGAAATGCAGACACTCTTTATGTTTAGCGATATGCTAGACCAAAGAATTGATATGCTCACCTCGAACCTATTTTTAGGGCTAATTCTAGTTTGCATCGTCTTGGGGTTTTTCTTGAGCCTGAGGCTATCACTTTGGGTTGCTTTTGGCATTCCATTTTCCATGATTGGGATGTTTGCACTAGGGGCTCTTTATGGAATGACAATAAATATGATTTCATTATTTGGGATGATATTGGTTGTTGGGATTTTGGTTGATGATGGAATTGTTATTGCAGAAAATATATACTCTCACTTTGAACGAGGAAAAGCTCCCATGCGAGCAGCATTAGACGGAACAATGGAAGTACTATCTTCTGTATTTACGTCCGTTTTAACTACAATTGTTGCCTTTGGATTCCTTTTATTTGTTGGCGGTGACATGGCTATGATGGAAGAAATGGCGTTTAGTGTTATTGGTTGTTTAATATTTTCATTGGTCGAAGCATTTTTAATATTACCCGCTCACCTTTCTCATAAACACACGCTAGAACTAAGTAAAAACAAAGGCTATAAAAGCATCCGAACCAAAATTAATAATGGTATCGATAAATTGAGAAATGGTTATGAAAAATTGGTAACTCACTTTACAAAATGGTATAGAGTAACTGTTTTCGGTCCAATGATTTTTATTGTTGTGATTATTGCACTTACCATTTTTGGAATAATTCAAACAGCATTCTACCCGAACATTCCATTTGATAATGTTGGAATTGACATAGCTTTTAAACCAGGTGACAGAGAAGACCAAACCGAAGATTTCCTGTGGTATCTTGACAGTATTGTTTCTAATTATGGTACTGAATTAATAGAAACCTATGGAGATACAATCATTACATATAATTCACTTAACCTAGGCTCTACTGAAAGAATTGGTGAACGCGGAAGTCATTGTGGAAACATTAGAGTTTCAGTAAAAGAAAATGATTTCATCTCAACACTCGAAATTTCAGCGACACTTAAAGAAAGGATCAATAAAGACTCATTGTCAAAATTGGAAAAATTCTCAATTGGTGGTGAAACTCCTTTTGGAAAGGACATTTCATTATCACTTCAAAGTGAAGATGGTGTACAATTAAATTTAGCTACAAAATGGTTGTTGGCTAACATAAAGGCGCTTCCAGATGTGAAAGATATTAACGATAATGCCGGTCTTGGATTAAGAGAAATACATTTAACGTTAAAACCTAAAGCGTTTATGCTCGGGTTAAACGAGGCGGCAATTTTAACACAAATTAGACAAGGATTCTTTGGTCAAGAAATTCAGCGGGTAATTATTGGAAGGGATGAAGTGAAACTGTGGACTAGGTATCCTTTACAAGATAGAAATTCCATAGGTGACCTAGAAAACTTAAGAATTAAAATAGCCAATGGGCAAGAGTTTGCACTAAACGATTTAGCAGATTATGAAATTAAAAGAGGAAAGGTATCTATTCGCCATATAAACGGGAAACAAGAGGTTAGAGTTTTCGGAAGTCTTTATAATGGAGAATTATCTTCTGTTATAAATGCCGATATAAAAAGAGAATACTTGGACCACATTCATGAATATTTCCCTAAAGTAAACTACAAAATAAAAGGGCAAGCTGAAAAAGCTGCTGATTCTGCTGGTAGATTAATGGTTGCATTTACGTTAGGTGTCTTTTTAATCTTAGTCATTCTTTCTCTTAATTTTTCCTCTTTCTATCAAGCTAGATTAATAATGATGGTTATTCCGGTAGGGATTGTAAGTGCCATATTAGGACATGGAATTGTTGGAATTCCGTTTTCAATGTTTAGCTTTTGGGGTATAATTGCATTGGTAGGAATATTAGTAAATGATGCGGTCGTAATGTTGGATCAGTACAACAGGAATTTGAAAAAAGGTATGAATCCAAAAGATGCAGGAATTGCAGCCGGAAAGTCTAGATTTAGGGCTATTATTCTTACATCACTTACTACTGTGGCTGGTTTATTCCCACTGATCTATTTAGAAACAAGCTTCCAGGCTCAGTTTTTAATCCCAATGGCAATTTCGGTTGCTTATGGTGTTTTATTTGGAACGTTGATTTTATTATTATTCTTCCCTCCTCTTCTTAGGTATTTTTCTGATATCAGAAGAGCAAGGTGGTGGTTATGGAGGGGAGGTCCATCTGCACCTTCTAGAATTGAAGTGGAACCTGTTACGAAACATTTAAAAAGAGTTGCTGAAATGGGTAACCTAGATTATTCTAACGACCAATTAAAAAAAGAGGATATTTAAATCATTATAATGCGAATTTTAAAAACATACTTCTTGCTGACATTGGTTATTTGTTGGGTCGGCAATATTAGCGTAGCACAGGATTCTTTATCACTTTCAGATGCAATTCAGATTGGGTTAAAGAAAAATTTTGACATTCAAATATCAGCAAAAAATATTGAAATCAATAAATTACAAAACACATGGGGCCAAGCAGGGAGATATCCTACAATTGACATCAATATTCAACAAGGAAATAGTATTTCAGACCAAAGTAACAACCCCTTATCTATTGTTCAACAATTAATATATCAAAACTCCATTCAAGGTGCTGCTAATTTAAATTGGGTTCTGTTTAACGGATTCAGAATTAAAGCAAATAAATTAAAGCTAAATAACCTTGAAGCGCAAAGCGAGGGAAATGCAACATTGATTATTGAGAATACCATTCAAGGTATTATACTTGCTTACTACAGCACCAATCTTCAAAAAGAAAAGAAAGACCTTCTTAAAAATGTATTAAAACTCTCAAGAGATAAGTACTTGCACGAAAAAGAAAAAGGAGAAATGGGTTTTGCGACAACCGTAGATAAGCTGCAATTCGAATCAGCGTATTTATCTGATTCTTCAGCCATTATTATGCAAGAATTAGCCTATAAAAACGCCATCAAAAACCTCAACTTGTTTATGGGGGTTGAAATCAATTTAAAATGGAATTTGACGGATAAATTGCTTCCTGAAAATACGCTTTATAATTACAAGGAATTAGAATCCAAAATGCTTGGAAATAATACCAATATTAAAAACCAGGTAGTAAATATTGAAATACTGAAACAAGATGTTTCTTTAGCCAAAGCATCCATGTTTCCAGTCGTATCTTTTAACTCTGGAGCAAGCTACAACACCAGTAGGCTTCAAATTAATGACTTTCCAATGCCAGGTGCAAATACAGCTAATAGTGCAAATATTAATTACTTTGCGAATTTCACTGTAGGTTTTAAAATTTTTGATGGGGGGAAAGTTAAACGTGCCATACAAGCTGTTCAAATCCAAGAAGATATTACGAATTTAAATATGAGTAAATTGAAGCAGCAGTTAACACAGGAATTAGCAAATCATTATGAAATTTACAATACACGTATAGCAATTTTTAAAGTAAACCTAAAGTCATTTGATGTTGCAAAAAGAAGCTTCGAAATAGCTCAACTACGAAAAAATTCTGGGATAATTAATTCGTTCGATTTACGTAATATAGAAATGGTTTACCTGCAAACAGGGACCGCTTTATTTGAAGCCATCTATAACATTCAAGAATCGAAGACGAATCTTACTAGGTTGACTGGAGGAATTATAGAGAATAAAGAATAGTTAACTTGTACAAACTTAAAGAGGACAGATTTACTGCCCCCCTTAATAAGTTCTACTTCCCCTTAGTTCCCGGAGTATTGTTCCCTCTGCCTCCACCTGAAGGATTACCTGTTGTACTTGGACCATTTGGAGGTCTCATTGTTGACTTTCCCATAACATCATATATTTAATTCTTCTTACTCATAAGGCTTTTCAGATACGCCCCGTTTTCAATGGTTTCTGGCTCCATACTACTAATGTACTTGCAATGTAATCTTCGAAATATATTAGCATCTCAAATATATATTGAACAAGCACACATCTCTTTTTTTCTTTATTATTCGTGAAGTAATACTTATTATCTGGAACAAACTGACTATACATAGTATGCTTGCATAACTTTTTTTAATTTTAGTATGCTTGCATAACAAATTTTAATTACATTCGTACTCGTGAGTGAGAAAAAGGAATTGAATAGCGGGCAAATGAGGCCCGAAGACACTATAGACTTTCATATTAGATGGGCATGGTATAACATTTCTAGAATGTACAATATGCAAGCATCTAAATTTGGAGGATCAATGGCAATTGCTATTACAATCCTAAACATTGAAAAAGACGGAACTCCTTCAACAAAATTGGCTCCTAAAATGGGTATGGAGCCAAGAAGTCTCACTAGAATGATTAAAACATTAGAAGATAATGGTGTAATCGAGAAGAGAGCAGATAAGGACGATAAAAGAATGGTTCGGTTGTTTTTAACCAAAGAAGGGAAAAAACTACGGAAACAAGCAACAAATATTGTAATGCAGTTCAATAAAAAAATTAGACAGGAAATTCCAGATAAAGAATTGGAACAATGCTTTAATACCTTAAATAAGGTAAATCAAATTATAGATAAGAATAACATATTTTAAAATATATAAAGAATGAAAACAAACATCAGAAAAGTAGCAGTTTTAGGATCCGGAGTAATGGGGTCAGCTATTGCTTGTCATTTTGCCAATGTAGGATGCAGTGTTCTTTTATTAGACATTGTACCAAAAGAGGCTGAAGAAACAGACAAAAAAGCTGCAAGGAATAAACTAGTTAACGACGCTTTAAAAGCTTCACTAAAATCTAAACCCTCTCCTATTTATAGTAAAAGTTTTGCTAATAGAATTGAGACAGGTAACATGACTGACGACATGAATAAAATCACTGAATGTGATTGGATCATTGAGGTGGTTGTTGAGCGCTTAGACATTAAAAAAATAGTTTTTGAAAACGTAGAAAAATTTAGAAAACCTGGAACTTTGATAACTTCAAATACTTCAGGTATTCCAATTCATACTATGTTAGAAGGAAGAAGTGATGATTTTAAACAGCACTTTTGTGGATCTCACTTTTTTAATCCTCCGCGTTATTTAAAGTTATTGGAGATAATACCAACTCCTGAAACGAAACAAAGTGTTGTAGACTTCTTAATGGACTACGGTTCAAAAATTTTAGGAAAAACTACAGTGCTTTGTAAAGATACGCCTGCATTTATTGCAAACCGCGTTGGTGTTTACGCAATTCAGGATTTATTTCACACTGTGAAAGAGATGGATTTAACAGTCGGAGAAATAGACAAGTTAACTGGACCAGTAATGGGACGACCAAAATCAGCAACTTTCCGAACTTGTGATGTTGTTGGTTTAGACACTTTGGTGCACGTTGCTAACGGAGTAAAGGATAATTGTCCTGATGATGAACGGAATACTGTTTTCGCAATTCCAGATTTCGTTTCTAAAATGGTAGAAAACGGTTGGTTAGGAAGTAAATCTAAACAAGGGTTTTATAAAAAGGCTAAAGATGAAAACGGAAAGAAAACAATTCTTGAGCTCGATCTTAAAACATTAGAATATGGTCCAAAAAGTAAAGTAAAATTTGCAACATTAGCGGCTGCTAAACTGGAAGAAGACTTAAAGAAAAGAACGAAGATTTTATTTTCTGGAAAAGACAAAGCAGGAGATTTTTATAGAAGTGTTTTCTGCGGTGTTTTTCAATATGTTACGAACCGTATTCCTGAAATATCAGACGAATTATACAAAATTGATGATGCTTTAAGAGCTGGTTTTGCTTGGGAAATGGGACCATTCGAAACATGGGATGCTATCGGATTCGAAAAAGTATTAAAAATAATGGAAGAGCTTGGTAAAAAACCTGCTCAATTTGTTTACGATATGGTTGCAGATGGTGTAACTTTATTCTACAAACTTGAAAATGGCGTACGACAGTATTACGATGTAGCTGCTAAAGAATACAAAGTTATTCCAGGAACGGAGGATTTAGTTTCTCTAGCTAACATAAAAGAAACAAACACGATATGGAACAATGCTGATGCTTCAATCATTCACTTAGGAGATGGTATCTTAAATGTAGAATTCCATTCTAAAATGAATACCATTGGTGGAGGAACTTTACAAGCCATTAATAAAGCCATTGATATGGCTGAACAAGAAGAACCTTATAAAGGTGTTATTCTTTCGAATGAAGGTGAAAACTTTTCGGCAGGAGCAAATGTCGCTATGATATTTATGATGGCTGTTGAACAAGAATATGATGAACTAGATTTTGCCATTAGAGCCTTCCAAAACACCACAATGCGATTACGACATTCATCTATACCAGTAATAGTTGCTCCTCATGGATTAACTTTAGGAGGTGGTTGTGAACTTTGTCTTCATGCAGATAAAGTAATAGCAAATGCTGAATCTTACATCGGATTAGTTGAAATGGGAGTAGGTTTAATACCAGGCGGTGGTGGAACCAAGGAATTCGCTAAACGATTCTCTCAAGAAATGAAAGAAGGAGATATTAGAACAAATGCTTTACGAAATAAGTTCTTAACTGTAGGACAAGCAAAAGTTGCAACTTCAGCATACGAAGCTTTTGAATTGGGATACTTAAGAGAAGGAACTGATGAAGTTGTCGTTTCTAGAGTACATCAATTAGCTTATGCTAAAGCAGTTTGTTTAGATATGGCAAATAAAGGATACCAACAACCTGCTAAAGTGAAAGACATTAGAGTTGTTGGAAACGAAGGAATGGGAATCGTATATGTTGGTGCACACTCTATGTGGAGTGGAAATTATATGTCGGAACACGATAAAGTAATTTCTGAGAAATTAGGATACGTACTGTGCGGTGGTGATTTAAGTGCACCTACTGACGTTTCTGAACAATATTTACTCGATTTAGAAAGAAGAGCTTTCTTAGAACTATGTTCTGAAAAGAAAACGCTAGAAAGATTGCAGAGTTTATTGCAAACTGGGAAAATCCTTCGTAACTAAATCATCTAACTTAATACATTAAAAAATGAAAACAGCATATATAGTAGGAGGTTACAGATCAGCAGTAGGTAAAGCGCCCCGTGGAATGTTTAAGACTATGAGAGCCGATGATTTATCCGCAGATGTAATCAGACATTTATTAAAAGATTTCCCACAACTAGATCACAATAGGATCGATGATGTGATTGTAGGAAATGCAACACCAGAGGCAGAACAAGGTTTAAACATTGGTAGAATGGTCTCATTAATGGGATTAGACACTGAAAAAGTGCCTGGAATGACGGTTAACCGTTATTGTTCTTCTGGACTGCAAACTATCGCATTAGCTTCTTGGCAAATTCAATCAGGAGCAGCAGATTGTATTATTGCAGGTGGTGTTGAAACAATGACTCCAATTCCTTTTGGTGGATGGAGATTGGTTCCGAATGCCCAAGTTGGAAAGGATAATCCAGACTGGTACTGGGGAATGGGATTAACTGCAGAAGCAGTTGCAAAGGAGTACAAAGTATCCAGAGAAGATCAAGATGCCTTTGCCTTAAAATCGCATGATAAAGCTTTAGACGCTATTTCAAGTGGTAGATTTAAGGATGATATCGTTCCAATTACGGTAAAAGAAGTCTACCTAGATGAAAATGAGAAGCGGCAAGAAAGAAGTTTTACTGCAGATACTGACGAAGGACCTAGAGCAGGCTCAACATTAGAAGGATTAGCAAAATTAAGACCAGTATTTGCACAAGGAGGATCTGTTACTGCAGCCAACTCATCGCAAACTTCTGATGGAGCTGCATTTGTTATGGTAATGAGTGAGGATATGGTAAAAGAGTTAGGTCTAGAACCAATTGCGCGATTAGTTTCATTCAGTGTAGCAGCCTTAGAACCAAGAATTATGGGGATGGGACCAAAATATGCTATTCCAAAAGCTTTAAAACAAGCAGGTTTGAAGTTAGAAGACTTAGAACAAATTGAATTAAACGAAGCGTTCGCTTCACAATCGATTGCGGTAATCAATGAATTAGAATTAAATCCAGACATTGTTAACGTAAATGGAGGAGCAATTGCAATGGGGCATCCACTCGGGTGCACAGGAGCTAAACTATCCGTTCAATTATTCAATGAAATGAGAAGAAGAGATCAAAAATACGGTGCAGTTACAATGTGCGTCGGAACGGGGCAAGGTGCCTGTGGAATTTTTGAATTTTTGAAATAATTAACATACTATAAAATATATAATCATGTCAGAAAAGAAAACTATAAGAGGAGCTGAATTTCTAATTACCGAAACAGCTGCTAACGATATTTTTATTCCAGAAGAATGGAATGAAGAGCAAAAAATGATTGCACAAATGTGTAACGATTTTCTTGCTACTGAGGTACATCCGCATTTAGAGGCAATTGACAAAGCTGAAGATGCTAGTCTAATGCCAAGTATTATGGACAAAGCGGGACAGTTAGGTCTTCTAGGCATGTCTGTACCAGAAGAATTAGGAGGAATGGGAATGGATTTTAAAACATCTATGCTTGCAACTGAAGCTCTTGGAGCAGGGCATTCTTTTTCTGTAGCTTATGGTGCTCACACAGGAATTGGGACTTTACCATTGTTATATTACGGAACAGAGGAACAAAAAGCGAAGTATATTCCAAAGTTAGCTACAGGAGAATGGAAAGCTTCCTATTGTTTGACAGAACCAAGTGCAGGTTCTGATGCAAACTCAGGAAGAACTACCGCTACTCTATCTGCTGATGGATCATATTACGAATTAACGGGTCAAAAAATGTGGATTACTAATGCAGGTTTTGCTCAATTACATACGGTTTTTGCGAGAATTGAAGATGATGAAAACCTAACCGCATTTTTAGTTGAAGCAGATTTGGAAGGGGTTACTTTAAATCCTGAAGAAAAAAAAATGGGAATTAAAGGTTCTTCTACGAGACAAGTCTTTTACAACAGTGTAAAAGTACCAGCTGAAAACATGCTCTCTGATAGAGGGAACGGTTTTAAAATTGCTGTAAACATATTAAATATTGGTCGTGCCAAATTAGGCGGTGGTGTAATGGGCGGCTGTAAAGCTGCAATTACTGAAACCGTTAAATACGCAAACGAAAGAGAACAATTTGGAAGATCAATTTCCAAATATGGTGCTATTCGTCATAAATTAGCAGAACAATGTATAAAAACATTTGCTACTGAAAGTGCAGTATATAGAGCTTCTCAAAATATTGATGATTCAATTCAAGAATTGATTGATGGAGGGATGACAAAAGAGAAAGCTACATTGAAAGGAATCGAACAATTTGCTCCGGAATGCGCTATTTTAAAAGTTTATGGTTCCGACACATTGGACTATGTGGTTGATGAAGGAGTTCAAGTTCACGGTGGAATGGGTTACAGTGCAGAAACGAATATTGAAAGAGCTTATCGTGATGCACGTATCAACAAAATCTTTGAGGGAACTAACGAAATCAATAGAATGTTGACGGTTTCTATGATTCTTAAAAAAGCGATGAAAGGTGAATTAGATTTAATGGGACCAGCAATGGCTGTTGGAAATGAATTGATGGGTATTCCTGATTTTGGTGCACCAGACGAATCACTTTTTGCTGCTGAAAAAGGATATGTTGCTAACTTAAAAAAATCTGTATTAATGATTGCTGGATCTGCTGCTCAAAAAATTGGCGAAAAAATGGCCAAAGAACAAGAGATTGTAATGAATATTGCAGATATGATCAATATGGTCTATATCACTGAATCAACATTGTTAAGAGTTGAGAAAATGGTAAGTATGAAAAGTGAAACAGAATGTCAAGAACAATTAGATATGATGCGTGTTCTTATATACGATGCTTGCGATACCGTTAACAAAGCTGGTAAAGATGCATTGAACGCTTTCGCAGAAGGTGATGAAATGAGAATGATGTTAATGGGATTAAAACGATTCACCAAACATGGACCCTACAACTCTAAAGAAGCTAGGCAAAGAATTGCTATTAAGTTGATTGAGAAAAATGAGTATTGTTACTAGAAAATAGTTCGCTCAACTGCTTTCGATCTAAAACTAAAAGGCTCTGGAAAATATTTCTCAGAGCCTTTTTTTGTCTAAAGTATAAAGTCTTTTACTAAGTAGGCTTAAAACCTATTTATAGCTATATTAAAAAACTATAAATATTTGATTAATAAATAATTAAAAGTCTGTATATAACTTAATTATTCAGGCCTCACTACAACCACTTTTTTGGCTGTGATGTTACTTCCGTTCATAATTTGAATGATATACGTTCCTTCATACACTGATTGAACATCAAAATAGGTCATAGTACTTCCGGCATTAATCGTAGCTTTTTGAATCAATTTACCAGACAAATCAAATAAATTGACTTGCAAATTATCTTGTACTAACCCTCCTATTTGAATAGCAATTAAATCAGTTGCTGGATTTGGAAA
>Ga0115568_10002020_pt1 | contig 14338 bp, 10 predicted proteins | sample COGITO_mtgs_1204_FD_87296 | JGI IMG/M metagenome (GOLD analysis project Ga0115568, IMG submission 87296) | Pelagic marine microbial communities from North Sea - COGITO_mtgs_120426 | ecosystem: Environmental > Aquatic > Marine > Epipelagic | place: Germany:Helgoland, sampling site Kabeltonne...
ATAAAGAACTGTAACATCTTATTTTGGTTTTAATTTTTCTAAATCTTTGATACGGCCTGCAAATAAAACGCTTTTTTCTGGAAATTTCAAACTCAATCGTTTATAAGCGGCGATTGCTTTTGCTGTATTTCCTTGGTCTGCATAAATTTTTGCAAGCGTTTCAGTCACTATTTCCTCTTGATCGATTAAGCTTTTTGCAGCCATTTTACTGGCAGAATAAAATTGTTTTTGTTCTGATTTGGTTGGCTTATATTGATCAACAAGCTGCCTAATTTCATCATTATTTAGGTCTGGTTGAGAAGTGCCAGCATGAAGCCAGTTGCTGAACGATAATTTTGAAGGTAAGGGTTCTTCTTTCTGAACTTCAGGCGCTTTTTGATTAGCTAAATTTTTATGACTGATTTCTTCAGCCAAATCAATTAAGCTTTTCTCTTCCATTTCTAGAAGTTCTTTCTGAATACTTGCATTTATGGCGGAGGCTACTATCGCATCATCAAGTGAATCATCACTTTCCGGTACTGCGATTTTAGTTTCTTCTTCTGAATGAATGATATCAGCATCGTTTACTTTGGTATTCTTATTCTGAAAATCAATTTTTTGAGAAGATTCAGATACAATTAATTGATACAACTTTCTCCTGTCGGAAGCTACGAGTGCTGTTTTTTTTAATTGGTCTTCAAAATAAATACTATTGGTGCTTTTGAGTACTTTAGCATAGACCATTTGTACTGTTGAAGAATAGGAATGCACATCTGATAATTGACTCAATAATTTGATATCAAGATTGGCCGACATACTTGGAGATTCTAAACAGGCAAGAAATGTTTCTTTTGTCATTACCAATCTCCTAATGAAGCGTTAAAAATGTCTTGAGTTATTTGGTCATTAATTTCAGCAAGTAGCTGCTCTTCAATCGTTGAAAAATCCAGTGTGCTTTCGTAATCGGCAAATCTTTTAAACTGACGGTCAAAAACAAGGGAATCTGCACCAATGTAATAATTTACTGCCACACCTAGTGTAAGCCTGTTTTGGGCTGCTGTTTCTGAAGCAGCAGAGATGTTAATTGGGGCAATATGGTAAGCTACAATTTCTCCATTAAGAAGAATATCGCCATTCTGAGATACGATATCGAGTTTTGTTTGTGATAGGAAAACATCGCGAAGCGCTTCTGTAAAAGATTGACTGCTTAGACCAGAAGCGAGAGGTGCTGAATTGGATACCTGGAAATAATCAATTTGAATTGTTTTTGCACCGTTCGGAACTTTACCTCCATTAAAACTATACGATATTGAACAAGCAACCGAAATACAGATAAGTGATAAAGGAAGAAAATATTTTATTTTCAAAACAATGGCTTTTAATTACTTGTTAATCTCGTACTCTTTAATTTTACGGTACAACGTTCTTTCAGATATGCCGAGTTCTCGAGCTGCATATTTTCGTTTGCCGTTGTGTTTATCTAATGCCTTTTTTATTAATTCCACCTCTCTGGCCTCTAATGAGAGAGATTCTTCAACCTCTTCGTGTTCTTGAAAAGATTCTGTAAATGTAAAATTAGAATCGCTTGAAGGGTTATGATGCTGCACCGACATTGGATCGTTTGGTCTGCTATCAGGGCTAACATGCAGCCGTGTACTATCTACATCTTGATGCAGTCGGCTGATCATTGCCGTTTTTTCTGTAGCATTAATATTTCCCGATTTGTCATTTTCAAGAAGATCGATAACTAATTTTTTCATTTCTGTCATGTCTTGCCTTAGATCGAACAGGACTTTGTACAGTATTTCACGCTCTGAAAAATCCCCTGAAATGTTGTGGGCTCCTTCTTGACCGCCAATGACCATTGGTAGATTAGAGTGAGTCGCTTTTTCTGGTAAATAGCGCAATAAAGTTTCAGCCTTAACTTCTCGTTCTTTTTCTATAACAGAAATTTGTTCAGTTATGTTTTTCAATTGTCTAATATTTCCTGGCCAACTGTAACCAATGAGTGCATTAACTGCATCAGAATTTAATTGTATCGTAGGCATTCTATATTTCTCCGCAAAATCAGCGGCGAATTTTCTGAAAAGCAGGTGGACATCTTCCTTTCGCTCTCTTAAGGGAGGTATATTAATAGGCACTGTGCTGAGTCTATAGAATAGATCCTCTCTAAATTTACCTTTATTAATTGCTTGTTGAATATTTTCATTGGTTGCTGCGATGATTCGAACATCCGTTTTCAACACTTTTGACGAACCTACTTTGATAAACTCTCCCGTTTCTAAAACTCTTAAAAGACGAACTTGAGTTTGCAGTGGGAGCTCGGCAACTTCATCTAAGAAAATGGTTCCTCCATTCGCAACTTCAAAATATCCTTTTCTTTCCCCAGTTGCTCCGGTAAAAGAACCTTTTTCGTGTCCAAAAAGTTCTGAATCAATGGTTCCTTCTGGAATAGCTCCACAATTTACGGCAATGTATTCGGCATGTTTTCTTGAGCTATAATGATGGATTACTTGGGGCATTGATTCCTTGCCAGAACCACTTTCACCAGTTACGAAAACAGAGATGTCAGTAGGTGCTACTTGTAGCGCTACATCTAGAGCTCTATTCAATCCAATGGAATTGCCAATAATTCCAAATCTTTGTTTTACTTGTTGTATTGTCATGTTTAATTTTCAACTATACTACCAAATAGGGTAGCGGCAGTGCAATCTTCTATAAGCACTGAAATGTAATCTCCAGGTTTAGTTTCGCCTCTATCAAAAACGACCATGGCATTTTGTGAATTTCTACCGCAGAATTGTGCATCGGATTTTCGAGAAGGGCCTTCGATTAAAATTTCTTGAACTTTACCAATGTATTTTTGATTGTGCATTAACGAATGTGCCCTTTGAATTTCAGTTACTTCTCGTAACCTTCTCTTTTTTACATCTACCGGAATGTCATCTTCATATTTTCTTTCAGCAAGAGTTTTCGGTCTTTCACTATAGAAAAAGTGATAAGCAAAATCATACTTAATCATTTTCATCAATGATAACGTATCATTATGCTGGTCTTCTGTTTCTGAACAAAATCCACAAATAATATCGGTTGAAATTGCAGCATTGGGAAGAATTGTTTTAATCGCTTCGATTCTTTCAAGGTACCAGTCTCTTGTATATCCACGATTCATTTTTTCTAAAACCTCTGAATTACCAGATTGAACAGGTAGATGAATGTATTCACAAATGTTGCTGTACTTTGCCATAACGTGCAGAACATCATTCGTCATGTCTTTCGGATGTGAAGTTGAAAACCGAATTCTTAATTTTGAGTCGACTTTAGCTACCATTTCCATTAATTGTGCAAAATTAACAGTGGGTTGATTCTCGTCCTCTACTTCTCCTTTTTTATTTAAATTCCATCGGTAACTATCCACATTCTGTCCGAGTAAAGTTACTTCTCGATAACCGCTATTGAAAAGTTCTTTAGCCTCAGCAACGATTGATAATGGATTTCGACTTCGCTCTCTGCCTCTTGTAAATGGTACGACGCAAAATGAACACATGTTGTCGCAACCACGCATTATTGAAATAAATGCTGTTATACCATTAGAACCAAGCCTAACAGGATTTACGTCCGCATAGGTTTCTTCACGGGATAAGAGGACATTGACTGCTTTTTGTCCGCTATCAACTTCGCCAATTAGATTGGGTAAATCCCTGTAGGCATCGGGGCCTACTACAAGATCAACAAGTTTTTCTTCGTCGAGTAAGGTTTTTTTCATCCGTTCTGCCATACAGCCAAGTACGCCGACGACTAAACTCGGATTTTCTTTTTTTTGTTTGCGAAAAGCATTTAATCTATTGCGAACGGTTTGTTCAGCTTTTTCACGAATTGAACAAGTATTAAGTAGAATAACATCAGCTTCTTCACTATTCTTTGTAGTTCCAAATCCCGATTCGCTTAAAATCGAAGCTACGATTTCACTATCTGAAAAATTCATTTGACATCCATAACTTTCAAGGTATAATTTTCTTGAGTGTCCCAGCTGTTCTGCTAAAACAGTAGCGTTGCCTTGGTTTTCAGGGATAATTATTTTCTCTTCCATTTTCCGTGTTCCCTTTGGAATTTTAGGCAAAAGTACTCAATTATTAGAGTCTGTCAAAATGGCAGAAATATATTTTCGACTTTTTATATTATATAATAATATAGTGCGCTTTAAGTTATGTTAAGACTTGTTTAAATAAATTATTTTTCTATTCCTTTGCAAAATTAATCTGATAAAATCGGAAGTAAAACAAATCCTTATGGCAAAGAATTTAGTGATTGTTGAGTCACCTGCAAAAGCAAAGACGATAGAAGGGTATCTGGGAAAGGACTTTGTTGTTAAGTCAAGCTTTGGTCATGTTAGAGATCTAGCAAAAAAAGGTCTGGCAATTGATGTGGAAAATAATTTTAAGCTTGACTACGCTATTTCTTCGGATAAAAAAACGGTTGTGGCGGAGCTTAAAAAGCTTGCAAAATCAGCTGAAATGGTTTGGTTAGCAACGGATGAGGATCGAGAAGGTGAAGCTATTTCTTGGCATTTATACGAGACTTTAAAACTATCAGATGACAAAACAAAAAGAATCACTTTTAATGAAATAACAAAGTCGGCAGTGGTTAAAGCGATTGAAAATCCACGAGCTATTAATGTAGATCTTGTGAATGCTCAACAAGCTAGAAGAGTACTAGATCGATTGGTTGGTTTCGAATTGAGTCCAGTTTTATGGAGGAAAGTGAAACCGTCCTTATCTGCAGGGCGAGTACAATCTGTTGCAGTCAGATTGATTGTAGAGAAGGACCGAAGTATTAACCAATTTGAACCAAAATCGTCATTTAAAGTTTATGGTGAATTTGCACCTAGTCATGGTAAAAGTTTCAAAGCAGATTTGAATAAATCCTTTCCAAATGAGGAAGAAGCGGAAAAGTTCATTAAGCAATGTGCTAGTGCTAGTTTTACGATATCTTCTTTGGATAAAAGGCCGGGGAAAAAATCGCCAGCAGCACCTTTCACAACTTCAACACTTCAGCAGGAAGCCAGTAGAAAACTTGGGTATTCCGTTTCTCGAACAATGTCTGTAGCTCAAAAGCTTTATGAAGCAGGGAAGATTACATACATGAGAACAGACTCGGTGAATCTTTCTGATCACGCCTTGAGTCAAGCTAAGGAAGTTATTGTCAACTCTTTTGGGGGTGAATATGCTAATCCAAAAAAATACCAAACTAAAAATAAAGGGGCGCAAGAGGCACACGAAGCGATTAGACCTACGGAATTTAATTTGAATACTATTGATGGTGGAGATCCATCCGAAAAGAAACTATATGAATTGATTTGGAAACGAACTTTGGCCTCTCAAATGGCAGACGCAGAATTGGAAAGAACTACTGTTAGAATTGTTGGCTCTGGTTTTGAAGAAGTATTCTTGGGTCATGGTGAGGTAATTAAATTTGATGGATTTCTGAATGTGTATATAGAGGGATCAGATGATGAGGATGATGAGGATCAGAAAGGAATTCTTCCAAACTTACAAGAGGGTGAATCGCTAGATTACAATGCGATAAAAGCGATTCAAAGATTTACTCGTCCTCCAGCGAGGTATACTGAGGCCAGTCTAGTTAAGAAAATGGAGGAATTGGGAATCGGAAGACCTTCGACCTATGCACCAACCATTAGCACCGTCCAAAAAAGAGGTTATGTTGACAAAACCAACTTAGAAGGAAAGGAAAGAACGGTAGCCGAAGTAGTATTGGAAAATAACGTGATTAGTAAATCATCTAGAAACGAACGTTATGGTGCCGACAAAAATAAACTTACTCCGACAGATATTGGTAAAGTTGTAAATGATTTTCTAGTAGAACATTTTGATAAAATACTGGATTACAATTTCACAGCTTCTGTTGAGAAGCAGTTTGATGAAATAGCTAACGGTCTTGTGGAATGGACGGAAATGATTAACGACTTTTATCACCCCTTCCATAAGAGCGTAGAAACAACGATAGAAACATCCTCAAGGGCCAGTGGTGAACGCATACTTGGTGAGGATCCAGTGTCCGGAAAACCAGTGAAAGCAAGGATTGGCCGATTTGGTCCAATGGTTCAGATTGGCAATACGGAAGATGAAGAGAAACCCAGATTTGCGTCAATGATTACTGGACAAAGTATTGATTCAATCCAGTTAGAGGAAGCACTAAAATTATTTGAGCTGCCAAGAAGTTTGGGAAATTACAAAGAAAAAGAGGTGGTAATTGGTATAGGTAAATACGGACCATATATCAGGTATGATGGTACGTTTATCAGTATAAAAAAGGCAAATGGAGACGACCCAATGACAATTGAACTCGACCGGTCGATTGTGCTAATTGAGGAAAAAATAGAAGCGGATAAAAACAAATTTATTAATGAGTGGGAGCACGGGGATGTTAAAGTGCAGGTGTTGAATGGCCGGTATGGACCATACATTAAAATAGGTAAGAAAAATCACAGAATACCAAAAGGCACGGATCCAAAATCTTTATCATTAGAAGATTGCTTAGCAATTGCTGAAAAATAGATTTCACAACTATGTTGATAAAAGCCCTGTAATTGCGATTGCGGGGCTTTTTTGATTTATAAATTTGAAGTATCCTATAAAAAACAAGTATGTCGTCTATTTCTATTTATTTTCAATCAATAAGTTCGGATCTTTTTGATGATTTACATCAGGAAACTATTGGACAATCGGTCCATATTCATGTAGATAATTCTTTTCCGGACTGGTCTGCTTGTGATGTCGTTTTTTTTGGTGTTCAGGAAGATCGAGCAAGTGAATCAAACATGGGGGCGGCAGAAGGTCCTACCGAAATTAGGAGAGAACTCTACCGTTTGTATAAACATTTTGATCTTGAAATCGCTGATTTAGGAAACATTTATCAGGGAGCCTCTATTCAGGATACATACAAGGCGGTAGAAGATGTTGTTTTCGAAATAATTAAAAAAAACAAAACAGTAGTATTTTTAGGTGGATCGAGGGATCTTGGTTTTGCCGCGTACAAAGCCTACAGCAAATTAGAACAGACTGTCAATGTTTGTGCTGTAGACTCAAGATTAAATATGGGCGCTTACTCATCTGAAGTTAATTCAGGTAATTACATCAATCACATTATTTTACATGAACCTAATTACTTATTTAATTACAGCACTATTGGCTATCAAACCTACCTTGTACCTCCTTCAGAAATTGTATTAATGGATGAGCTCTATTTTGATTATCACCGATTAGGTGAAATTCAAACAGACATTAAGAAGACCGAACCACTTATGCGATACGCTGACTTAGTTTCTGTGAATATTAATTCTGTGCGATTTTCTGAATTGGGACTTGAAAGAGAAGATGCCTCACCTAATGGACTGTATGGAGAGGAAATATGTCAAATCATGAGGTATGCAGGAATAAGCGATAAAGTGTCCTGTGCGGGTATATTTGATTATAATCCGATTTTTAATGAATCTAAATTTGGAGCAAAATTAGTTTCTCAAATGATCTGGTGTTTTTTTGAAGGCGCCAGTGAGCGGAAAAAGGATTTTCCTATTGGTTCAAAAGTAAATTACAAAAAGTACTTGGTTCCCATTGAGGGGACTGATCATCAAGTCAATTTCTACAAGTCGGATAAGTCTGACCGGTGGTGGATGGAGGTGCCTTACCCTCCTGATAAGAGAATTAAGTTTGATAGGCACCACATGATACCTTGTTCCTATGAGGATTATCAGAAAGCTTCGAAAGGGATAGTTCCTGATTTGTGGTGGAGGACTTATCAAAAACTCCGGTAGAACTGCTGATTTTTGGTGGGGATAATTTTCAATTGACGCTCAAGTAAAATTTAGGATTACTATATGCTACCTAAATTTCATTATTATGTAATGAATCAGGTTTCCCTTGTTTTTAGTATATTGTGCTCGATTTAATTTGATTTAAAACGTTATGTTAGGTGGATTCCTTTGAGTAACCACAGAATTTGTCTATTTTAGCGAATTGTAACAAATTGGAAAAACCGACTTATTACTGAAAGAAAACTATGAAGAAGATTTTAATAGCCCTTGTGTTGAGTTCTGTTGGATTTGCGTCTATGGCTCAACAAGACGTTCAATTGACACATTTCATGTTTGATAAACTAAGTGTCAATCCAGGTTATGCCGGATTAAATAATGCAATTTGTGGGACTTTCGTTGGTCGATACCAATGGGTAAAGTTTGATGGTGCTCCAAAAACAGGTTTGTTAAATGTTCACATGCCTGTTAAAGTCCTTCGAGGAGGGTTAGGATTGACTTATTACAATGATAAGTTGGGTTTTGAAACGAATAACATAGCACGATTGCATTATTCTTTTCATAAATCTGTAGGTGTAGGAACATTGGGAATAGGAGCATCGGTTGGTTTAATTTCAAAAAATATTTCTGCGACTTGGATAACCCCCGATGGAACACCTTGGAATACCGATAATTCAATTTCAGCTGAAAGCTCAAACGATTTAGCGCCAGATTTTAGTATTGGCGTTTTCTACCAAGCTAATAATTTGTGGATGGGTTTAAGCTCTACGCACATCAGTCAATCAGATTTGAAAGATATACACATTCAAACGGCTAGACACTATTGGATTATGGCTGGTTATAATTATAGTATTACTGGGGATTGGATGTTGAAACCAAGTATTCTAGCTAAAAGTGATGCGTCCTCCACACAAATTGATGTGAATGCGTCCGTTATGTTTAGAAACATGGTTTGGGCAGGAGTAAGCTATCGTATTGCTGATGCAGTTGCTCCCATGATTGGTTATCAAACTCCTATAGGGAATGATGGATTGTTGAAAATTGGTTACTCATATGATGTAACCACAAGTAAGCTTAGTAATTATAGTAATGGGTCGCATGAGATCATGTTGAATTATTGTTTTAATTTGGATAGGCCTGAGCCCGTTCAAAAATACAAGAACCCGAGGTTCTTATAAATTAGGTAAAAGTTGTAACTAAAAATACCTTGCCAACGTAGTAAGCACTCCCCACCAGAAAACGTTGTTAAAAAGGAGTCTGAAAACGAAGTAAAAGTAGGTAGCATGAAAAAAACGTTGTATTTCTTAGCCGTTGTTCTGTTTCTAGGAAGCTGTGCAGGCGGAAGTCGTGGAGAACTTTTAGGATCCCCAGGAAGAGCACCTTGGTTTATGCCAGATCCATATGGTATGTTATATATACCAGCAGGTAGTTATAATATGGGTCAGAGTGATCAGGATGTGCCATTTGCCCATTATACAAGGTCTAAGACGGTTTCGATACCGGCCTTTTATATGGATCAAACGGAAATTGAGAATAATGAATATCGGCAGTTTGTTGATTGGGTGTTTGATTCGATTTCAAGAGAAATGGTTGCTGAAACTGATCCTGAAACATTCTTAATTCCAGCTTACGATGATGATGGTGAGGAAAAAGATCAATCGGAATGGAATTTAAATCCAAGAGCCAATATGGGAAGGTTGGATGAAGAACAGATGGCGATTCTAGGTGAGTTATATCTTCCTGAAACACAAAGATATTATTCAAGAAGAGTCATTGATGTTCGGAAATTAAAATTTGAATATTTTTGGATTGATTGGCAAGAGGCCGCTGTAAAAGGTAGGCCATTGATCAAAAAGTTATCTAATAACGAGGCTGAAGCAGATGATGATCACAGGAAAGTGATGAAAAATGGTGAAATGCCTTTTCCTGTTGATACGGAAGAACCACCTATTTATAGAGGACGGGATTTAGATTTAGGATTTAGAAACACTAAAGGTCAACATAATTCGATAAGAGGCCATGATGACAGGAAGCGATTCATTATTCACGAAGTAATTAACGTTTACCCCGATACACTTACGTGGGTTCACGATTTCTCGTATTCTTATAATGAACCAATGACAAATATGTATTTCTGGCACCCAGCTTATGATGCCTATCCAGTTGTCGGGGTTACTTGGCAACAAGCAAATGCATTTTGTGTTTGGAGAACGCAATTGCTTAATACTTGGCGTCATTATAATTGGGAAAGTTATGTGCAAGATTTCAGATTGCCAACCGAAGCGGAATGGGAATATGCTGCCAGAGGAGGATTAGATTTGTCTCCTTATCCTTGGGGAGGACCTTATATAAGAAATGCTCGCGGATGCTTTTTAGGAAATTTCAAACCCATGCGTGGAAGGTACTTCGAAGATGGTGGATTTTATACCGTAAATGTCACTTCGTACCATCCTAACGATTATGGATTATACTGTATGGCAGGTAATGTTGCAGAATGGACAAGTACCGCATATGATGAGTCTATGTATGAATTTTCTCATGATTTAGCACCAGAGTATAAGTACCATGCATTAGATCATGACCCACCTTCAATGAAAAGAAAAGTAATAAGAGGTGGATCTTGGAAAGACATAGGATATTATTTGCAAACTGGATCAAGAACATACGAGTACCAGGATTCTGCTAAGTGTTATGTGGGATATAGGTGTGTTATGAGCTATCTTGGTCGAGGAGGTGTAAATAAAAGTGGTGATATCAATTAATAAATAGATCCAAAAATAGAGCCACGTTAAAAAATTGTTGATATATTTCAATCCAAAATTAATAGATAATACTAATATTTAAAAAGCAAGGAAAATGAGTTCAGGAGGAAGTTTTTTCGAGAGTAGAAAATTTAAGAACATAATGAAGTTTGTTTACGGTTGGGGTGGAGCCATCGTAATTATTGGAGCATTGTTTAAAATACTGCACTTACCAGGCGCCGGATTTTGGCTAACGTTTGGTTTGTTGACGGAAGCAGCAATCTTTTTTATCTCGGCATTTGAACCTTTGCATGCTGATCCTGACTGGGCATTGGTTTATCCTGAATTAGCAATGGGTCATTCTGACCAAGGATTGGATGAATTGCCAGAATCATTAGATGATTTAGGTGATGATTTATCATTAACTGAGCAATTGGATACGATGTTGGCAGATGCCAAGATAGAACCAGAACTAATTGAAAGTCTTGGTGTAGGAATGAAAGCATTGAGCGATAATGCCAGCCAATTAGGTGAGGTGTCAGGTGCATCAACAGCAACAAATAATTACATTGAGAGTTTGGAAGGCGCCTCAGCGAAAATGGGACAATTGTCTGAAGCATATGACTCTGCTTCTGAATCTTTAACCGGTTTAACAAATGCAAAAGCCAGTAGTGATGCAGTTGGGGAGCAAATGGAAAAAGTCTCTGGAAATTTGGCGGCTTTAAATAATGTTTATGAAATGCAATTGAAAGGTGCCTCAGAGCACTTAGAAGCAACAGAGCAAATGTATTCCGGTATTAATGAATTAATGGGTAACCTCCACGGATCTATTGATGATACAAGAATGTATAAAGAAACTATGGGTGAACTTAGTAAGAACTTATCTGCACTTAACACAGTTTATGGTAACATGTTATCTGCCATGAATGTTGGTAGAGATTAATTGCTGCGACGGTGTATTTAATTCATTCACTAATTTTTAACTTAAAAAAATAACTCGAAATGGGAGGAGGCAAAGAAACCCCACGGCAGAAGATGATTGGACTCATGTACTTGGTACTCATGGCTATGTTGGCAATGAATGTATCCAAGGAAATCATTAATGCTTTTGTGACGCTTGACAGAAAAATGGAAGATGGTAATCAGCTTACCATGAAAGACATTTACGGCAAGGTGAGTACAGCAGAAATGGCGCTTGAAGAAATGAAATTAGATCCGGCTATTCCGCCTGCTAAAATTGAAAAGCAAAAAGATTTAATTGATCGTTTACATCATGTGGTTGATATGTCAAAAAGAACGGCCAATTACATGGTTGACAGAACATCATTTATGATTATGCAGGCAGATCCTGCTTCAGCTGATTTAGCCAGGACACTGGGACATTACGGTGCAGAGCATCACAATGAATTAGTGCCAGACAAAGATGGTGCACAGTCTTATTATTATGTAGATGAAAGGGGATATTATCATTTGGCATCGATGATGCATTTAGCAAAAAAGGATGATTATGATACTCCGACTCGTTTGTTTGTAGGTGATAATTTTCAGAGTCCTGTTGAAGGTGGACTTGAAATTATATCGACATTACAGAATTTTCGTGATTCTTTAATTGCGGAGATTGCTAATTATGACGATATCTACAAAGGGGAACCAAAAACATGGAACTTCCCTGAAGTTACCGCAACCTTAAATTCAGCTAGCTCTGAAGATCAGGCGGTTTTTGATGCGGCAATTACAGAGGCCTTAGCCACTGTAAATCCCGCAGATTCGGCGCGAATTAAGCAAATCTACAAGATTTTAACCCCTGTTGATTTTATCGATAACCACGGAGAAACACAACCATGGTTAGCGGGCGTATTTAATCATTCGCCTATTGTAGCTTCTGGAGCTTTATTTACCTCCTTGAAAGGGGATGTTCAAAGGGCAGAAAGTATTGCAATTGCGATGATTGCAGATAAAACAGAGAAACCTAAGTTTAACTTTAACAAAATTGAGCCATTAGCTTTTGCTAATAAGGGTTACATCAATCAAGGTGATTCATTAGGTTTAAGTGTTATGATAGCAGCTTATGATTCGACTCAAGATTTAAAATTAAGGTATTGGGAAGAAGATTCAACCAGAAGTGGTGATCCTATTCTATTTGAAGGAGAAGCTACTAGAAAACTCGGTTTAGGTGCTGATAAAGGTGCGGGTAAACATTTCGTATACGGCCAGATTGAAGTTGAAGAAAATGGTGGTAAAAAGTGGAAAGATTGGAATTTTGATTACACAGTTGGAACGCCTACTGGAGTTGTTGCGAATACGGAGATGAATGTATTGTATATTAACTATGACAATCAAATTCAGGCTTCTGGATCAGGTTATCCAAGTGTCGAAGCTTCTTGTAGTGGTTGTTCCTTATCCAAAAAAGGAGACGGGAACTATATTGCTTCTGTTAAGACTGGTAAAAAAGCAACTATTGTAGTAACGGGAATAGCAGCGGATGGTAAAAAAGCAGAAATTGCGAGACAAGAATTTAGGATTAAAAGATTGCCTTCTCCAACGCCATTGATAGTAGGTGCCGGAGTTACTGAAAGTACCGTAAGTATTGGTAAAATCAAACAGGCCAAGAAATTATTGGCTGAATTGAAAGGTTCTCCATTGAATGTTAAATTTAAGATTACCAAGTTTACGGTCAGTATTGTGAAGAATGGAGAAGTAGCTGAAGCCAAATGTAAAGGTGAACGTCTTTCTGGCAAAGCTCAAAATTATTTAAAAGGGTTAAAAAAAGGACAAAAATTATATATAGAAGATGTTTGGGCTCAAGGTCCAAAAGGCAAGGCTAAAAAGATTCCTTCACTAATTTTCAAAGTATTATAGATCTGAAATGCCTTACAGATGTTTAATTTAATATTAGTATTATGAATTTAAAGCAAATAATATCTGTGTCGTTTACGGTTGTTGCATTTGTTTCAGCTAACGCACAATTACCTAGTTCAGGTATGTCAGAATCTGGCGTATTGGATGGAGTATACGTGCAGGAACACGTGCCAACCAAGAGAGTAATACAATATACAGCCTTAAGAGAAGCGGACATTGTATGGGCAAAACGAATCTGGAGGACCATCGATTTACGAGAGAAAAAGAACCATCCTTTAACCTATCCGACACAACCAATTTCGGATCGAAGGTCATTGTGGGACGTTATTAAATATGGGGTGCTTGTGGAAAAATCATTAACACCATATAAGGCCATTGATGATTTTGCGCAGCCAAATGATCAGTTTGATTTACCACTTGTTCCGCCAAATGGAAATGCCGATGATCCGATTTATAAAGAAGAATTGGATAACTTATTTTTTACGATAAAGACGGAACCCCTACTAGACGATGATGGTCTAGAGCGGTATGATGATAATGGTGATCCTATGGATACAACAATGAAGGAGGACATAACATCTGAACAAATTATCAAGTACTACGTGAAGGAAGATTGGTTTTTTGACAAGCAAAGAGGAGTGCAAGAAAGAAGAATTATCGGAATTGCACCAGTAAGATATGCTTTGGATGACAATGGAGATATCAAAGCTTTAAATACTATGTTTTGGCTATACTTTCCAGAATGTCGCTATGTCTTCCAAAACTTCTTCGTTTACAATTCTGAAAATGATGCAAGAAGAATGTCTTATGACGATTTGTTCTGGAAACAAATGTACGCGAGTTATATTCACAAAGAATCAAATGTGTATGATCGGAAAGTCAACAATACATTTGAAGGTGTAGATGCACTTTTAGAATCGGAGAAAATAAA
>Ga0115568_10002023_pt1 | contig 14332 bp, 9 predicted proteins | sample COGITO_mtgs_1204_FD_87296 | JGI IMG/M metagenome (GOLD analysis project Ga0115568, IMG submission 87296) | Pelagic marine microbial communities from North Sea - COGITO_mtgs_120426 | ecosystem: Environmental > Aquatic > Marine > Epipelagic | place: Germany:Helgoland, sampling site Kabeltonne...
CTCAGTGAAGTCTACCTGCACCTGACGGCGCGCACCGACGCCTTTACCCTCTACACCTATGGCGATGACGGGGTGGCCTCCACCCCATTCGATGCCGGCGCGGTTCCCGAGTTGCGCATGCAGCCGGTAGAAGGTGAGCCCGGGATGTTCACCTTCACCTTTGTGCCGGAAGATTTCTTTTTGGGCACGCCGAGCAACATTGACCAATCTCCCTATACGGGAGCCACCCTCGAAAACGGGGTCAGGTGGTACATCACCAAACCGGGATACACCTTTACGGGTCCCCCTCCCGCCAACAGCCTCGGCATTCTGAACTGCGAATGAGACTTTCCGCACTCCTTGCCCTGCCCCTCCTGCTGATCGCCGGTTGCGGCAATCCAGGAGCGCACCGTACTTCCGCACCGCCCCCACAGGTGATTCCCGGGACCGCCCTTCCCATCAGGCTCTCACCGGACTCCACGTGGGTGCCCTTGGACGATTTCATACCGGGCGTGCAAGCCGAGCGCATCTCGTGGCAACCAGATTGGGCCACGGGCATTGATTTGGCCCCCGACAGTGCCGGCAATGAGCGCGGCGTGTGGATTCATGGCCAACCCGTCCAAGGATTTGGGGCATTGGGGCTCACGGTTGGTGGCCGCACCGCCCACATTCCGGTCTTGGCCTCTTCCATGAAAAAGGTGTCCTTCGCCTTGGCTCCCGGTTATGAATCGCGCCAAGATGTGCGAATCATGGGGGGCTTCAATGGTTGGTCACGCCTGAGCCAGCCCTTGACCCAAGGAAGTGACGGCCGCTGGCGCACCTCCCTCACGTTGCCCGAAGGCAAGCACGCCTACCAGCTCATCATCGATGGCGAGGAAATGCCAGACCCGGCCAATCCCGACCGTGTGGACAACGGTTTTGGCGGTTACAACTCCATGCTGACGGTCGCCTCAAGTGGCCCGACCCTGGCACTCAACGCCATCGGTTTTGGTGGCAACCAGGTGCACGATGTCCGGCTGCTCGGTGCACCGGGTGCGCGTGTATGGGCCTGGTGGGAAAACCAGCTGTACAACACCACGATCCTTGGTGAAGACGGTACAGGAATGGTGCGCATCCCCGCGGCAGCATACGGCGCAGGACGGACCAACCTCAGGCTCTGGGCTTCGGGCAAGGGCCAGCCCAGCCGCGAAGTGCGCATCCCTCTGCTGGACGGTCTGCCCATCACTTCGCCGACGGCCTTGACACGGGAAGATTGGGAGGCCCAGGTGATGTACTTCATGATGGTGGACCGGTTTCGGAATGCCGACCCGCAGAATGACCGTCCCTTGGACGATCCCGAAGTGCACCCCCGCGCCAATGACCACGGAGGAGACCTCGCCGGCGTGCGCGCTGCCCTCGACGCGGGGTATTTTCAAGAATTGGGCGTGACCGCGCTCTGGTTGTCCCCCTTGACGCGCAACCCTGACAAGGCTTACGGCTATTGGACGGACCCTTCTACCGACGTCACCAGCCGCTTCAGTGGTTATCACGGATACTGGCCGGTCTCCAATACGGCGCTGGATCCCCGTTTTGGGACGCGGGAGACGTTTGATGGCCTGGTCGACGCCGCCCATGACAATGGCATGAATTTCCTGCTGGATTATGTGGCCAACCATGTGCACGAAGCGCACCCGCTGTACGCTGAGCACCCGGATTGGGCGACCAACCTCTACCTCCCCGACGGCCGCGAAAACACGCAGCTCTGGGATGATGAAAGGCTGACCACCTGGTTTGACACCTTCATGCCCACTTTGGATTTGCGGCGGGAAGATGTGGCCGGAGCCATGTCCGACAGCGCCGTGTGGTGGATCGCCAACAGTGGCATCGATGGCTTCCGTCACGATGCGACCAAACACATCCCCCTCTCCTTTTGGCGCATGCTCACGCGCAAGGTGAAGTCGGAGACAGCAGGCAGCGGACGCCGGGTTTTCCAAATCGGAGAGACCTATGGCAGTGCGGAACTCATCTCAAGTTATCTGGGCACGGGTCTGTTGGACGCGCAATTCGACTTCAACTTGTACGACAAGGCCATTTTGGCTTTTGGCAAGGATGGCACCGGTGTCGAGGAGCTCGCCCGCGTGGCGCAGGAAGGCCTCGATGTCTATGGCGCCCACCACTTGATGGGCACCATCACAGGCAACCAAGACCGCCCCCGCTTTGCCTCATTGGCTGAAGGGACGGTGCGGTGGGATGAAGACCACAAATTGGCCGGTTGGACGCGCGAGATCCGGCGAGACGGCGTGCGGGGGCACCAGGCCATGCGCATGTTGACTTCCTTCAATATGTCCATGCCAGGCGTGCCTTGCATCTACCAGGGAGATGAATATGCCGATGTGGGGGGCAACGATCCCGACAACCGGCGCATGATGCGTTTTGATGACCTGGACCTCGAAGAAATGCGCACGCGCGACATCACTGCGGCCTGGATCGCTTTGCGCCGCAGCCGCATGAGCATGGTGTATGGCCAAACACGGTTGGAGGTCATACAGCCCGAAGTGCTCAAAATCACAAGGGAATACCTCGATGAAGCCACCACGGTCATCATCAATACAGGGGCCACTCCTGTCCAAATAGAGGGCCTCAGCGATGACCAACTGCTGCTTGGCCGCGCCCCTTCCGGAAGCATAGCACCACTGACAGCAGTGGCCATTCGTGCCACTCTTTGAGCGCGGTATGGATTCGACACTTATTCTTGCCCCATGAAAATTCAATCGTGCATTCTTGCTTGTGCAGTTTTGACTGTTTTGTCCTTCGAAACGAAGGCGCAGGAGACCTTCACCATCGGCAACTCCACGCTGTACGCCACTGACCTGGTGACCGACAGCCAAATCCCATGGGAAATCCTGTGGGGTGGCGATGACATGCTGTGGTGCAGCGAGCGCAAGGGGCGGGTGCTCCGCATCGATCCGGCGACCGGTGAGTACACCACGGTGTTGGACCTCAATGTCACCTTCAACGGCAACGGAGAGCCTGGACTGCTGGGCATGGTCCAGCACCCTGACTTCCCCACTGACCCGCGGGTGTGGGTGGTGTATTGCGATGGTCAGTTCAGCGTTTCGGAGCACCTGAGCGTCTTTGAATGGGACGGCACAGCGTTGGTGAATGAGGAGGAATTGCTGACCCTTCCGGGCGCACAAATCCACAATGGAAGCCGCTTGATGTGGCTGCCGGACAACACCATGCTCATGACGACTGGCGATGCGGGTGAAACCGACAACAGCCAGGACCTGGAAAGCCTCAATGGCAAAATCTTGCGCCTCAACCCCGATGGCACGGTGCCCGCCGACAATCCTTGGCCTGACAGCTACGTGTACACTTGGGGCAACCGCAACCCACAGGGCCTGTGCATTGGTCCCAACGGCAACATCTATGCCTCAGAGCATGGACAGAACACCGATGATGAGTTCAACCTCGTCGAGGCCGGCCGGAATTACGGATGGCCCAACGTGCAGGGCGCCTGCAATACGTCTTCCGAGAATGCCTTTTGCGCCGAATGGGATGTCATGGAGCCGCTCGCCGCCTGGACCCCATGCATTGCGCTCAACGGACTGGAGTACTACACGCATGACGCCATTCCAGAATTGCAGGGCAAAGTCATGATGGCCGTGATGAGCGGATTCAATGACCCCATCCCCGGAAGGGTGATCGTCTTTGACATGAGCGAAGACGGATTGGCCGTTGAGGGCCAAGAAGCTTATTTCTCGAGCTACAACCAGCGCATTCGCGACATAGCCGTCAACCCCTACACGGGTGCCTTCTACCTCGCATTCAACGGCACTTCTTACCCCGGATCTCCTCCCAACATCATCAAGGAGTTCAGCACTTCCGATCCTTCAGGGGTTCCATCCCCGGTGGTGACGCCCGTTGCGGTGCGCCCGGTGCCCGCGCAGGGTTCTGTCGAGATCAGCGTGACCGAAGGTGCCGTCGGTGGTCCATTGGTCATCCGCGACATGGCGGGACGCCTGGTCTACGAGGGCTCGGTGAGCGCAGCGGTCTTCAACTTGGACCTCCAAGATTGGGCTCCAGGGCGTTACGTCATTTGGACGGCTGTCGGCGCGGCCGACTTGATGGTCCGCTGACCCTTAGCTTCCAGCGGACACCACCCGCAACGTCGTCCTGCGGTTCTGCCTGCGGGCTGTATCGCTGGTGCCTTCCACCGCGGGTTCCGACCTGCCGTAGCCCTTGGCGGTCAGCTGTTCGGGCAGGGCCCCGGCGCCTATCAGCACCTGCCTGACCGCCTCTGCCCGCTGTTCGGAAAGCTGCAGGTTGGCCTTGTCTGTGCCCACATCATCCGTGTGGCCGCCCACTTCCATCCGGACTTCCGGACGGTCGGACAGCCAAGTGCCCACGCGTTGCAACTCGGCGCCGCTTTTTTCATCCAATGCTGCGCTTCCACTCGAAAAGAAGACGTTTTTCAAGACGACTTCGGCCCCTTCCACCAGCGGCTGTAAAACAAAGTCGCGGTTGAAGCGTCCTTGGATCACGCCCCGCTCTATGGTCTCGGAGACCAGCATGAACCCCGGCGCATCGGCATTGACCACAAACGCGCGGTCCCGGGGGACGGGGACATGGTAGCTGCCGTCTGCACCAGCTTGGGCGTTGGAGAATGCCTCACCTGTGCTGCGGTCCACAAGGCTGATGCGGGCGTTGGGGATGCCGCGGCCATCCGGTGCCGTGAAGCGGCCTTCCATCGCGGCAGTTGGCGAAGCCGCCAATTCAGCCGGCAAAGTGAACGCATGCACATCCAGTTGACCTTCAACCTCCCGGCTGAAATATCCGGTGGTGCCATCCGAGGCCACCACCAATCCCGTCTCATCGTCGGGGGTGTTCAATGGCCAGCCCAAATTGACCGGGGTGCCCCACCGGCCATCCGGCTCCATGGTGCTGACAAACATGTCCATGCCGCCCATACCCGGCCGGCCGTCCGAAGCAAAATAGAAGTGCCGGCCGTCGGGGTGAATGAACGGGCGCGTCTCCTTGCCCGCAGAGTTGATGGTGCCGCCCAATCTCGTGGCCTGTCCCCAACTGCCATCGGCTTGCCTCTGGGCCATGAAAAGGTCGTGTTTTCTGCGGCCAGGGCGCCCCACGCCTCGGGTGAAATAGAGCTGCTGTCCATCCGGGCTGAGGCAAGGTTGACTCTCCCACCCTGCCGAATTCAGCGCCGCGATGTTTTCTGGTCGGCTCCACCCCCGCTCCCCTTTTGTGGCGATATAGAGGTCACAGCTGCCCTTGTGTGCTCCTGCTCCCGGCCTGTCGGCTTCACGGCACATGGTAAAGCAGATGGTCATGCCGTCTCCAGAGAGGGAGGCCGCCCCCTCATTGTCCAAGGTGTTCAATCCGTACAGCGGCTGAGGCCTGCCCCAGTCGGCCCCCTCTTTTCTGGAGATAAACAGGTCCTCCTGACCCTGTTGCCAGCGGGCATCCAGCACGCGGCGGGTAAACACCAGGGCTTCTCCCGCCATCCAGATGCTGGGGAAATATTCGTCCTCTGCCGTGGAAACAGGGTCGGGTAAGGAAATGGGCACCACTTTATGTGGGACGGCCAGCGCTGCTGACATGAATGCGGCGTCCTTGTTTATCCTGTCAATGACGGCCACATCGGGGCCTTCCGGCACACCGGGGATGGACAACATGGCGGACATGGCGGTCTTCATCGAACCTGGATCCAACGCATGGCGTGCCGCCTCTGCCCAGGAAAGGTGATCCCGGATGAAATCCGCCCCGTGCTGTGACAAGTAATGGGCATAGTGGTCGCGCGCTGCGCTGAATTGGCCTTCATCGAAATTCAAGGCGGCGATCACCCGCTCCACCTCGGCAAAACCCGGGTCGAGTTCGAGGGCCTTGATCAGGTCGGCTTCCACCTTTGCTTTTGCCTCTGCGGCGTCGGATCCGGGGACCATGGCCGCCCTGCTCATCTCCATGGCCTTGCGGTACAACTTGACGGCCTTCTTGTTGGAGGAATGCAGGCCGGGTCCGGGCTGGCCCCAAGCAGCGCCAGCCACCGCCAACAGCAAGATCAAAACAGGAAGCAATCGACAAGCGGGCATAAAATCGAGGGTGTTGTATGGAGAACGCCAAGATGGGGACAATCGCGCCATTTGAACGAAATTGCCGCCGTGCGGATTGGCCTTCTCAGCGACACCCACGGTCACATGGACGACCGCATCCTGCATCATTTGTCTGGCTGCGATGAAATCTGGCATGCCGGAGATATCGGGGACTTCAAGGTGACCGACGCCCTGGCCCTGCTCAAGCCCTTGGTGGCAGTGCACGGCAACATTGATGACCATTTGATTCGGCGCGATTTTCCCGAACATCAGCACTTCGAACGTGAAGGGTGTCGCATCTGGATGACCCACATTGGAGGGAGACCGGGCCGGCACGCCAAGGGCATTCGGGCAGGGTTGTCCGCGCACAGGCCGAACATCTTTGTATGTGGACATTCCCACCTCCTGTTGGTCCAAAAGGACAAATCTTGGGGCGGAATTCACCTCAACCCCGGCGCTGCAGGACGCCAAGGATTCCACAAAGTCCGCACATTGCTGCGTTTTGAGCTGAAATCCGGGCAACTGCGCGACCCAGAGGTCGTGGAGCTGGGTCAAAAGTGACAGGACCTTGCGAACCGCAAAAGATGTCGTAAACTTGCCATGCGCCTCACGGGTGCACGACCTACGGGTCTCCCTTTGGGAATTTCTGAATGTTACTTTGCCCACGAAGCGTGGGAACCCCACATGTACGACATCATTGATTTGAACAGCCGAAAGGTTGCTGAACTCCGGGACATTGCGAAGGAGTTGAATATCGCCCGAACCGACAAGCTCAAAAAACAGGAATTGGTTTACGCCATCCTGGACGAGCAAGCGGTCAGCACGAGCGCCAAAGCCAAACAGGAACCCAGTGATGGGGCCAAAAAGGATGCGGCAAAGCCTGCGGGCAAAGGCAGACAGCGCGCTGCCGCCAAAAAGGAAGAGCAAGAAAGCACCGCAGACGGTGACGACAAGGCTGAGCAGAAAGACGAAGGCCGTGGCAACCGCGGCCGGGATCGCAACCGGGACCGGGACCGGGACCGCAAAGCGTCCGGGAATGACGGAAAGTCAGACCAGCCGAAAGGCGATGGTGACTCCGGAAAGGGCGAGGACAACAAAAATGAGCGCGGAAACAGAGGTGACCGCAACGATCGTGGCGACCGCAACGATCGAGGTGATCGCGGTGACCGCAACGATCGCGGTGACCGCGGTGACCGCAACAACCGCCGTGACCGCAACAACAGGCGCGATCGGGACGACCGCAACAATAAAGGAGACCGCAAGGACCGCCGCGACCGCGACCGCGACCGATTGGGCGAGCCCGAGGAGCACGGCTTCAATTTCGATGGCATCGCCCAGGCGGAAGGTGTTCTCGAGATCATGCCAGAAGGCTTCGGATACCTGCGCAGCGCGGACTACAATTACTTGAACAGTCCGGACGATGTCTACGTGAGCAACCGCCAAATCAAAGCGGCGGGATTGCAAACGGGAGACAACATCGTCTGCAGCATTCGCCCTCCGCGTAAAGGAGACAAGTACTACCCCATGGTGGAAGTACTCAAGGTGAACGGCCGTGATCCCTCTTGGGTCCGCGACCGCGTGCCTTTCAAGTACCTGACACCGCTGTTTCCTCAAGAGGCGTTCAACCTCGCTGGCAAGAACGGCAACATCTCCACCCGCGTGATGGACCTGTTCTCGCCCATTGGCAAGGGACAGCGCGGCATGATCGTCTCCCAACCCAAAACAGGCAAGACCACCCTGCTCAAGGATGTGGCCAACGCCATTGCGGAGAACCACCCGGAGACCTATTTGATCATCCTGCTCATTGATGAGCGCCCTGAGGAGGTGACCGACATGAAGCGCAGCGTCAATGCCGAGGTCATCGCCTCGACTTTTGACGAGCCCGCTGACCGCCACGTGAAGATCGCCGAGATCGTGCTGGAGAAGTCCAAGCGCATGGTCGAATGCGGACACGATGTGTGCATCTTGCTCGACTCCATCACCCGTTTGGCCCGCGCCTACAACACGGTCGCACCAGGTTCCGGAAAGGTGCTCTCAGGGGGTGTGGAATCCAACGCACTGCAGAAGCCCAAGCGCTTCTTTGGAGCGGCCCGCAACATCGAAAACGGTGGCTCTTTGAGCATCATTGCTACGGCATTGACGGAAACCGGATCCAAGATGGACGAGGTCATCTTCGAGGAATTCAAGGGTACAGGCAACATGGAATTGCAGCTCGACCGCCGCATCTCCAACCGCCGCATCTACCCTGCCATCGACATCCTGTCCTCTGGTACACGCCGAGAAGACCTGCTGATGCACAAGGAATTGCTCCAGCGCATCTGGGTCTTGCGGAAGCACCTTTCGGACATGAATCCCGTCGAAGCGATGGAGTTCCTCAAAGACCGCATGAGCCGGACCGATTCCAACGAGGAGTTCCTGATCACGATGAACGGCTGAGCGGACCGTCTTGCGGAAACGCCTCTCCTTTATCGTCCCTGCAGCGGTGGCGCTGTGGTGGGTCATCAGGCTGGGGACGGTCCAACAAGGCCTGTCTTTTGAAGCCGGCATTACAGTGGGTGTCTTGACCCACTTTGCCTTGCTGCTTTTGGTGTGCTCGATTACTGCATTTCAATTAGTTAGACCGCCCTCTTTTATTGATAGCTTCAAGCATGTGCTGCGGCCGGCCGTGCTCTATGCGCTCCTGGCTGCACTGAGTACAGTAGGCTTTCACCACGTCGCACAATCAGAGGCCACGGCGCTGCGCCAATTGGAGCGGGAGCGTTTTATTGAACAGTCGTTGAATGATGAGGCGGCTTATGCGGCCTTGCAGGAAGCGGACCCGCGGCTTTCATCCATCGACCGCGACACAGCGCGCGAGCGGGCCATGGACAGTTTGCGCTTCCAATTCAATCCACTGTGGCACTTCACGGCGAGCTTGCTGCTTTGGATCGCGGCGGCGATGTCTACAGCATTGTTCACATCACTGTTGGGTCAATGGTTGCGGGCGTGGCCTTCTTGAAGCAATTTCGCTCCGCGCGCAGCGTTAACTGCCTGCACTGAGATATGTCCGCTGTACATCCCCTCCGACGGTTTTTGGGCCTGCTCCTTTTGGTGGCCTTTTTGGGTCCTGTAGGTGTGACGCATGGCCAATCAGCCAAGGAGAACCTGGCCAAATTCGATTACCGTTCCTACCACTTCGGCTTTCTGCTGAGTGGCAACAGCAGCAGCTTCAATTTCAACCTGCGCCCCGACTTCACCTTTGCCGACAGCCTCTTGAGCGTGGAAAACAACGCGCTTTCCGGGTTTAATCTCGCCTTGCTCGCCTCCCTCAACGTCAACAGGACGCTCCGCATCCGCTTTATCCCCGGCTTAAGCTTTCAGGACAGGGGGCTGTTGTACCGGTTCCGAAATCCGGACGGCACCATACAGCCCGTCAATGTGCGCACCGAGAGTGTGTACCTGGATTTCCCCCTCGTGATCAAACTGCGCACGGAGCGCATAGGAAACTTCGCGCCGTATGCGCTTTTCGGGGCCAAACTCAGCCGTGACATGCAATCGCAAGCGGATGTCAATCAAAGCCTGCAGGACGGTTACATCCTCAAATTGGCCAAGGGCAACTCCAGCTTGGACTTCGGCGCTGGTGCCGACTTCTTTTTGCCCTTCTTCAAGTTCTCAGTCGAGATGAAGACTGAATTCGGCATGCGCAATGTGTTGATTCAGGACGACAGTCCCTTCAGCGCTGCCTTTGATCAGTTGCGCACCCGCAGCTTCATCATCAGCTTCACCTTTGAAGGGTGAGCACCCGCCATCCTTGTTCTGCTCTCAGGCCCGTTTGATGCAGGCCAAATTGGGCGGCTTCCGTGCGCAGAATCTCTACATCCGGCTCCATGAAGCCGCTCAGCATGAGCGTTCCGCTGGGTTTCAAAACACGGCAATAAGCCGCCATGTCCTCGAGTAAGATGTTGCGGTTGATGTTGGCGATGACCACATCAAAGCTGTTGTGATCGCCTGCGGTGAGTTGATCAGCGCCGCCTTCTCGAAGGTTGAAGGCACGCCCCTCTTCCCGTCCGTTTAACAGGAGGTTTTCAGCAGTATTTCGAACGCTCCACGGGTCGATGTCGATGGCCACTGTGTGCGCAGTTCCGCGCAAGGCCGCGTAGATGGCGAGAACCCCCGATCCACAGCCCATGTCCAGCACTGACAACCCGTCCCAGGTCATCTCCGCCATCTCCGCAAGCAAGCCATGGGTTGTGCCATGGTGACCGGTGCCAAACGCCATGCGCGGCTGAACCGTAATGGTATGCGCAAACGCTTCTTCCACACGGTCAGGGTGAAACGGTGCGCGCACCCGCACCACATTTCCGACGCGAACTTCGGGGTAGTCCGCCTCCCAACGGGCATTCCAATTTTCCTCCTCCACTTCGGATTCCAACCACTCAACAAGCCCCAAGGCCGCGAGGTCCGCCCGGCTGGCCAGTACAATTTCGGCGTCGAGCTCTTCGCCCTTGGCGTAGGCCTCCACGCCATCTTCCGACGCCTCAAACATGCTGCAACCGGCATCAGACAGCCAAGCCACAGCGATTTCGTGACCGGGCTGTGCCGGCTCGCATTTCACATGGATGCGCTTCCAGGCCATGTCAAGCCCCCGTGTCGATGCTCATGCGGTTGGCCGCCACGCGTCCGGCTGCGTCAATGATGGCGCGGAAGGACTCCGGGTCCAATGCGGCACCACCGATCAAGCCGCCATCCACATCGGGACAGGCAAAGAGTTCATCGGCATTGCTGGGCTTGCAACTTCCGCCATAGAGGATGGGCACTTTTGCCGCCGCCTCGGCATTGAAGGCTTCCACCAACCAGCCGCGGATGGCCGCATGCATTTCTTGCGCCTGCTCAGCTGTTGCCGTCAGTCCAGTACCGATGGCCCAAATGGGCTCATAGGCCACCACCACACGGTCCATGACTTCGAGCGGAAGGTGCAGAATGGCCGATTCCATTTGGCGCAGCACCTTGTCAAAGTGTACGTCGGTTTGGCGGTCCTGCAGGGACTCCCCACAGCAGAACACCACCCGCAACCCGGATTCCAAGACGCGGTTGACCTTTTCGGCGACCGTATCGTCGGTGTCACCATATCCATCCCTGCGCTCGCTGTGGCCGACGATGACGTCCTGCACGCCACAGCCCGTGAGCATGTCTGCTGTGAATTCGCCGGTATGGGCACCCGGTCCGGTGGCCGAGACATTTTGGGCACCCAACCTGCAGGGCAGGCCGCTGCTCCCCAAGGCGGCGAGATACGGCGCCGGTGGGGCCATCATGACCTCCACGCCTTCCGGGATGGCGGGCATCGCCGACATCGCGTTGGCAAATTCTTTTGCTTCGTTGAATGACTTGTTGCTCTTCCAATTGCCTGCTACGAACATCTTATCGTGGTTTGCATGGGGGACGCGCCCCGTGTTGAGTCGGCGAAAGTTAGAGCCCCTCAGCATGCCCACAGCGTCATCTACAAGTAAATGGTACAGATCACCACATCTCATCCTTCATTGGCCGACCTGCAGGCACTGCTGCACCGGCATTGGGGGCATGCGGACTTTCGCCCCGCTCAGGTGCCTGTGGTGCTGTCGGGGGCAGCAGGCGGCGACACCTTGGCCATCCTGCCCACGGGAGGCGGCAAGTCGGTGTGCTATCAGGTTCCCGGTGTGCAGCGGGGGGGCGTGTGCTTGGTGATCAGTCCGCTGGTGGCTTTGATGCAGGACCAGGTGGAAGGCCTGAAGCGCGCCAAACTGCATGCCGCAGCGCTAACGGCAGGCATGCACCGCGAGGAGATGCAAAGGGTGCTGGACAATTTCAGGTTTGGTCCCGGCGGTTTCCTGTTTGTGGCCCCGGAGAGGTTGGCTCTGCCCGATTTTGAGGTGGCGTGTCGCGCCATGGATGTGCGGACGATCGCAGTGGATGAAGCGCATTGCGTGAGCCAATGGGGGCATGCGTTTCGGGCAGACTACCTGGCCATTGGCAAGTTGCGCAATTGGCACCCCGGCGCTGGATGGATTGCCCTCACGGCCACAGCGACAGAGAAAGTAGCCGATGACATCGAACGCTTGCTCGGGATGCGCGCCCCCACGCGGATCCGCGTGGGCATGCGCCGGGACAACCTCTCTTTTGCCGTCCACCAGGTCCGCGATCGCCATGCAGCTGTGATCGATTGGGCGCACCGATGTAAGGGATCGGCCATACTGTACGTAAGGACCCGCAGAGACGCCGAGACCATGTCGGCCATGCTTGTCGCCCATGGATTCAAGGCAGGGGCCTACCATGCCGGAATGCCCCGGGAGCAGCGCTCAGACAATCAAGCGCGCTGGCTTTCAGGGGAATTGACCCTGCTCGCCTGTACCACCGCTTTTGGCATGGGCATCGACAAGTCGGATGTGCGGCACATTGCCCATGCCCACGTGCCCGATGCGCCAGAGGGCTATATCCAAGAGGCAGGGCGCGCGGGACGCGATGGACTGCCGGCAAAAGCCGAACTCTTCTTGGACGGTGAGGCCGTGGAAGAAGCGGCCCGCCAGGTGGCGCACCAATGGCCTGACCACCATACCGTTCGCAATGTGTTGCAGGCCTTGGCCAATCACCTCTCATTGGCGGTGGGCGCCATGATGGATGCACCTGCCGAAGTCCCTTTGCCCAGCTTGGCGGAAAAGGCGGGCTGCTCAGTATCCATGGCCCGAAAATCCCTGGAATTGATGGCCCGGGCGGGATGGATTGAACGTTCCATGCCCACTTCAGCCGCAGTGGCGCAGTGGATGCAGCCCCCCCATGATTTGGCCGAGAACACGGGGCGCTTTGCTGGCGACAGCAGGATCCTTGAGGTTTTACTGGGCCTTTACACCGACCGCGGACGCAACACATGGCACCTGGATTGCGCAGCGCTCTTTGCCGCTGCAGGTTGCGACGACCGCACGGGATGGCAGCACCTCAAACGCCTTCAAGAGAAAGGCGCCATTGGCGTGAGCAAGCCCGCAGACCGCGCCGCAGTGCGTTTTGGCGCAGCACGACCCGACGCCCGCACCGCCCGGCTGCCGGCAGCGGTGCTGGAGGACCGCATACAAGATACCCAGCAACGCTGGGAGCAAATGCAATCCTACCTCCATACGGATGGCTGCCGAGCGCAATTTCTCGAGGGCCTTTTTGAACGGGAAATCGAGGATCCGTGTGGCATATGCGACCGCTGCGCCCCACCGTCGCCGCCATCACGCGGAGACATTGAACGCTGGATCGGAACGGGGATCGCCTCTTCAGAACTGCAACGCTTGGTCCCCGCCGCCCACAGAGACAGCGTGCGGGAGCTGCTCGAATATTGGCGGGCAGAAGGCCGGCTCACTTGGCACGAAGGCATCTTGCGTTTGTCCCAGAAGTGACGGCATCCTCCCTTTGGCGGCGCTACCTTGCTCCCCATGTCCGAAACGGCCATCCTCTACCCTGACGTCCACCTCCAACACGGAAAAGAAAAGGGACTGCTGCGCGGCCACCCCTGGGTGTTCTCGGGTGCCATTCACAAGATTGAAGTCGATGACGCCCCCCCGCAGCCGGGAGATTGGGTGAGGGTATTGGACGCCAAAGGAAGCGCCCTCGGATGGGGCCATTGGGGCGCAGGATCGATCGCAGTGCGGATCTTGACACCGGGCACCATGGACCGGCCACCGGAGAGCGATTGGTGGACAGCGCGGTTCAACGCCTGCTTACGGGTGCGGGAGGCCATGGGCATGTCCTTGACCGGTGATGGGGACACCAACTGCTTTCGCTTGGTGCACGGCGAAGGCGATGGCCTTTCGGGATTGGTGGTCGACTTCTACGCCGGAATGGCGGTGGTGCAAACCCACACTTGGGGCATGCACAAGGCTTGGCCACACTTGGAAGCAGGCCTGCGCGCGGCACTGGGCCCTGCCTTGGAATTGATCGTCAACAAGAGCGCGGCCCTGCTGCGTAAACTGCCCGGGTCTGTTGAAGGCCATGGCGAAGATGGCCTGAAATGGGCCAAAGAAGGCGTGGCCTTCGACGGCATGCGCCCTGTCATGGAACATGGCCTGAAATACGCCATCGCCCCTGTTGCGGGGCAGAAAACCGGGTTTTTCCTGGACCAAAGGGACAACCGCAGGCTGCTCATGGAATGGGTAGGAGAACGCGCCGTACTCAATGCCTTCAGCTACACGGGCGGCTTCAGCATGGCGGCCCTCAAAGGTGGAAGCCCGCATGTGACCAGCCTTGATGCTTCAGGGCCCGCAGTTGCCGCAGCCGAG
>Ga0115568_10002040_pt1 | contig 14246 bp, 10 predicted proteins | sample COGITO_mtgs_1204_FD_87296 | JGI IMG/M metagenome (GOLD analysis project Ga0115568, IMG submission 87296) | Pelagic marine microbial communities from North Sea - COGITO_mtgs_120426 | ecosystem: Environmental > Aquatic > Marine > Epipelagic | place: Germany:Helgoland, sampling site Kabeltonne...
GGATGTGGGTCCTGCGGGACTAGAGTGTCCCGCCTCCTGTTTGGCGTGAGCGATGGCTATTGTGGGGCAGGATGGTGGTAGCTTCGTTGTGAGTTGCGGATGCGGGTCCTGCGGGACAAGACTGTCCCGCCTCTTGTTTTGAGAGATCTGATTTTTCGAAGGAGCGCTGCGCGTGTGGCGCTTTTATTTCGGTTTCTGATTCTGGATATTTACAATCGGGGGCGAGGTGCCCACAGTGCTGGTATGGACAAGCGCACGTTCCGTTGGGTCATCCCGATCGCTTTATTTGCTGTGCTCGCTTCGCAATTTGCGGCGCGTTCGGATTGGCGGGCGCTGCTATCGTTCGATTATTGGAAGAGCCTTTCGCGCTATGGCATGGTGATGCGCATCGTCGAGTCCGAGTTCGTCCATGCAGACGAGGTGAATTTTCAGGATTTAACCGACGTGGCTCTGCGCGAGGCGGTGCGTTCGTTGGACCCGTATTCGGACTACATGACCCCCGACGATTACGAGGCGTTCAGCATGGCGGCGAATCAGGAGTATGTGGGGGTGGGCATCGAGGTCGGGCAGTTCTCTGGCCGTGTGATCATTTCGCAAGTGTTTGAGCAGGGCAGCGCTGCGGCTGCGGGCGTGCTGCCGGGTGATTTGATTGTCGGAGTGGATGGTGACGATACGCGCGAGCAAACATTGGCCGAGGTGGTCGATCGGATTCGGGGCGAGCCTGGGTCGCTGGTGTCACTTGAGGTCGAGCGCCCCATCAGTGCGCAAATACATACGTTCGAACTCGTGCGCCGGGCGATTGCGCTCGATTCGGTGGTGGATCTGGAAATGAAGACCGCATTGGTCGGTTACTTTAAAGTGCGTCAGTTTATCGACGACACTGATTTGGAAATGCTGTCTGCGATCCACGCCTTAAACGCACAAGGAATGCGGGGCTTGATCATCGATCTGCGCGGCAATCCCGGTGGGCGTCTGGATACCGCGGCGAAAATGGCGGAAGTATTTCTCGAGCCCGGCCAGCAGGTGCTGACGGTGCAATCGCGCCGTGGAGTTGAAGAGGTTTATGAAGCCGAGGCGTCGGCCAATGCCTTTCGGCAGCCGCTGATTGTCTTGATCGATGGCAACAGCGCCAGTGCTTCCGAGATCCTAGCCGGCGCCTTGCGCGACCACGCCCGCGCGGTTTTGGTTGGGGAAAAGTCGTACGGCAAAGGTTCGGTGCAAAGCGTGTATGGCTTTCGCGACGGCGATGGTCTCAAGCTGACCAGTGCCCGCTACCTGCTGCCGAGCGGCGAGGCGATCAACGGCACCGGCGTGTATCCCGATGTCACCGTTGAAATGGAGGCCGAAGACACGATGCTGCTAATGCTACAAAAGCACCACCTGCGCACGATGAGCCCTGCGGCGTTTGCCGATGCGTTCGGTTTTACTCCGGTAGAAGACGCGCCACTTAAAGTGGCCTCTCAAATGCTCGATGCCCTGATTCGTGCGGAGCTGGAAACGTCGAACCCCGAAGGCTGAAGGTGCCCGCTTGAATAATCCCGACGCACCTTTCTGCTCTCGTGGTTCATTCGATGTTCGACGTTTTTCGTTCCATCTTCGAGGTTCATACCAAAAATGATACTAGCCATTGAAAGTTCCTGCGATGAGTCCGCCCTCGCGCTGTTTGATCCTGCCCGCGGCGTCGACGGTGAGTGGGTGCACAGTCAGATCAGTTTGCACAAGGAATACGGCGGCGTGGTGCCCGACCTTGCCAGCCGTGAGCACTTGAAGAATTTCTTTCCGCTGCTGGAGGCGACCGACATCCTTGAGCGGCATCGCGAGATCACGCAGATTGCAGTCACACAGGGGCCAGGTCTCGCGGGCTGTCTGGCCCTCGGGATCGCCTTTGCCAAGAGCCTGGCACTAGCTTGGCAGCTGCCGCTCTGCGGCGTCAATCATTTGCGTGGCCATGCATATTCACCTTTCATTGCGCTGCACGCAGACGATCCAACAGGCTTTCCCGTCGCGTTCGAGGCATTGCTGCCGCACCTCGGCCTCGTCGTTTCGGGTGGTAATACCATCTTGTTTGAAATCAATACGGACAAACAGCTGCGCGTGTTGGCCGAGACGGTCGACGACGCCGCCGGTGAAGCGCTCGACAAAGGCGCCAAGCTACTCGGCCTCCCATATCCCGGTGGCCCGCATGTGGAGAAACTCGCCGCGACGGGCAATGCCAAGGCGTTCGACTTTCCCAAGTCGATCGCGCCACGCAATGAACGTCGCTTCAGTTTTTCCGGCCTCAAGACGAGCCTGCGTTACCGCATGGAGAAGATGGAGGATGCCGCACTCACCGCGGCGATGCCCGATATTTGCGCCTCCTATCAACGCGCGGTGATTGACCAATTAGTCGGCAAAACCAAACACATTTTGGAAGTCGATTCGTATCAAAGCCTCGGTCTGTCCGGCGGCGTCTCAAATAACAAAGCCCTGCGCGCGGCGATGGAGCGTTTAGCTCAGCGTTACCGCATGCCGTGCTTGATTGCCAAACCGCAGCACACCGGCGATAACGCCGCGATGATCGCCTTTGCCGCCTATGCCGATCCCGAGGGCGTGCGCCACGACGCGATCAGTATCGAGCCCGCCTTGCGCTTGGGGTAGTCGCTGGAGCCACAGGAATGAGGCTCTTAACTAGACGCTAAAGTGCAAAATCCTGACGTGGGATTGCTGCGTGCGAGCTCGGCATCTTAAGCGCCGCAGGCATCTTCCTTTCTGCTTAGCTGCGGCCCTGGAAGGTGAGTTCTGCGATGCCGGACTTGTCGAGTTCGCCTTTGCCCGCCTCGGTGAGCTTGCTGTATTGCTCAAAGGTTGCTTGGGCCAGTGGAGTCTGGATACCGTGGGAGGCGGCTAGGCTGAGTGCGATGCCAGAATCTTTGGCGGCGTGCGCGGCGGAGAAATAACATTCGTGGTCGCGCTGGATCATGTCTTCGGCGTCGGTTTCGAGCACGCGTGAGTTGGCGCCGGTTTGGCTGAAAATGTCGCACAACATTTTTAGATCGATGCCGAGGGCGTCGCCGATGCCGAGGCCTTCCGCTAGGGCGGCGGTGTTGATGTTCATCACCATGTTGACTAGCGCTTTGACTTCAGAGGCTTTGCCGGCCGCGCCGACATAGTGGAGCGCTTTGCTGAGGTCGTCGAGGAGCGGTTTGTGGGCGTTGAAGTCCGCCTCGTTGCCGCCGATCATCAGGAACAGCTCGCCGTTGCGCGCTTGAGGAATGCTGGATGCCATACAGGCTTCCAGGCAGCGGGCACCCACGGCTTCGGCGGCTTTGTCGAGTTTGGTTTGAATCGCTGGCGTGAGGGTCGCGCAGTTAATAAAAGTTCGGTTTTCGGCTCCGGTGAACAGATTGTCGTCGCCGAAGAAGATCGCGTCCATCGCCTGGTCATCGGTTACGATCGTCAGGATGATGTCAGCATGGGCGGTAACCTCTGCCAGTGTCGAATAAGCGGTCGCATCGAGCTCGGCGGCGAGTTCAGCGGCGATGTCGTGCTGCAGATCAAACAGCGCCGCTATCTGGTAGCCTTGGTCGTTCAGGCAGCGAGCCATGTTGCTTCCCATGCGGCCGAGGCCGACGAATCCGATTGTGTGCTGTTTCATAGTTGTGTGCGTCGGTTGTTGCTGCGCGATGCTTTGCTTTGAGGTGGGCTAGGCGATTTCGATCCCTGTGCCGCCACTGCGGTCTTTGGCGATCAGCATATAGATGGAGGGCAAAAACAGCAGGGTGAATATCGTGCCGATTGCCATGCCGCCGACCAGTACCAGGCCGATCGAGTTACGTGCTTCCGCGCCGGCACCGGTGACCAGCGTGAGCGGAAAGTGGCCGGCGACGGTGGCGACGGTGGTCATCAGCACTGGGCGCAGACGCACCTCGCAAGCTTCTTGAATCGCATCGATTTTGCGTTTCCCTTCGCGTTGCAGGTCGTTGGCGAATTCGACGATTAAGATGCCGTTCTTCGCGACCAGGCCGACCAAGGTGACGAGCCCGACTTGCGAGTATATATTTAGCGTGGTTGTCCAGCCGTCGGTCCAAAACGGCAGGTTGGGATTCATCATTTTAAGGAACGTGAAAATCAGCGCGCCGAACATGGCGAGCGGCACGGAGCCGAGCAGAATGATGAACGGATCGCGGAAACTGTTAAACTGCGCGGCGAGCACCATGAAGATCAGCACGAGCGCGAGGCAGAAGGCGGGCAGGAATTTATTGCCTTCGGTGCGCAGTTGGCGTGACTCGCCATCGTAGTCGATCCGGTAGCCGTCGGGCAAAATTTCGGCCGCGGCGTCTTCGAGGAATTTCAGGCCTTCATCTAGCGGTCCCTTGTATACGCCGCTCATTTTAACCGCGTTGAACTGTTGAAAGCGGTTGAGCGAGCGCGGCTGCACGCTGTCTTCGAGGGTAGCGACGGTGCTCAATTGAATCAGTGTGCCTTCGGGGCCCTTGACGTAGATGTTTTGCAGTTGCTCGGGGTTGAGGCGTTCCGCGCGTTTGATTTGCGGGATCACCTTATAGCTGCGTCCATCGATGTTGAAACGATTCACGTAGCCGCCGCCGACGAGTGCGCCCAAATCGGCGCCGATGTCGCGTTGGTCGAGCCCGAGCGAACTCACTTTGTCGTGGTCGATGACGAATTGAGTCTGTGGCTGATCGATTTTGGTATCGATGATCGGCGGGAAGGCGAAGCGGCCACTGGCGAGGGCTTTGGCTTGGATCTGATCGACGAATTTAAGGATCTCCGCAGGCTCTGCGGTGGAGGCGATAATGAAATCCACGGGAAAGTCGCTGCCGCCTGGCAGCGCCGCGGGCGTGACTGGGAAGATGCGCGTGCCGGGGATTTGCGCTAGGCCACGCCGTGCTTGCGGCAGTAGATCGAACACCGTGCGCTCACGCTCGCTCCAGGGGCTGAGAATCATGCCGCTGAATCCGCCATTGGGAAAGGTGAGCTGGAAGCTGTAGTTGGTCTCCGGGAAGCTGAAGAACACGTCGTTCGCTTGCGTGGTGAAGCGTGTGGTCTCTTCGATCGCATAGTTGGCGGGCGCATCGACAATGCCGAAGATCACGCCTTGGTCTTCGACCGGAGCCAGCTCTTTGGGGGAGAGCACGAACATTGGCAGGCACATGAAGGTCAGTACCGCCCAGCCGCAATAGATCACCCAGCGCATTTGCAAACTGGTGCGCAACACCCCGCCGTAGAGGTTTCGCAGGCGGTCAAATCCGTTGTTGATGATCCTTGCGAGGCCGGTGTGGGTGCCACTCTTGAGCAGCTTCGAGGAAATCATCGGGCTGAGTGTGAGGGCCACCACAGTGGAAATGATCACCGCACCGCACAGTGTCAGCGCGAATTCGCGAAACAGCGAGCCGGTCAGCCCACCTTGAAATCCGATCGGTAAATACACCGCGACCAGCACCAGCGTGGTGGCGATGACCGGGCCGATCAATTCACGCACGCCGCGCAGGGCAGCTTCCATCGGCTGCATGCCCGCTTCCAGATGGCGCTCAATGTTTTCGACCACGATAATCGCGTCGTCCACCACGATGCCAACCGACAATACCACCGCGAGGAGGGTGAGTAGGTTGATTGAAAAGCCGAACAGCTGCATCAGAAAGACGGCGCCGATCATCGAGATTGGAATGGCGATGATCGGCACCAGCACAGTGCGAATGCTGCCCATGAACAGGAAGATCACCACCATCACAATGATGAGAGTCTCCACCAGGGTTTTAACGACCTCGAAAATCGATTCTTCGATATAGACGGTCGAGTCGTAGCCGATGTTGGCCTCGATGCCTTCGGGCAACTCGAGCTTGATGCGCTCGAGCTCGGCACGCACCGCTTTGATCACATCGACGGTGTTGGCATTGGGCAGTACGTGCATGCCAATGAACACCGCCTTGGCCCCCGAAAAGCGGACTTCGGATTCGTAGTTTTCACCACCGAGCTCGACCGTGGCGATGTCCTTGATGCGCACGATGGTGTCGCCCTGGTTGAGGATCGCCAGCTGCTCGAATGCCTCGGCCGTATTCAGATCCGTGTTGGTGGTCAGATTGACGGTGACCAAGTTGCCCTTGGTTTGCCCCACCGCTGAGAGGAAATTGTTGGCAGCCAGGGCTTCGCGCACCTGGGTGGGGTAAATGCCGAACGCCGCCATGCGCGCGGGGTCGAGCCAAATGCGCATCGCAAAGGTGCGCCCGCCGATGATTTCGGCTTCTTGCACGCCCTGGATCGAGGTCAGGCGCGGCTGGATGACGCGCACCAGATAGTCGGTGATTTCGTTGGCACTGAGGATGTCGGATGCAAACGAGAGGTAAGCCGACGCGCGCTCGCTCTCGGCCGACTCGACGGTGATGATCGGGATTTCCGATTCCGGCGGGAGGTCGCCGCGCACTTGGTCGACTTTAGAGCTGATTTCGGCCAGCGCCTTGGTCGAATCGAAGTTCAGCTCCAAGCGCGCGGTGATGGTCGACATGCCGAGCTTACTTTGCGAGGCGATATAATTGATCCCATCCGCCGAGGCGACGGCACGCTCCAGCGGTGTGGTAATAAACCCGCGCACCAGGTCGGCATCGGCACCTGTATACACCGTGGTGATCGTGACCTTGGCATTTTCGTTGCGTGGATATTGGCGCACCGTGAGCGATGACAATGCCTGCAGGCCTGCAATCACGATGACTGTACTGACAACGATCGCCAGTACGGGGCGTTTGATAAAAATATCGGTAAATGCGGTCTTCATGGTAGCTCCCGTTTTAAATAAATGCGCCGATTAGGAATTGTCTGGGTTCGGTGCCAGTTCGGGAGTGGGGGCGAGGTCGTTGTTGACGTTTACCGGCGTGCCGTTGCGCAATTTGAAAGCGCCGGCTGAGACCACTTCGTCACCTGCTTTGAGACCTTCCACCACGCTGACAAAATCCCCTCGGCGCTTGCCGATGCGAATGAAGCACTGTTTGGCCACGGTGCTGCGCGCGCCAGTCGCTTCGTCTACCTGTGTCTCGACTTTATAGATCGAATTGCCATACGGCGCATACACGATCGAGGTCGCCGGCACCACCAGCGCTTCATTTGTCACGGGCAAGGTGAGCGTAACTTTGACGAATAACCCCGCGCGCAGCTGGCCATCCGGGTTCTCGAGCGTGCCCTGTACTTTGACCGTGCGCGTGATTGGATCGATCTGCGGGCTGATCGCCGTGAGGCGGCCGACGAAAGTTTGGTCTGGATACACGTCGCTGTGCAGAGAGACTTGCAGGCCGGATGCGATGCGCGCGATCGCCTGCTGGGGGAGGGTAAAGTTGACGAATACCTGGCGGTACGACTGAAGGACGACGATCGGTGCCCCTTGGGCTATATATTGGCCGAGGTTGATTTGACGAATGCCGACACGGCCACTGAACGGCGCGCGGATGGTCTTGCGGTCGATGATCGCTTTCACGTTTTCCACATCAGCGTTGGCTTTTTCCACGTTGGCGATCGCACGATCCAGTTGCGACTGTGGCACATTGCCGCTTTCGCGCAGGGTGGTCGCACGCTTGAATTCGACTTCCGCTAGGCGAGCGGTCGCCTCATGGGCACGCAGTTGGGCTTGCTCAACTTGGACGTCCAGTTGCGCTAATACATCACCTGCTTCCACGTCTTGGCCGTTTTTAAAATCAATGGTGCGCACCACGCCGGCCACTTCCGCATCTAAACGCACGCCTTGCACCGGCTCGATCGAACCAATCGCTTGAAGCTGCTCCACCCAGGATTGCTGCTGCGCGATCGAGGTGGCGACACTCTCCGTACGCTGCACCCGTTGCTGGCCTGCCTCCTTCATCGCATCGAACTCCAGCTTTTTCGTGCCCACCACGAAGAGTAGGACGAGTGCCAGACCCGCAAAGATAGAAACCCCAAAAATGATTTTCTTAAACATGATAGCAGTGTGTACAGTGGTGATACAGCGGCAGCAACGCCAGCATGCGGGGTATTAGGTGCGGCCATGGAGGAAAGACAAACACTTGTTTGAACTATGTGCAAAACAGCGGCTACGGACCCAAAAAGCACTCGCTGCGAAAAAATGTAAAAAACCGGTTGACGTGCAGCGATTAGGAACACTTAATCCCGACTTTCTCAAGTGAGGCCAGATAGCTCAGTCGGTAGAGCAGAGGACTGAAAATCCTTGTGTCCCCAGTTCGATTCTGGGTCTGGCCACCACTTGAAAAAGCCCGCTTCGGCGGGCTTTTTTTGTGTTTGGCCATCCGGATTGCTTTGCAATTCCGCGCTATCGCGCTCGCGTCTGCTGCATTGGGAGGTAGCGGGCCATTGGCACTTCGTGACTATCCGCTGCTATGGGAGTATGCCTCGGGAGGTTAGGCTTCGATTACTCGACATACACCAGTCCTTGTCGGCGATCCACCCGTGTTCGGATGCCTCTCGGCAATTGCAACGGCGCTATTTTTTAACCACGGAAAAGTATTTGGACGGGGGTGTCGGATTTGCCCCGTTTAATCAAGCGCGGCCATACGCTTTGTGCTTAAATGCTTTGCTGGCGATGGAGTGCGAAGGCTGGCTGGTTGGTTGGTGAGGCGACGATGATGCCTGATCATGTGCATTTACTGATTCGGCGGCAAAATGCGGATTATTCGCTGAGGGACATTCTGCAACGCTTCAAGGTGCGCTCGGTGCGCTGGATCAATCAAGAGCTGGGACGTTCCGGTCGTTTGTGGCAGGGGGATTGGTTTGACCGCTGAATGCGCCACGAGGGAGAGCTGCGTAAAACCGTAGCCTACATTCGCAATAACCCGGTAAAGACACAAATGGTCCGCCAATGGCGCACATACCCTTGGCGCATCAGTCGCGAGTTGGAAGCGTAGCGTGCCGCTTTAGCAAACGTGCTTGCTGTTGACTGTGTGGGGGTAGCTTACGTTCGCTAAAGCTTCACGCTACAGTTTTGGTGATGCTTTGGTAAGGGCTTTCGCTAAAGCTTCACGCTACGGCTCAGGCTTTGATTATGCCTGCTTATTGTAGCGTGGTGTTTCAGTAAGCGTGTGTGGTCTTGGCATGTGTCGGCGGCTGCTGTGCGGTGTACTGTCCGTTTGCAGCAGCTGCATGTCTCGGGGTGAGCGTTTTTTCGGGCCAGACTGTGGCAGGTTCGCAGCAACGAGATGTGGTGCGGATTCGGATGGCCTTGCCGATGATGCAGGCGGTGAGATTGTTTCGTTAGGAGACGACGCTGGATAGCTGGAAAATTGGCAGGAACATTGCCATCACGATGCCGCCGATGACGATGCCGAGGAAGCAAATTAGGATCGGTTCCATGAGCGAGGTGAGTGCACTCACTAGGGTTTCGACTTCGCCGTCGTAGAAATCTGCAACTTTAACCATCATTCCATCGACATTGCCGGTTTGTTCGCCGGCGCGCGCCATATGCTTGACCATGGGCGGGAAGTAGGGATCGGCGGCTAGGACCTCGGAGACTTGTCCGCCTTGACTGATCTGTTTGGATACTTCCTTACAAGCGGCTTCGATATAGGTGTTGCCCGATGCATTGCGCACAATCTCGAGTGTGCGCAGGATCGGCACACCGGAGCGCATAAGAATAGCGTAGGTGCGGCAGAAGCGTGATAGATTCACTTTTCGTGCGAGGTCGCCGATAACGGGTAGTTTGAGTATAAAGCGATCTTTGGCGACGCGCCCTTTGGGGGTCGAGATGACGCGTTTTAGAGCCCATATAAAGGCGAAGATGCCCATAATCAGGAAGATAATATACGACTTAAGGAAATCGCTGGTGCCGATTAGGAATTGGGTCGGCTTTGGTAGTTCTTGGCCAAAGTCCGCGAACATCTCGGCGAACACTGGGATGACGAAGATCAGCAGTACGTTGACGAGGGCGACGGCCAAGCCGATGACTGCGATGGGATAGGTCAGCGCGCCTTTAACTTGTTTGATCAGTTTGACTGTGTCTTCGAAGTAAGTGGAGGTTTTATCTAGAATCTCAGCTAAGCCACCGCTGGCTTCACCAGCTTCGACCATCGAGACGAACAGGTTAGGGAAGGCTTTGGGGTACTCGGCGCAAGCTTCCGAGAATGCGCGTCCTGCGGAGACGTCCTTGCGGACGTTGCGGATGATAATTTGAAATACTGGGTTTTCGGTTTGTTCTTCGAGAGCTTCGAGTGCCCCTACCAGTGGTATTCCCGCTTCGAGCATAGCGGATATTTGCTGAGTGAATTGGGTGAGTTCTTGTAAGGGTATTTTTTTACGCTTGGCCTGCTTTTCGTAGGCCTTGCGTTTGGCGAGTCTTTGGCCTTCGGCAAAGCTGATTTTCTTTTTCTTGGGTGCGCTGAGTGCTGCGGAGTTAAGTGTTGCCATGATTATTCGTATCGAAAGTAGGTCGCTAGCGCAATGCTTTGGGAAATCGTGCCGGCATGCAAGTGCTCGGTGTGGGGCGCGGGGCGTTTTTGATATTTTTGACAGGAAGTCGGTTTAATTAGAATCAGCGCGAGGTGGATTCGGTGAAAAACCGCTGGATCCTGACTTGACAGGTCGGGGGAGTGGGGTTTTTCTCTGTCGCTTTTCTCCAATTTTCATCGGATTACATCATGGGACCAACATACAGACCTTCCAAACTTAGACGCGCTCGTAAAATAGGCTTTCGCGCACGCAATGCAACACGCAGTGGCCGAAAGGTTCTTGCAGCTCGTCGAGCTAAAGGCCGCTATCGTCTAGCTGCTTCAGCTTAAGGCTGAGCACCAGAGGTCACGGAGCCATGGGCATCCCGACTTCTAAGCGTCTGCGTAAGGCATACGACTTTCAAGAGGTCCGCAGTGAGGGTACACGTATCCTCTGCGGGCCTTTTATTTTTCAGTGCCGTGGACTTGCGCGTGGCAAGGATGATGCCTGCCGTTTCGGTGTGATTGCATCGCGTCGGGTCGGCAATGCGGTGAAACGTAATAAAGGTAAGCGGGTTTTTCGTGAGATTTTCCGCAAGCATGAGTCGGCGTTGCCAAAGGGCAGTGACCTTGTCGTGGTGCTGCGTTCGAGTTTCGATCGGCATAGTTTCGACAACTTGGAGTCTCGATTTTTGCGGGCTTGTGCCAATGTGGCCAAGGAGTTGAAAAAAGCGAATTCAAGCGGTAATCAATGAGTGTTGCGCCACAGGGATCTCCGGACCGACCAGCCGTGGACGCGGTATTGCCGGTGCAGCGCGTCTCATCCTCGTTGCTCGCCCGCTTGGCGGCTGCGTTTGTACGTTTATATCAATTGACACTTTCGCCGTTAAAGCAGTTCTTTTTTGGCGCCAGTTGCGGCTGTCGCTTTCAGCCCACATGCTCCTGTTACGCCCATGCTGCACTTATGCGGTATGGCTTTTGGCGTGGTGGGTGGTATGCGTTGTGCCGTATCCTGCGTTGCCATCCGTGGCATCCCGGGGGATATGATCCGCTTCCAGGCTTGAAAGACGAAGGCAGGCAGGACATTTCAGTACCTCTCAAATCACTTTTAGATGGATAAGAAAAATACAATTTTAGGTATCATCTGCATTGTAGCCGGGATCGGCTACATGTATCTGCAGACGAAAGAATTAAGCGAGCAGCAGCGCCAGCAACGGCTTGAGGCGCCTGCGGATAGCGGCATGAGTGCGCCGTCGGATGCTGTGGTCGCTGCGCCGAATACTGCTGCTACGGAAGAGGGCGTGCTTGGTTTGCTAGCACAATCGGTGGATGCTCCCTCGGTGGTGCTCAAGCAGCCGGTTGCTGCTGTGGAGGAGGAGATCGTCAGGCTCTTCAATGACTTTGTTGAGGTAGAGTTCACTACGCTCGGTGGTGCGATTCGCAAGGTTGAATTCCTGCAGACTAAAAACGGCGGGCGCGACGATTATATTTTCAATGCCGACGGTCGGCTGCCTGCGCTGAGTCTCAGCCTGGCTGGTGGCGATGGTGGGATGCATGAGTTTGCGTTGCCTTACAAGCTGGTGGAGAAGACTGCCGATTCGATTACCTTTGCGTTTGATTCCGGCAACGGCCTAGTGCTTCGACGCACTTACTCTCTGGCGCTGGGCGAGAGCGATCAGGACCCCTATATCATTCGTCACCGTACGACATTTAAGAATGAGTCCGCTGCTGCGCAGGCGCTATCGACCATTTATTTAAATCTGGGCACTGCGCGTCCGATTTCAGAAAATCAGCAACCTGCTTTTCTAAATGTCGGCCACTTTGATGGCGAGGATACCAAGTTTATTGCAATCAATAAGCTGACCGGCGGCAACGGAGTGTTTGGGATTGGTGCGAGTGCCCCTAAGGATCAGCTTTCGCAGCCGGTTCGCAGCGAGTGGGCTTCGGTGAAAAATCAGTTTTTCGCCGCAGTCCTATCTTCTCAGACGCAGGGACGTGATCTGATTGTTTACCCAGTAGAGGCGCCAGAGGCTGCCGACGGTACGCGCGGTCGTCCCGGCATCTCTGCCAGTGTCGGCTACGCGGTGGGTACGGTCGCTCCGGGGGAGAGCAAGGCTCTAGATTTCGATTTCTATGTCGGGCCGAAGGAGTTTAAGCGCCTGCAGGCGTTGGGCAATCAGCAGGACGAGGTCATGCAGTTCGGTTTTCTGAGTTTTATCAGTAAGCTGCTGCTCTCCTTTATGTACGGCATACACAAGCTGGGTGCTAGCTGGGGATGGTCGATCGTGATCATGACGATTTGCATAAAGACGCTGTTCTGGCCGCTTTCAGCCAAAGCGAGTCGCTCGCAGAAGCGCATGGCCAAGATTCAGGGGCCGATGGCCGAGCTGAAGGAAAAGTATAAAGATAATCCGCAGAAACTCCAGCAGGAGACGCTCAAGGTTTTCAAAGAGAACCAAGTCAACCCAGTCGCAGGCTGCTTGCCGATGTTGATTCAGATGCCGATTTTTCTCGGGCTCTTTTACATGTTGCGCAGCGCCTCCGAACTTCGCCACGAGTCTTTTCTGTGGGTGACTGATTTGTCGCAGCCGGATACGTTGATGCACATTGCGGGCTACCCGTTGAATATTCTGCCATTGATTATGGGTGTGACGATGTTTTTGCAGATGAGCATGATGCCCGTTTCGCCGACGGCGGACCCGGCGCAGCAGAAAATTTTCAAATTCTTGCCCTTCATCTTTCTAATCTTCCTTTACAATTTCTCTTCGGGCCTAGTGCTTTACTGGACGGTGCAGAATCTTTTGACGATTGTGCAACAGAAGGTTATTAACAGCCGTCCGGATGAAGAACTGAAACCCGTTGCCGCTGTCCAGACAGCTTCAACTGGCAAAGGCGGTTCACCGCGAACGAAGTCACGTAAGAAGAAATAAACCCCACTCGATTTCCATTCGCCGCGACTTACGCTGCGCGGTTTTTGGTGTTTCAGCTTTCAGCGTATCACAATCCAGCTTTTTTTAGATATGTCAGGACACAGTAAATGGGCTACAATTAAACGAGCGAAGGGCGCCGCAGACGCCAAGCGTGGTAAAATCTTTAGCGTGATCAGTAAGGATATCACGCTAGCCGCGCGCGCGGGAGGCGGCGATCCCGCGATGAATCCGCGCTTGCGCACGGTAATCGCTAAGGCGAAGGAGGCCAATATGCCTTCCGATAACGTCGATCGTGCGATTAAAAAAGGCACGGGTGAATTGCCAGGTGTTGTGTACGAAGAAATCGTCTACGAGGGGTATGCGCCGGGTGGAGTGGGGTTGATTGTTGAGATCACCACCGATAATAAAAACCGCTCAGCTTCAGAGGTGCGCAGCACGATGAGCAAGAACGGCGGTAACCTCGCTGGCGTTGGTGCGGTATCGTTTCAATTCGATCATGTCGGGCAATTCATTATCGATGCCGAGCAGACCGATGAGGAGACGCTCATGGATGTAGCACTCGAAGCGGGCGCCGAGGATATCAAAAACGAAGGCGATCACTTCGAAGTGGTTTGTCCGATGTCGGAGTATGATGCGGTTTCACAGGCTTTGACTGACAAGGGGATTGAATCCGAGCAATCGGATCTGGTTTATCTGCCGAACATCTCGGTGCCGATTAGTGACAAGGACAGTGCTCGCAAAGTACTGCATTTGATTGAGATTTTGGATGGTTTGGAGGATGTTAAAGCGGTTCACTCGAATCTGGATCTCGCTGATGGTGTTCTTGACGACGAGGAATAATCCTCAGATTCGGCAAAAAAACCACTTGCCAACTTCGTAGCTGTTTTACACGCTGTTATTATACTATCTGTACCCTTTTTCTCTA
>Ga0115568_10002046_pt1 | contig 14224 bp, 9 predicted proteins | sample COGITO_mtgs_1204_FD_87296 | JGI IMG/M metagenome (GOLD analysis project Ga0115568, IMG submission 87296) | Pelagic marine microbial communities from North Sea - COGITO_mtgs_120426 | ecosystem: Environmental > Aquatic > Marine > Epipelagic | place: Germany:Helgoland, sampling site Kabeltonne...
ATACTCACAAAACAAACCTAATTGTTATTTCTCTTCTGTATTCAAAATAAATTAATCTTTATTCACTATACATGTTTCAAATCTCTATAATAATAGTTTCTATTTGGCGTTTCAAAGTGCTTACTTTGAAGTCGTACAAAATATTTAGTATTTGAAAAGAGTAGTAGTATCCGTAATAAATGATTTATCCTTCGATCAACGAGTCGATAAGGTTTGTTCTACACTGATAAATAATGGTTTTGATGTTTTGTTAATAGGGAGAAGGCTTAAGGGAAGTGTGCCTGTATCAAGAAGTTATCAAACTTCTAGGATGAACTTATTATTTACAAAAGGGGCTTTGTTTTATACTTTCTTTAACCTCCGCTTATTTTTTAAGTTACTATTTGTTAAAGCTGATATTTTTCACTCTAATGATTTAGATACCTTGTTAGCGAACAGATGGGCAAGTAAATTGCGTAGAAAACCGCTAATTTATGACAGCCATGAATATTTTACGGGTGTTCCCGAAATTCAAAATAGACCCAAAGTTAAAAAGGCTTGGGAGAAAATCGAAAAGTCTATTTTTCCAAAATTGAAATACATATTTACGGTTAATCAATCAATTGCAGACTTGTATAGAAACCAATATAATAAAGAAGTTCAGGTACTTCGAAATGTTCCAAAGAGCGACGATTTGAAAAAGACTAAATCAAGAACCGATCTAGGAATTCCATTAGATAAAAAAATAGTGCTGGTACAAGGAACAGGAATTAATATAGATAGGGGAATTGAAGAGTTATTAGAAGCAATTGCTATAATGGATAACACGGTTTTGTATATTGTTGGAAGTGGTGATGTTTTAAATCAGTTAAAAGAACGCAGTGAGGGCCAAGATTTAAATAATAAAGTTGTTTTTGTTGGGAAATTACCATACAATGAAATGATGCAATATACTTTTAATGCCGATGTTGGAGTTACTTTAGATAAGGATACGAATATTAATTATCGCTTTAGTTTACCCAATAAAATATTCGATTATATTAAAGCTGGATTGCCGGTTTTGTCAAGTGATTTGGTAGAGTTAAAGAAAATTATTAATCAATATGAAATAGGAGTTATTACGGTGGATCACTCTCCGGAAGAAATTAAGAAAAGCCTATTAGCTATATGGGATAATGAGCATATATTTTCCCAATACAAAGAAAATACAAAAAAAGCAGCCCAAGAATTAATTTGGGAAAAAGAAGTGAAAACGCTGTTGGAAGTTTATAAAAACCTGTGAAAGAACAACAGCTACATATCGTATCGTTTGATGTGCCGTTTCCTCCAAATTATGGAGGAGCAGTTGACGTGTTTTATAAAATTAGAGCACTCTACAAATTGGGAGTAAAAATTCACTTGCATTGCTTTGAGTATGGAAGAGGAAAGCAAAAGGAATTGAATAACTATTGTGCATCAGTTACTTATTACCAACGCGATAAAAGTAAAGCCAAATTACTATCGAAATTGCCCTTTGTAGTTGCTACTCGAAAGAATGAACAATTGCTTAAAAATCTCAATAAAAACGATTATCCAATTTTAATTGAAGGTTTGCACAATTGCTGGTTTTTGGATGAACTAAAACCTTCGAAACGTTTTGTAGCTGTTCGAACGCATAATGTTGAGCATGATTACTACAAAGGTTTGGCAAAAGTCGAAAAATCGTTGTTTAAAAAACAATTTTTTCTTTCTGAAGCAAAAAAGTTAAAAGCTTTTGAATCGGTTTTAAAGAAGGCAGACTTATTACTTTCCATATCTCCAAATGACACCGATTATTTTCATTCTAAATATAAAAATGCGAAGTACTTACCTGCTTTCCATTCTGGGGAAGAGGTAACTGCTAAAGTTGGAAGAGGCGACTTTGCACTATATCATGGTAATTTAGGTGTTGGAGAAAATAATGAAGCTTCTTTGTATTTAATTGATGTTTTTTCTAAGTTGAACTGCCCTCTGGTTCTGGCAGGAAGTGATCCAAGTAAAGAATTAATTAAAAAAGTTAGTCAATCCAAAAACGTAAACTTAAGTAGTAATATTTCTTTTACAGAAATGGAAAATTTAATAGCAGCTGCACACATCAATATTTTACCAACCTTTCAGCCAACAGGAATTAAATTAAAATTACTTTCAGCTTTATACAAAGGTAGGTTTTGTATTGTAAATAAATATATGGTTCAAAATACTGGGCTTGAAGAAGCTTGTCATGAGGCTAATACACCGGCTAAATTTAGAAAACTAATTTCCGAATTTATGGGGCAAGAATTTAAATTGGCGGATTTAGAATTACGTAATAAAGTGTTACTAGATAAATTCAATAATCTAGGTAATGCTGAAAAGCTAGTTGATTTTGTTTTTTAAGGTTATTCTAGGTGGTCCGTTAACTTTCAGTATATAACGTTTAAGCTAAATTTTCGTTTTTGCTGGTGAAGCGCTAATATGAAATTTAGGCTATGTTAAATTCATAACAACTTTATAGATATGGATTGGGATGATTAGAATTTGCTATGTATTGGTCGGTAAGTAATCGAAAAAAAGTTATGCTAGGAGTTGTTCTTTATCGGATGATTCTATGATATGATTTATCAGATCCATTAAAATTTCAACTTGCTCAGGTGCTTTAACAGCTTTATTTTGATTTTGGAAATCAGCAACGTGAACGAATAAGGCCTGTGTGTTACTAGTATTATTTTTTAGTGAAAGATAATATACGTAATTACATAGATAAGTTCCAGCATCTTTTGAAATTCGCGTTTGTCTGTCATGTTTTTTACAGATTTTCTCTAGGATCTCTAGATCAAAACTCGTCTGTAAATCTGATCCGTTTAAATCAATCTTGTCCTTTTCTATTACCATCTCGTCAATATCTTTTCCTGATCGCTCATTTCTTGCAACGACCTCAAATCTGACTTGTAAATCATTTGACGCTACTCCCAAATGAATTATTACATCAAAATGCTCGTTCTTCAGATAACGTTCAAACACATCAACACTGTTAAACGATACGTCCAGAATGCTCCATTCGATTTCGTGAATATTTGACCAACTGAACATACTTTGTAACAGTTCCAATACAATAGTACTCGGATTCTCGCTGTAACCTGGAAAAGGTCCAAAAGATGTGATTAGCATTCTCATATTTTAAAAGCCTTGAATACGCGCATACGATGAATATCATCCTTCATTGTTCCATTCAGAACTTGATTGTTCCAGTCAATTGTGAAAGTTATTTTAAAATTGGATTCCTTTCCATCAACCGCATTAATTTCATGGATAGTTGCTTTTGCAGTTTCATCGTATTGACCTTCGCAGTATGAGATGCCCATAGATTCGTCAGTAGGTAGAATGATATTTGCATATAATTTTCGTCTCAATTCTATTACATGCATTATGCCAGGAGTAGATTTTTTCCCCATTAACTGAATAAGCCAGCTTGATGTGAGGTTCATGTTTTTATTTAAATACGTGGAATTTACGATGGGGTGCTGTTTCATAGTATCAAATATCCTTATGGGTAATAAAGATCTTGATCGCATGGCATTAAATGAACCGTTGAGGCTTTCTACATTCCATTCACCTTCAAATAGTTGTCCGTTTTCAATAATTACTCCTTCATAGTCAACCGTCCATGTTTTTTCAAGGATCATAGTTTTTTCATAGGAGAATATAATGTCATCAACGAGCGAACCATCAATCCATGCAAGTAAATACGGATCCTCATATCCTTTTTCATTCCACGTAGGGTTAATAGGCTCTATAGATAATCCAATAAATTCTGTTTCACTCTTGGCAATAAACATCAGATCATAATATGTTTTCGCTGTATGTTGAAAATACCATCCTTGCCAGCAGCCCAGAATAGACTCAAGTGGATCGCCATCGATACTTGATTCAGGAAAAACTTCTTCAAAGTAATAGCTAATATAATTTTTAATAGCAATGTTATCCATAGCCGAAACATTTTCAAGGCAACGTAAAACCCATGCTGGACGATTTTCCCTTATTTGATCAAGTTTCTTGAATGAATGTAGGTCAGCATTGCTGAGAACATCTATAATCCCGTCAACTTTCATTCCCAATATTTCTAGACATAATTGACGTTCTATATCAGAAACCTGATTTTGACGAAGTCCAAGATCCTGTCTTGCCTGTAATATACTTTCATACTCATCAAGATCAAGTATATGATCGGCAAGAGCCGCCTTTATAAGGTCCTCGTAATTTGATACTGCGGTATTCGTTGAATTATTTGCTGTTGCGGTAAACAGATCCACTTCTGTTTCCATTCGCAGATAACTGTTGAAAAACCAGTTGCATATCCCAGAAAGATTACTTTCAACTATCTTTGCTTCATTTATAGTTCTTATAGAAAGCTCATCATCAGGGTGCAGGGTCATATTGCCATACTTATTAACTGTTTCGAATAGAAGTGTAATCTCATGCGGAATGACTTTTCTTTTCCTTATTCCGTCTAGTAGACTCTGAAACATAATTTTCGGAGGAACTGGTCCAACCTCTCGTTTATATACCTCTCTTAAAATAGCTTCTGAACTTTTTCTGGATTGACCGCAGATGAGATCCGGATTTTCTCTGAGTCGAAATGCCTGTTTAATAAGATCAATTAGTTTGTTAATAATGTGATCGCTGGATTCAGTCATTCATCTTGATTTTAACGTTGGGTGTAAAATGCGTTACTATGCAATTTACACATTTTTATACAGCTTTTGGTATGATATACAATTTATGAAACTTCGAAATACTGAGTTTTATAATTAACCATGTTTAAATGCTAGTTGAAATTGTCTTTATATATGAGATCTAATATGATTCCTCCAGGATTCCTTCTTCTCCCCAATATGTCTTATCAAATTTCAAAACGAATGATTCATTAATATTTGTTGATATGTTATGTTTTGGAACATTTTGTGTACAAATAAATTCTATGACATTATAATTTAAGTTGTCAGAGATCTCGATTTTCTCTAATAATTCTTTTTGATTTTTTACCTTGAGTTTATTTCTATACCATGGATCCTCAGTGAATTAAAATTCTATTTCTACGTCATTTACTTTGAGTTTTGAAAAACAAACAAACCTCGATTCTCCGTCCTCCAAAATAGTTAGTTGTATAAGTTTAGTTATTTTCACTTCTAAATATTCCATATTATTTTTTTATAAATTTAGCAAATAGCTGTATAACGTTTAGCTAAAATAAGTAAAAGCGGTGTGGTTGGCAGGTTTATTTATTTTAGCTTTTGTTGGCAAATGATTGATATTAATTAGCCTATAACTTGGTTGAATATAAATATTAGTTTAATAAAAAAAGAAAAACGGTTCGAGTTTATACTCAAACCGTTTTTGAATTAATACTATTACCTCCAATTTAGAATGTGTCCCGGATTTTCATAATTGCTGTAAAATTAGATGTTATAAATCATCTTTTATCCATCCAATTACTTGTTGCATTTTGCTTTACCATATTCTATCTCGGGAATACCTTCTACAATTCTCATTGATTTAATATCCCATTTGCATTTCTTTGAATCGAATTCTGCAACTTTGCCAGAAAAATACCAAATTATTGGAGGGAATATACTCGGAGCTGTAACAATTGGATACCACAATCTTGGATTAAAAAACCTCGCTTTTTTCATACTTGAAAAGTAGACATCTTCTTTGCCTTTCCTAACAAACATCCCTTTCTTTTTAATTTCAAAATGATCCTCATAAACAGCCGTGATCAAACCTCCAAACTTCTTTCCGTTTTGTAAATAAAAGCGAGCTCTTGTTTTGGGTAGAATCTTGAGTTTGTATTGACCTGTGCTTATTTCCATAGCAGGAAAAACTATTTCAGTATTTTGTATGTAACTATTATTTTTTGATGTAGGTATGTTTTCAGTTGAGTTTGATTTAGTGCTAATTTCATTAGTACTTTCACCTTTTTTTAATTGAAAAAGATTGATTTCAATGTCACCTTCTTTAATATCGTAAAAAGCTCCAGTTTTTGCATCTATGGCTATCGGGATACCCATTCCTGGGAAAACCCCACCAACTAAAGAAATTGCAGTCCATAATGGATTTAATTTTCTATCAATCTTGCTATATCCATTTAAAAAACCTTCTTTCTTAACTTCGATAGAATGCTTTTTTCTTTTAACTACAGTATAATCAATAGGAGTGTTTCCTATGCTTTCATCATTAATGAAAACTTCTGCATTTTCAGGGTTACTACTGATGTGTATTTGTTTATTTACAGTTTTTGATCTCAAAACTGTAGCGCAACTGCACATGCTTACTGTTAATAATAATAATAATAATAATTTCATAGAGACTTGTTTTATGTTTTTGATTGTAAAAATATTAATTAACATACATTTATGTTTGCCTAACAAGCAGATAACACACATATGTGTGTTATCTATACTGTATCTTTACAGTAAATATAGAGAATTTATAGGATATTAAGTTGATAGACGAAATCAGTTGACTTCTAGAATAAAGTCGAGTACTTGATTATTTACGTTTCTTTTAAATTAAAACCTATTCATTTTAAATTCAGCCGCTTCTGCTAAATTAATCTCAGTAACTGCTTCGTCCTCACAGCGCAAAGTTCTGGATGGGAAACGTTGCATCATATCGTAATCATGTGTAGCCATCAATATTGTTTTGCCTGTGCCACTTATTTCGAAAAGCAAACGCATAATTTCCTCGGTTGTCTCTGGGTCTAAGTTCCCAGTTGGTTCATCCGCCAAAATAATTTCAGGATCATTAATCAAAGCTCTTGCAATGGCAATTCTTTGTTGTTCACCACCAGATAGTTGATGAGGGAACTTAAAGCCCTTTTCTGCCATTCCAACTTTTTCCAATAATTCAGAGGTTCGTGCTTTCACCTTCTTTTTGTCTTTCCATCCTGTAGCCCGCATTACGAATTTTAAATTTTCTTCAACAGTTCGGTCAGTAAGTAGTTGGAAGTCTTGAAAAACAATACCTAATTTTCTTCTTAAAGCTAGAATTTTTCTTTTTCGGAGTTTGATTAAATTAAAACCAGCCACAGTAGCATTTCCTTCTTTTAGTCTTAATTCCCCGTATAGTATTTTAAGCAAACTACTTTTCCCACTACCAGTTTTACCAATTAAGTAAACAAACTCTCCTTTTTGGAGGGTTAATTCTACGTTTTTGAGTACCAATAATTCCCGTTGAGATACATTGATTTTACTGATAGAAATGCTATTCTCTGCTGAAGTCAAAATTCAAATATATTGTGTTTATTGCGTATAAAGATGACAATTTATTTTTCTTCGATGTTGATTTATATGCAATAGTTTTAACAGAAACGCGTTAACAATTAATCAAATCAACGCAAACAGCACCCTTACACCTTACTATCTTTAACCTTTAAATTATGATGGACAAGTTATGTCCTGTTAGAAAATAAATTCTTATGATGGGGATTCGAAAAAGTCTAATTGTGCTACTGTTATTTACTGTTGTCAGTTCCTATGGACAAAAAACAGCTATTTATACAGATGCGTATAGAGCATATAATGAGGGCCAAGATCTTTACGATAAAGAAAAATACAGTGCATCTCAGGATAAATTTGAAGAGGTAGTAAAGCAAATTGAAAACAATCAAGATGAAATACGCATAAATAGTGAATATTATTTTGCCATCTGTGCGTTGGAGTTATTTCATAAAGATGCAGAGTTTTTATTGAATCGTTTTGTAACTGAACATCCCGACCATCCAAAAGGAAAATCTGTATTCTTTCAATTAGGGAAACACAATTACCGTTTAAAGAAATCAAAAAAAGTAATCGAGTATTTAACCAAAGTTGATCCTTATGATCTATCTGAGGATGAAAGAATCGAGTATTATTTCAAATTAGGATATAGTTATTTTAAACAAAAAGATTTTGTTCAGGCAAAAGGTAATTTTTACGAAATTTTAGAAAAAGAAACTGAATATAAAGCTCCAGCAGTTTATTACTATAGTCACATTGCATATGCAGATAAGAACTACCAAACTGCACTAGAGGGGTTTCAAACAATTTCGTGCGAGTCAATGTTTAAATCTATTGCGCCCTATTACATTACGCAAATTTATTATAAACAAGAAAAGTATAAAAAGGTAATTGAATATGCTCCGGTTTATATGGATTCAGTTAGTTCCAAAAGAAAATCAGAATTCGCTAAACTAATCGGAGACGCTTATTATTATGAAAAAAAATACAGTGATGCTATTCCTTATTTAATGGAATTCAGAAAAGGAGTTAAAGCTACTAGAGTTGATAATTACCAAATTGGTTTTGCTTACTATGGGACTAAAAATTATGAAAGTGCGGTCAAATTTCTAGCTAAAGCATCCACAAAGAAAGATGCTTTATCTCAAACAGCATATTACCACATGGCAGAATCTTATTTAAAACTAGAAGAAAAAGATTATGCTAGCAATGCCTTTAGAGCTGCGAGTAAACTGGATTTTAACCCTGAGATAACCGAGAACTCACTCTTTAATTATGCAAAACTGGCTTACGAATTATCTTACAACCCTTATGATGAAGCAATAGAAGCTTTTCATGAGTACATTGAAATATACCCAAATTCACCTCAGGTTGAAGAAGCTTATGAGTTTTTAATACGGGTTTATATGACGACAAAGAATTATGAGGATGCTTTGGCATCGTTAGATAGAGTAAAAAATAAAGATGATCGGATGAAGGTTGCCTATCAAACGGTAAGTTTTAACAGAGCTGTTCAATTATTTCATAACGGAGAATATGATAAAGCGCTGAATCGATTCAAAGATGTTAAAAGATATCCGGTCGATAAAAAGATGAACGCAGAAAGCTTGTTTTGGATTGCTGAATGCAAATACCATAAAGGAGAACTTGATGATGCTATTTCTCAATATAGTGAATTTCGAATGGAACCAGGAGCAGCTCTTACATCTGTTTTTCATCAGGCAGATTATAACATAGGGTATGCTTATTTTTTGAAATCTAACCCGTTTACTTATAATAGAAAAAAGACGATTAGCTCCACCGAGAGAAGTGCTCATTTACATAGTAGCATTACGGCATTTAGAAATTTCGTTTTATTAGAGGAGAGCGTTAAGAATAAACCTTTGATTGATGCATTCTTAAGATTAGCAGATTGTTATTTTTTGTTGTCAGACGATTTAAAAGCGATTGAATATTTCGATATGGTTATTGAAAAAGGAGAAGGCGATTTATCCTACGCTTACTTTAAAAAAGCAACATCTCAAGGCTATACCGAAGATCATGATGGGAAGGCTAAAACGCTGCAAGAGTTAACCGAAAGGTATCCAAACTCTAGCTACCAAATTTTATCTATTCGGGAATTAGCAGATACCTATAAAGCGCAAGGAGAAAATCAAAAAGCCATAGATACGTACGAACAGTTTATTCGTGACTACCCACAAAATAAATATGTGCCAAGAGCCATTGTAAACGTAGGGAGCGTTTATTTAAGTACACAAGAATATGATAAAGCAGAAAAGTATTTGGAAAAAGTGCTGCTTGAATATCCTAATGCAACTTCCGAAAATGAATCTGCAGTCTTATTAATGAAGGACATTTACAAAGGTAGAGATGATTTAGCGGGCTATTATGATTGGTTAGTGGCTCAAGGAAGAGAAGTAGCTCAATCCGAATTAGATTCGGTTTTTTGGGAACCTGTTCAAGATGCGTGGGATCGCGGGGATTGTGCCAATATTATTTTAAAAGGAAATGAATATAATATGAAAGTTGAAAATGGAAGACATCAAGCTGATGCACATTACTATATGGCTAGATGCATTCATCAAGAAGAAAACTTAGAAGAAGCGCTTTCACATTATAACAGTGTTATTGATAAGGTAAATAATAATCATTATGAAAATGCCTTAAAATATGCTGGTAACATTAGTTATTTTCTAAGTGATTATCACCAAGCAATTGGTCATTATTCAACACTAGAGAGAGTAGCTGCTTCAGAGGAGAATATTCGAGCTTCTGTTATTGGCCAGATGCGAGGATTTTGGAACTTAAATAATTATCAGTCGGTAATTGCTTACTCTAACAAGGTACTATTGCTTAGTAACCTTGATGAGCCATTAGAAATTGAGGCGTCACTTATAAACGGGCTTTCGTTAAAAGAAACGGATAGGCTGGATGAGGCATATGAAATTCTTATTGCTTTAAGCGAAAACACAAAGAGTATAAAAGGAGCAGAAGCAAAGTATAATGCAGCAGAAATATTATTCGAACAAGAAAAGAATGATGAGTGCGAAATTACTATTATGGAGTTGGTAAAGCAAAAACCATCTTACGGTTACTGGATAGCTAGAGCCATTATTTTGTTAGGTGATAATTTCATTGTAAAAGAAGATTATTTCAACGCAAAAAGTAGTCTGCAAAGTGTCATAGATAACTATGATGGAAAAGATAAGGCAGAGATTGTGCTTTTAGCTCAATCAAAAATTGATTATATCCTTGAATTGGAAAGTCAAAGTGAAAAGTCAATAGAAAAAGAAGATGTGGAAATTGACTTTGAAGGTTTAGATGAAAAAGATAAAAAACTTTTCGAGGATGAATTGGAAGCGGAGAAGGAGAAACAAAACAAAGAACCAAATAACTAGATGATGAAAACAGCATATATATTAATCGTTGTATTTTTTTCAATTGGTATACAAGATGGAGTTTCTCAAGACGGAGATTCCGATGTTTATAGTGGTACCGATTCAGCGACACGTACAACCGTAAAGTCGAAAAAGATAAGCATAATGCCGCAATCAAAGGATTCTGTAATGGAGATTCCTAAGCTTCAGTATTACTTGGAACCTGTGCAGCACGATGTGTCATTTGAAGTACAACAAATTAAGCCGGCAAGATTAAAAATTATTGAGCCTTTAGATAAATTATATTCAGGGTATGTTAAAGCGGCAATAGGAATGTACACTACTACTTATTTAGAAGGATATTACAATTCTATGCGTTCTAAAAAAAGAGCTTGGGGAACGAACATACTGCATCATAGTTCATTAGGCAATATAAAAAATCTTGGCGTTAATAAATTTAATGACAATCATTTAGGGGGCTATTACAAACACTTTTTTAAAGAACATACGCTTAAAACATCTTTAAATTATGATAGGAATAGTTTTCATTATTATGGGTTTAGTTCAGCTGATACTTTAATTCCAGAAATATATAGAACTAGTGCAGATACGATAAAGCAAGTTTATAATTTAGTTTCGCTTCATACGGAGCTTAAAAGTATGCTGCGAGATAGTGCAAAGCTTAATCACCACATTGGCTTAGATTATAATTTTTTAAATGGTTTATCTAAAACAAACGAACACAATTTAAAGATTGGAGCAAATTTATTTAAATATATGGGCAAAGAAGAAATTGGAGCCGATGTGGTATTAGATTTTAATGCATTACAACAAAGTATACCTTTAATGACTTCGGATTCAATAGGTGATTCCCTTTTGTCTCTAAACACAAATAATACTATCTTCAAACTAACTCCTTATATTTTCTCAAGAGGTGATAATTGGTCTGTAAAAGCAGGATTAGGTATTTATGCAAATATTGGAAATACGGCTAAGTTTTACTTTTATCCTAGTGTAGAGGGGAATTATAGCTTGTTTAATGATATTTTTATACCCTACGTAGGTCTGAGTGGAGGTATTAAAAGAAACACCTTTAATACTATGCGTTTAGAGAATTCATTTATTCTTGAAAATGCCAATATTCAAAACACCAATCAAAAACTAAAGGTATATGGTGGTATTCGCGGTTCTGTTAGCTCAACAATATCATTCAATTTAGCAGTTGCACATGAAGAGATAGAAGGGTTGCCAATTTTTGGTATAGATTCTACCTATTCTTATGGTAATAAGTTTACGGTATTATATGATACGTTATCAATAACCACCATTAGTGGTCAATTGGCATATCAGAAACTAGAAAAGATAAAGGTTTATGGTAAAGGAGAGTACTTCGCTTATGGTTCTGGTAGAAAAGAGTTTGCGTGGCATAAACCTGACTTTCAATTTACACTTTCAGGAACGTATGATTTAGCTGATAAAATATTGGTTAGAGCAAATGTGTTTGTGATAGGCAATAGAAAAACATATAGTTATTCTGCGATTGAAGGAGTAGAAGCAACTAATGATAAATACATTTACAGCCTAAAACCATTTGTAGATGCTAATTTAGGATTGGAATATAGGTATAATAAAAAATTATCAGCATTTGTCAACTTCAATAACTTTGCAGGTAAATACTATAAATGGACAGCTTATCCTGTTCAGGGGTTTAACTTGTTAGGAGGAATTACTTTAGCGTTTTAAGATTCAATAGGACTCAAGTTTTTTGAATAAAAGCCACCAGAAACAAAACGCTGGTGGCTTTTTAATTTATGTAGTGTATAACCTAGTTAAATGTTAATAAGTAGTGCATAATGAGCTACTAAATCTAGTGTTATAAAGGGGTGGAAATCTTATATTTGGTACTTGTCAAAAAAGCAAGATTAAAAGATGAGTGAAGATAAAGAAAACAAAGATTATTCAGCGGATAGTATACAAGCCCTGGAAGGAATGGAGCATGTTAGAATGCGTCCATCGATGTATATTGGTGATGTAGGTTCTAGAGGATTACACCATTTAGTATATGAAGTAGTTGATAACTCTATTGATGAAGCATTAGCTGGTCATTGTGATAGAGTAGATATATCAATCCTGGAAGGGAATGGAATACGTGTAATGGATAATGGTCGTGGTATTCCGGTCGATATTCATAAGAAAGAAGGAGTCTCAGCACTTCAGGTTGTTATGACCAAGATTGGTGCTGGAGGTAAGTTTGATAAAGATTCTTACAAAGTGTCTGGTGGATTGCACGGTGTTGGTGTATCTGTTGTTAATGCACTTTCAATAGATTTAAAAGCTACAGTTCATAAGGGTGGGAAAATATACATCCAAGAATATAAGCAAGGGAAGGAACAATATTTAGTAAAAGAAGATGGTACTACCGACTTAAAAGGAACGGAGGTTATCTTTTTTCCAGATCCAGAAATATTTGAAACTTTAGAATATCACTACGATATTTTGGCAACACGAATGCGTGAATTGTCTTTCCTGAATAAAGGATTGACGATTGTTATGACTGATGAAAGAGCCGAGGCTAAAGATGAGGAAGGGAAATCACCGGTTGAGACTTTTTATTCTGAGAGGGGCTTGCCAGAGTTTGTTGAGTTTTTGGATGGAACTAGAGAAAAGTTAATTCAAAAAGTTATCAGCATTGAGGGAGAAAAGAATGGTATTCCAGTTGAGGTAGCATTGATTTATAATAACTCTTATGCGGAAAACATTCATTCTTATGTAAATAATATTAATACGCATGAGGGGGGAACACACCTTTCTGGTTTTAGAAGAGGTTTAACGGGTACGTTAAAAAAGTACGCTGAAAAATCGGGAATGCTGGATAAATTAAAGTTTGATATTTCAGGAGATGATTTTCGTGAAGGTTTAACTGCTATTGTTTCGGTAAAAGTGCAGGAACCGCAGTTTGAAGGTCAAACTAAAACAAAATTAGGAAATAGAGAAGTTACTGCTCCAGTTAGTCAAGCAGTAAGTGAAATGTTAAACGATTATTTGGAAGAAAATCCAGATGATGCAAGGCAGATCGTTCAAAAAGTTATTCTTGCCGCAACAGCTCGTCACGCAGCTACTAAGGCAAGGGAAATGGTTCAGCGTAAAAACCCAATGGGTGGTGCTGGATTACCAGGGAAACTTTCTGATTGTGCGTCAAAAGACCCTTCAGAATGTGAGGTGTACCTTGTCGAGGGAGATTCTGCAGGTGGTACAGCAAAACAAGGAAGAGATAGACATTTTCAAGCAATTATGCCTTTAAGAGGTAAGATTTTGAATGTTGAAAAAGCGATGCAACATAAAATCTTCGAAAATGAAGAGATAAAAAATATATATACAGCTTTAGGAGTAAGAGTTGGTACAGAAGAAGATTCAAGAGCGTTGAACCTGGAGAAGCTTCGTTATCACAAGGTTATCATCATGTGTGATGCCGATGTAGATGGAAGTCACATTCAAACTTTGATAATGACGTTCTTTTTCCGTTATATGAAAGAACTCATCGAAAATGGGTATTTATATATTGCTACTCCTCCTTTATATCTAGTTAAGAAAGGA